>Ga0209208_10004798_pt1 | contig 18998 bp, 14 predicted proteins | sample S1TSphfallax_3_FD_187694 | JGI IMG/M metagenome (GOLD analysis project Ga0209208, IMG submission 187694) | Host-associated microbial communities from peat moss isolated from Minnesota, USA - S1T2_Fd - Sphagnum fallax MG (SPAdes) (version 2) | ecosystem: Host-associated > Plants > Peat moss >... | reverse complement strand
TTCCTGCTATCCTAGGTTGATTATGCTGTTATAAGACGTCGAGTAAGTATCTTATAAAGCGGAAGATCAGAGCTGTGAAACAAAAGAAAAAGTGAACTGATGAACTCTCGTGAGAGCGGTCGACGGCGCATACAGATGACATGCTAGAGTGTTCAAAGAATCGGCAAGTTCAAAGAATCAGGCTGATTTGCAAATGAAGAAGCATATACATATTGTTACCTGAATCGCTTTTGTCGAAGGCAAGAGTCGGGCGCAGTGGGCACCTGTATACCCACTTGATGATCGAGTAGCTGCAAAGCTCTCTTCCTTGGGCACCGCCTCAGCCGAAAGCCGGGTCTAATGTCTACTGCTAAGATCAGCAGCTGGAAGTCATACTAGCTTTCTTTGGGAAGACGCAAGATCTTGATTCTTGAGACAACGGATCTCTTTTGACACCGATAAATCAACTGATATGTATTATGGCAGCGGAGCAGCGTTATATAGATCAGCCTCCATTGCTAATACTACATGCAACCCACCACAGGGTTTCCTGCTTCCTTTCGCCTCCTGTGCAAATCCATAGGAAATTCCGACAGTATCCGACAGTCTGTAACCTAGTCCGCGGCCATTGACGACGCGTCTTCTCATCAGTACTAATATCGCCGCGAAATTCATCGTGATCAGATGTAAACTGGTCACACAGAGCTACTCGCTTCATGAGATGAAGAAGGCAGTCACTGCTTTTAGAACTGCGCGGAAACTGCCACAAATTACATCGACCACACAAGAAATGTAACTATACAAGCTGCTGTCCTACTTCGCGGATCAAGCCCAACACCGACCAATCTCCGACGTGCCGCTCGTTCAAACTGTAATAACATTACGACTTCTGAAACAAGAACGCCCAACAATTTTACACGCCTTCAAAATACCTCCAAAAAAACAAAAAGAAAAGTTAGTTGCGAGGAACCGCGGCTGAAACCACGTCTTTCATCTCGTCGAGCACACAACTCAGGTGCCGGGTAATTCTACGATTTTCAAAGAAAAAAACAAGGTATCTTCATGCACCTTTCCATGCATCTTCATGCGAATATCCAGAGCCCTACGTGGAATTTCTCCAAATTGCAGAAATGATCCGGGATGAGGCAGAGTAACTTAGCAGAAACTGAAGCTTTAGTCGGTCGAAGAAACTGCCGTGAATTTGGACACAAATTTTACTTTCTGTTTTTAGTGCGGAGGATTTGGCGGAGTAGTCAGCCCGGCTACAAATGGGAACGAACCATCGACGATCGAGCTCGCAAGAGACAAGGAACTCTCACGAGCCTCGTGAGGTGCCGAGAGTACTGGCGGCACATGCGCACGACACAGTGCGAACTCCTTGAGCGAGTACTTTTCTTCAGTGAAGTGCTTGACCAAGTAATTTTTATCATTTTACTCCTTGACCAGGTAATTTTCTTTGTCAACTCCAGAATTTACCAGCTAAGATTTACTGTTTGTTTTTTTCAATTTTTCATTATTTTGTTAAAACAGGGCGATTTTTGTCAATAACAACCAAGGGATCAAGTGCAATGATTTTTGTTTCCCCCCCAGTTTTGTCAACTCGCGATGTTGCATTAAACAACAAGATTTAGTCACATTTGGCTATAGAGTATATATCTGACAGTGGACTTTTTTTAGTATAAACCTGGCGGTTTTTTATTTGAAAATCTGCTGAATTTAGGTCAAAACTTTCAAAAAAATCTTTGTTGGTGTTGCTCGACCCTTTCTTCTTCGCGAAATGGCGAAAATTCGTCACCCAAAAAACCTGAACAGTTTATAGTGCTACTACCATAGTAGCTGCAAGGCAAAGAGACTTGGAAGATGTTGAATTTGGCATGCCGTATAGCTGACTTGGTGACTTCATTTGAATGCTTTGTTTACTTTGGTGTGCTTTGGACTCATGTTCGACAGCTGAAAGGGGGTCAATTGTTTCCTGACGAGCTCATTGAATTTGTCGTCTCCACTTCTGGTGCCTGCAGTCCATAAGTCGTTTACTAGGTTGTACCCATTGGTAGAGATACTTGGGTATAAGTATAACCTACTTTGCAGGTAAATACTTATCCTACCATTTCCATTTCCTTATTTGACTGGTATACATTTCAGACATTTCAGACAATTCTATATTTATCCTATCCGGCTGGTATCCATATGAGGTTTACCTTTCACTTGACGACAGGTGACTGTTTTGAGGCAGGCGACAGGAAGTTCTTTGCGAATATTGTCCTATCTTTTTATTTTTTTTGTTGCACTTGGTTATGATGGGCTTTGAAGTATGGTGATTGACTAGAGGATCGTACTTTTGGCTTATTCATCTTATTTTCATTATTTGCATGGATCTATTGCGAGGCAAAAGCGTTAGTGTATATAACAAGTGTTGGTCCGGTACATAGCGCTTGCATCTGGTATCAATATTGGTATCAGCACTGGTAGCAAGGACTCTACCAATCCAATATGAGTGAGGCAATACCAGCCTTATACCTATACCAGCCCGGTATTAGTTTAATGCCAGTTTCAAAATCATGTCTATATCTGCTTCATACCAGCCAAATATCAGTCTTGGAACCAATACCAAGACGTACAGATATGAATTTTTAAAAAACACCCAATACAAATACTAGCCTAGTATGAAATCTAATACCACAGCCAGGCTGGTATGTTCAAAATCACTACATGACCAATACTGGTATGTACTGTGTACCCATGGAATTACTTTATTCTGATACCATTTGCCATGAGGGAAATAAGGCCAATGTGGGGGCTAAATAAACAGGTAAATGTTGGAAAAAATGAACAAGGAAAATGTTGTTCATTTACATTTACCCTGGATTGTTAAGTTTGCCAAGCCTGTATAGACTTTGCAACTCAGGGATCCCCTACTGCAGCATATCTATAGACCCCCAAGATGTGCTCTGATTTCTTCCAAGGGGTATCAGCATACAGGCTGACGTTTTTACCCAGAATCAGGGGCTTTTTTTCTCAAATTTGCAATGTAGCTGTAGTGGCGATCATTCATAAGATAATTTAGCCAGATTTGGCTACAAACTACATTTGAAAGTAAAAAAACAACAGAAGCCTTCTATATTCTTGGCTACCTAGTGGAACTTATCATAAAAATCTGGCCATCTGGGGAAAAAATAATCGGAAACTGGCAAATTTGGGTCATTTTTCAATAGAAAATCCATTGTGTCAAAATAATATTTTTCAGGTCAAAATTTGGCAAAATTTTGTCCCAGAAAAAACACTGCCCAGAATGGTACGAGAACTGGGTCTGAGTTTTAAAACGAAAACCGAATTTTCTTTTAAGAAAACTGAACCTAGAACCATTTAGATTTGTGTTCTTAGAAACAAAGGTCTACTTCATAAAAGTACAGAACCGCCCAACAGGCCAGAGTGAACCTGCCCCATGACTCCACCAGTTAAGGATGTATGTGGTTGGATGGTCACTAATTGAACCTGCCCCATGACTGCAACAATCAGGCCAGAGCGAACGTGCCCCCATGACTCCACCAATTGGGGATGTATGTGGTTGGATGGTCACTGATTGAACCTGCCCCATGACTGCACCAGTTGGGGATGTATGTAGTTGGATGGCACCAATTTTTCGTTGGCTCCTAATAATGCTTGTGCTAACCACACAAGCTAGCACAGTTTGATTTTTTTTTAAAAATTTAAGGCTCAATCTTGCCCTTCCCTAGAATCTTTTTTTTGTTATTTTTCCAAATCCAACTGCACCTACCAACCTACCACCTTGCCCCTACCTAAAAACTAACACGTCCACCACTCTAACATACTTTGTAAGCTATTGGCTTACCTTACTTGCTTGCCAACCTATCTACATACTTACAAAACCCACCTTGGAGGTTGTACTATTGTCAACAACTTATGAACATATATAGTGCAATACACATGAAGTTGGTATTTAGTTGAGCATCCCTACCTACCTACCTAATAAGGCGCAATGTCATTAATGACAAATGAGAGTATTGTGTATACATTATGTAACCAAGACACAAGACATTAGCATGTGTTGTAACCAATGTGCAAGTGAATTAGGATCATCTTAGGAAGTTGAGGAGCTTGAATCCAAATTTTTAAAGGAGTATCAAAATATTGTCACATTGTCACTTTTTTTGTACTCCTTTACATAGTCCTTTTTTACCATGTAAAGACACAAAATGGATGAGATTCATGGAATTTAGAATTGTAATGGTCTAAAATATGGTACACATAATTTCACACATTTTGACTCATTAGCATTGAAGGGGAACAAAATACAGGATAAAAAAGGACTCCATTAAAGACGAGGTCCTTTTTGTCCTTAGTGGTACACCTTAAAGAATTTGGACCCACCTAAAAATGCATTAAAAAGACATCTAGGGATGAAAGTAACGCACCCTTCACATACACTACAAAACTTCTAATAATCCTTTTCTTTCTAGTTATGTGAACTCAAGTCAACATCAATACATTACTCTCGAGTAACATAATTTGCCTTGATCAATTTTTTATTCTTATCAAGAACCTCTTGTCCAACCTTTTTTTGTGGCAAAACAAATAATGGTTGGTGACATGTATGGGGCAAAAAAATGAAAATATATATATAAATTCACCAATAGTTAGGGTTTCAAAGTGATAAATAGTAGTGTTATGTTGTTTGTTTGCAATTGTATTATTAAGCCATCTCCTTCCACTCCAATGTTTTTTGCTACTTACATACATTCTACTAGAACTTTTCACCACTTACTTACACTTTCCTCCTATCCTCTTGCCATTGCTGTAATTTTGTTGAAGCTTGTTGAAGCTTTGTTGAAGTATGTATATGTACTCTATATTAAGGAGTGTAGTTAATTTCATTATGGATCCCATAATTTTGTGCCATTGTGTACTTCAAAACTTTCAAGATTGGGGGTTATATCAATTTCAAGCTTGTTCTTAAAACCTTAATTAAAAAAAGATGCACACAAACACAATAGAGTAAAGAGGAACTTGTAACTCCAAATTCTAGCAACAAGCAACAAAGTTTCAATATATAATGAAGTTCAATTGTTCATCAATGTGCTCATTTTTTTCATTTAATAATTCTTTATTGATTGGTGACAAATTGTATAATCAGCTAATCTTTTGGGCTTTCAAGCATTGGATATGTGCACATTGCATTTTGTTATGTTGGTGTGCATCTTCTTTTAATCTTCTTTTGATCTTTTGATCTTCATCTAATCTTATTTTGGTCTTTTGATATTTGGATTTTTTAGTTTGTGATCATCCATGTCTCCTTTGACTATCCCCAAGAACTTTAAATTCAAACCTTTTTTTCGTCTTCTTGCTAATGCCACAACCATCGTAGGGAGTGTAGATGTTGAAATGGTTCTTGAAACCCTAATTTTTAACACAATCAATTTAGTTATTAGATTAAAAAAACCTCTTATTCCAAGCCCAAAGTCTTAGTCTAATAGCAAAGAAGAAGAATGGCAATCATGAAGGTATTTGCCATTTCCAAGAACGGTGGGCTACAAAGCTTCCTTGGGTAGAATCAATAGGAAATGAAACAAGAAACTTGCATCAAGTTTGGTGTGCGATTTGCACAAACGTTGAAGGGAAGGAAAAATTGTTCATGCCTAAGCTTGATAATTTATTTAAGCATGTTGATAGGCTTGTGCAAAGTTAAGGTCTCAAAGCCAAGAGTAACAATCAGTTTTTTTTAATTTCAATTTTAAAAGCTAGCATGCACGAAGTGAAAAAAATTTACATTACCAAGGATCATCCAATAATTCTTGATTTTGTTACTATGGAGGTTCTTTAAAACTAAAGAAAAAAAATCATCAAATTTGTTATTGTTTTTTATTTATCCATGTCATGAATGCCAATGCCATGGAGTTCAATCATTTGAATGTTCATTTATGGCTTGCAATAAACTTGTATCTAACTTTTAATTCAATTTTAGTTAATTTTCACTTAAGTTTTAATTCATTTTCAATTCACTTTTAATTAAATCATAGTTCACTTCTAGTTAACTTTTAATTCATTTCTAATTAATTCATAGTTCATTTTCAACTCACTTTTAATTAACCCTTAATTCATCTTCAGTTCATTTCGAATTAATTTTAAATTCACTTTTAGTTAACTTTTAGTTCACCTTTAGTTAAATCTAAGTTCATTTTTAGTTGAGTTTTCGTTCATTCTTAGTTGAATCTCAATTCACTTATAGTTCACACATGGGCAGATATGGGTGAACATGGGCCACATGTATGTTGGAAGCTTTTCAAAAAGTTTCCTTGAACTGGGTGCCCAAAAGGTATAAATAGAGGTAGAATTTTGCATTACCTTTAGTTTGTTCAACATTAGTTTTGGGTACGGTTCTTGTTGTAACCTTGTTTTGTTTTTGTTTCTTCTTTGCAATAAAATCTTATTGGATTCTATTGGATTTTGCATGTGTCATGTTATTGTTTGTTTTATTTCACAATTTGGATTTAAAACTAGGCATGCCCTGTTATTGTTTTAGTTAGAAAATTTTATAGTTTTGGTTGTTTTCATGCCCGTGACAACCCAAGGGTTGAATTATGATATACTTTGAGGGTTTAAGGGATCTTCTTAGCCTACTTAAGGTGAAGCACACACCCAAAACACATTGGTCAGAGTCTCTAGGTTGGGGTATTATTGAGTTGATGAATCCACCCGCGATGTTGTCAATGTCATTAATTTTTTGTCTATGAGTGTGGATGAAATGACAACAATTGATAATGCCTCTTAGATTTTTCTGCACCTTGATGTAGGTTAAGGTTGGAATTGAATCCTTTTTCTAATTTGTGTGGAAAAAGTTGATGTGTAGGGGATAGCTGATAATGTCGTTTAATTAATGCTATGATTCTTGGATTTTTTTGTAGGTGTGGGTGTTAAGGATTTGGGGTCAAAGCTCATTTCCATGGGTTGTGACAACAATAGTGTTTTCCAAGATGCTAATGTGGGTGTGATTTTTCAGTTGAAAGAAATAGTTGTTCCATCCATCATTGGAGTCCATTGTTTTGCTCATTAGATGAATTTGGCCATGTTGGTGCTATTGAAACTCAGTTTGGTGGCTTGGTTGGAAGTGCTATTATAAGCCATGCATGTGTTTTTCTCTCATTCATTTAAGAAGTTCCTTGAGTTCGAAATGTTATGTGATATGTTTAGAGAAAAAAGAAACAAGTTGTTTAGGAATGTGAAGACGAGATGGATAAATATGTTATTTCCCATGAAATGTGTCATTGACCATTGATGACAAAGATGCATGATAATGCATCAAGGAACAACACTATTGCTAATATAAACCTCTTTTGTGACTTGGAATTGATTTTAGGGTTACATGCAATTTTGCTATTTTTAGATTCCATGCATACCCTCATCAAACTAGCCTAGTCTCGTGATGTGTTTGTATGTGATTTTATTGACATGGTGAAGGTGTGCTAGCTTGACCTTTATTGCCTTTACTTTGATCCATACACCAAGTTTAACAATCCTACTTTTGATGAACTCAAAGCTCTTGAATCATTCATTAAGTGAGTTGGTGCAAAGATTTCAATGATGAAGAGGCTAATTGTTTATCATTGAGTTTGTTGTGCTAAGTTTTTTGTGAATTAACATTATCTTGCAACAAGTGTTGTGAAACCTATGTTGAGGCCAAAATTCCCTTTGGTCATGGTTCATGTAAAATCAAGCTATAAAAAGTATGCTTGAGTTCTAATCCATGAATTAGACATCAAATTTCTAGATCATGAACTTATGTCAACATTAAGTATGATCTATCTAAACTTATGGGCTAAAAACTTGTATAATGCCAAGAATGATTTTCACAAGTGCTTGATTGTGATCAAGCCCACCTACTACAGTCCATGGAAAGTGGGAAAGGATGGGATGTGGGTGGATGCTTTGCTTGATCCATATGAATTGGATTTGCAATGTTCATTTTTAAGATGACCATGGTTGAAAACAATGAGTTGGTGTTGAAAGAGGTGTTGGATAAAAATTCGGTCATTTGATTGTGGGCAAAGATTACTTCTTCTCCCATTTCCAAAATCAAACTTTCAGAATTCATTAAGTTGGCTCAAATAACATTTTTCAGGTCTTGGGGTCTGTTGAGGATGAATGGTGTTTTTTAGCATTGCCTTTCATAAAAAACAAGTGAAGGAACTTGTTGTGTCATTTGGATCTTTGCACTCCATTTTACAAACTTGAGGACTTTCCATTTGAAGAGGCCATTACCTTGTGGGGTAACATGAATACCCGATATTGTAATGATTTTTGAAAGTTGAAATTTCATTATTAGCAGTAGTAAGGTTTTATTCTAAGTCCCCTTTGTTGGGGCAGCTTTCCTTATCCAATGGACACTCATAATATGAATTTTGAAACTACCTTTTCCTCTTGAAACTCTGGCCTATTTGTGAGTTTTTGAAGATCATTTAATCCTTATTAGTTGCTTGTAGGTTTGATGGTTAACAAAGGGTGGCACGGAATTTGGAGCAAGGTTTGAACTTTGTGGTTTTTTCTTGGATCTTCTAAGTTCTTGTATTTTATTTGTTGCTTGTATCATGATTCATGGTTGGAACTTGGCTCTTGTGAGTTGTGTTTGGCTATTCGAAGGGACACTACTTTGCATTGGGCAAAGTCTCAAGTTTGAGACTGGGGTTCAACTCCCCAAGTAGTGCTTTTGAATTTTAGACAAACATTTTCTCTCAGTTTCAGAGTTTTGAAATGTCTTAATTTGCCACATTAATTTCAAAGTTTTGAAATGTTTTGATTTGCCACATTGCCTACTCAATAAAAATACACAATAGCCAAACTATGGAAAAAAAATGGTAGCCAAATACATAACCAAAAAGAAGAGTAACAGCCAATTGTTTTACTAAAAAAATGGCTGCAGTAGCCATATTACACACTCCCTCCTGCTAAATGTTGCCTGAATGGCTACTTCAAGAATTTAAAAAAAAAAACGCTACTCTCATCCCAGTTCTTATTTTAAAACATAACTAAGAACTGTCTCAATTTTACATTGCATGTAAATGGAATTGGAATCTGGTTCCCATTCCAAAACTCAGACCCAATTTCAATCCAATTCTTAGTAACCCAGATCAGAACTAATGGTTGACTATCAATCAACCTGCGATCGACCCTCAGTTCAAGTCACTTAAAAAAAAACTCTTCTTTCTCGATTTTAGTTCGTATTCCACACATAAATGGTTCAGTTCTTTTTGAAAAGATCTGATTCTGGTTCAATTCTGGAAATGAGACCCAGTTCATTTCTTGCAATATCTACCAAAGCAGGTACCCACCCAACACTGAACATAAGCCTGCATGGACCTGGCCTTCCCTGACACAGCTCCAAATTCCAATTGACATGAGAGAGGCACTTTTGCTCATCAGGCATTGCTTAAAAAACAGTTCATTGATTTGTTTTGTTTTTGGTATAGATGACTCTGGTGACAGCCTCAACTAGAGTCTTTTTTGTGGCAAATTTTCGCACTGTGGCCACAAAAGAAACCAGTGCAAATTACGCAAACTTGGCTGTTTTGGGGGAAAAAAAGAAGCAAAAGTCACCATATTTGGAGGAAAAAATAAGTCACATGGAGCCATTTAGACAAATGAGTTACTATTGGTCACCAGAACTAGGCAGGATCCTTAAAAGGTTCTGTTTTACTGTCTGACCTCTAACGAAATTTGAGTCATTCCTCTTCTGGATGATTAATTGCCAGTCCACCTACTTGATAAAATAGACCTAATATTAACTAGGGGCCAAAATCCTCTAGGCTACTATACTCTATAATGAATCTAAACACAATATCCTTGCGTTCGTAGGCAAGGCCAAAAAGAAACCGTGGCCTCAACCCTACCACCACCAGGCAAGGATACTGTCCTCACAGAGGGTGAAGAATAAGGAATAAGAATGAGGATAAGTGTGTCCACAGACTTCCGACAGTCTCTGTAAACAAAATGTCAACGGGAGATTTCATTCTCTCTGTCCGCTTGCAGGACGCGGGTCATTAGTGCACAATACTGTATCCAACACCGGACTTCTAGGGTTCACGGGTACAGACAGCATCATCACTTGGCGGACCGTTATTGTCCCTGAGGCAGGCGCAAAATTGTCAGTAGCTGATCCCCGTTCCCGAGACAACAATTACAAGATGTCCAGCTGCTGCTGTACACAATCTACTGCAGTCCATGTTGCTGGAGAGAGCTTTTCCATTCAGCAGGCTGCAGCTTTTCAGTTGAATTTGGTTGGATGGTCATGCTTCACAAAATCTTTGTGAAACATGAGAAATCTTTTGTGAAGCCAACTGACCAACCTCTTCCCCAATGTGCATTTCAAATCCACAATAGTAAACTTCATAGCTTGGTAATCTTCAAAACTTGGCCAGATTGAATTGGCACCCAGTAGTAGGTTATTGATTTTTTTATATTCCCAATTAAATTCATAACTGTCTGGTATTCAAATTTCAAAAATGAAATAATCTACCTGGATGACCACGTTATCATCTAGTTAGGATCTTTAAACACGAATACACAAAGTTAAAATAATAATAATAATAATTATTATTAAAAAAACCTTATAACTGGCCCATAATCAACAAGATAATAGTCGCTTATCAATTGATTATTTGATAACTTACCTGACAACCAAAAAAGATTGATATTGATACTGATAATATGTAATCTCAAAATAATAAAATAAAGTAACAAACCCAGCATAATTTCTCTAAAAACACATGAAACATTCCAGAATTTGTGACATTGGTTACTTACAAATTTCCATTCTAGTTGCGACTCCCTAATGGAAGTGCTTGTCCATGCAACAAGAAATGAATCCCCATTTTGGTGGCTTTCCATTAGGCTTATACATTAGGCAACATACAGTGTGTAGCTTTGACTTCAACAGTCTAATATAAAGAGATCCTTGGTTGGTGGAACAACATTAATTAAACACAAGTATGCAAATTGCGGAGTGGATGAACTGAATCCAATTCCAAACTAGACTGGGTTTGATTGTTGTCTTAAAATATTTTGTAATCTGAAGAACCCACTTAGGGTAGAACAGCCCATGAACGAGCACTCAAGTGCTCAGGGCAGGCTGGATCCGAGGGGAGAGCTTCATTGTTTTTAGTGTGCAACAAAACTTGAACCCCTCCTATTGGCACATCTGGCACACTCAAAATTGTCAAAAATGGATTTGAATTGAGAAAGTTATGGCGCCCAAAGTAGAGGGGGTCAAGAACTGAAAAAAACTAATCATTGAACACTGAAAAGCCCATTCCCAATCCCAAAAACTTTCCTTGTATGTTGCTTTATTGCTATTAGAGTTCAAAGATGATTTGTAGAACTGAAGGTGACACTCCTCAGCACTTTAAATAGTTTAAAATGAACAAGAAATGAGAAAGTTCAAAGCTTTGAAAATAAGAGAAGTTCAAAGAGGAAAAAAAAAAGAAAAAAAAGCATTTTGTGAGTTGGAAAGTTTCTTTTACTTCTTGCTATTGTTTCATTACTCCTTTTCATTTGCAATTCAAAGATGATTTCAAGAGCTTGAGGTAGTGCTCCCATAACATTTGAAATCACTCAAAATGAAGCACATATGATGAGGATCTAAAGCAGTGATCAGTGATAGGGTAGTGATCGATGATAGGCAGTTCTACCCTGAATGCACTACATCAAGTTTAAAAAAGAACCAGACCCAGAAAAACAGGTTCATTTCAAAATTAAAAATGAGACAGAACCAGAAAACTAAAGGTTCTTTCTTAGAACAAAGAAGCAAACAACAATGGAATATGCCTTGGTTCAATTAGGGGAAATTGCACAACCTTTCCTATATCTTAAATTAATCAATGGGAGTTGAGGGGGCTTCTCATCAATTTCTCCCCTCCTGTCCAACCATCCACCCAAACTCACATCCAATTTGCTATAAATTGACATGGCTTCTGCCCAGCTTACGCTCCCACTATCCACTCGTCCACAAAAGTTCATGTCCAATCTGCTATTTGTTGACATGGCTTCTGTCCAACTTCCCCTCTGATCAACCGTGGACAAAAATCATGTCATCAACTCACCAAATCTAAGTGCCCTTTTTCATTTCTTTTTTTGACATTATTGTTCCTATTTAATAAGGTTGCAAAGGTAATTTCTGTTACCTCTTGGAACTTGGCACTTGAACTAGCAATTTTAGATCCTTTGTTATTTTTCTTTTCCATATCAGTGCATTCTGCAAAATAAGTTTGTCTGGTTTATGTAATGATCTATCAGAGTTTCCCAGTGCAGTTTGAGGGCACCTTCAATGCATATTAGTCTTCGATCCTGACACTTTTTGGGTGGGCTCTTACATTTTCGTCAGGGCCAACCAATTTTTCTTTGTGTGATGAGTAAGAGTTGACACAGTCTTTCCATATGGGAAGGCCCTTGGACCGAATGCGTGCATTACCAGAATGCAGCACTGCCCTCAACTGCCATTCTGGTCGCTACCCTTATTTAGGTAACACCTTGTGCACCTTCCTTACCACAAGACATAATCAGATATGCAGGATCCATGGAAACTAGCCATCTGGCCTACTTTAGAACCAACAAGCCTTTACATAGCGTACTGCAATCAGGCTAAAGATATATCCTCCAAAGATAAAAAGAAAAATAATTTCCTCCTACCCAAATGTCAACATTGTCGTGGCCCCCCCCACCTCACACTGGACAAATTATGGGACTGATTACTAGGCTAGGGCTACGTTGACAGCTTTCTGGTTTGGCATGTGTGTCATACTTATACTTTTTAATCAACCTAGATGATGTTGGAGGCAGGGCTTTTTCGTGGCGAATCTTTGCCATGTTTTGACGTCAGAAATTTGGTTCTCACTTGTGTACAACTTTTTCTCCAGTTTTATGATTTTGCGTCCCAAGAAAGATCTCACATTAATAAGCAACAGTTTTTTTAAAGCATTTTTACCAAAAAAAAGATCCAAATTGGCCATGTTTCTATAATAGGTTCTAACAGATATGGCTATGTTGTGGAGTGTTAACTAAGTGATTTCACATTCATATCTAGTTTATAGCCAAATTTGGCTAAATCTTCTTATGGATGATCACCACTTTGGCCACATCACAGAACTGAAGGAAAACAAAAAAATAAAATAAAGCAAACACTGGGGCTGGGGTTCATATTTGACTTAAAGGATTTTCCTTCTAACTCCCCCAGCTCTGGGTATATGGTTTGTTCTGATGTTTTTGCATGCTTTTCAAATTCCCATTTCCCTTTAAGGTTTCTCTTGGTTTAGACGGTACTCAATCACCACCATGACTTCTGACTGCTGTCTCAGAAGGCAACAGGGGACATACATACCTTTAAACTCCTATCAGTGGATAAGAAGAATATGCAGTTGCCTGTAACGACGATATGCATGTATGTATCATGCTAGTAGTTGAAATAAAGTCCTCAAAATATGTACATTGCCAATTCATATTGAAAAATCACACAAGTTTTGGATATGGTTCTCTTCATATCCGGCAATTAAATGCATGTTCATACCTTGGGAAAAGAAAAGAGCATACACACAGGTCTATAACCTGATGTAACAGCACTGGTGAAGACCTAACTAGACAATCAAATGGTTGAATTTTAGCTTGTAAAGTTAATTAAGCTGGGCTGAATCCCAGAACCAAATGTTTTGTGGTCAATGGATCTCATGAATATCCTGGGCCAGCAATGAATTACTTTCTAAAACAATTTCAGAGATCAGATTTCCCAGGGTGCTTAAATAGTCCACTTGCTGCCACCTCCGTCGCCATCCCCGTTACAGAGCTTCGTCCACTTGCTGCCACCTCCATCACCATCCCCATTACAGCGCTTACCCCACTTGCTGCCACCTCCATCTCCGTCCCCATTACAGCGCTTACCCCACTTGCTGCCACCTCCGTCTCCATCCCCATCGCAGTGCTTCGTCCACTTGTTTCCACCTCCATCTCCATCCCCATTACAGCGCTTAGTCCACTTGCTGCCACCTCCGTCTCCCTTGCCATCGCCGTCTCCCACTTTCTTCGGACCTCTTCCTGCAGAATGCATGAGTTCGGTCATGTCCCTTGTAGCTGGAGGCCGAGGAGGTGGCGAAGGTCCACCATCGCCGTGGGTGTAAGGGCCGATCAGATCCGTAGTACCACTACTGTTGTAGATTGACATGCTACCTAGCGCCATGGTCGCGGTAAACGCAAGCAAGAATCCTAGTATAACTTGGGAGCTGATGCCCGGGATTTGAAAACGTCGGCGCTAGTCACCACTGTCTTGGAAGAACTTTGAAAACTCTGTTGATTCAACACTGTATGAAAGAACCTGCAGCCGGCATTCAAGAAACCAAACAAAAAGCATGTGAGATGTCGATCTACGGAACGACACTTGCAGCAGGTCTAGGATTCAATCATCGGAGTCTGGAACAAATTAATTGCCTGCTTTCTAGCTTGAATAATGCTGTTATAAGACGTCGCGGAAGATATATAACATGCATATAGGGCAGACAAGTTCAAAAGAATTAGCTTGATTTGCAAATGTAGAAGCAAACGCATGTTGTTACCTGAATCGGTTGTATCGAAGGCGAGAGCAGTAGCGCGCAGTACTGGGCACCTGCACCTCGAATCAATGATCGACTAGCTGCAAAAGTCAGATCTTAGTTGCGCGCCTGAACTAAAAGCCGTCTCTAATGTCTAATGTCAGAAGACCAGCAGCTTGAAATAATACGAACTTTCTTTGGGAAATTGGAAGATCTTGATCCGTTTTGACTGTGAGGCGTCAATGGACAAGAAACTGATATGTATTATCGAAGCGGAGGGAGTGTTATATATATCTGCCTCCATTGCCAGTCCTACAACCGACGACAGGGCTTCGCACTTTCCTCGCTGGTGGGCAAGTCCCGCATAGCGAATTCCGACTGTCTGTAAATTGCTAGTCCACGGGCTTTGACGCCTCGTCTCATTATCGCCGCGAAATTCATCGAGATCGGATGCATGTAAATTGGTCACACAGAGCTACTCGCTTCATGAGATGGCAGTCACTGCTTTTAGAACTGCGCGGAAACTGCCACAAATTACATCGACGACACAAGAAATCGAACTATAGAAGCTGATGTCAAACTTCCCGGATCCAACCCAACACCGGTCAATCTCCTACGTACCGGTCGTTCAAAGTGTAAGAACATTACGATTTCTGCAACAACAACGCCCAACAATTTTACACGGCTTCAAAACACCTCCAAAAAGAAAAGAAAAAAAAGGGTTGTCGTTGCGAGGAACCGCGGCTGAAACCACACTCTCATCTCATTATGCCCACAACTCATGTGTCGAGTAATTTTACGATGACCATCATGCATTTTTCTATGCATCTTCATGCGAATTTCCCGAGCTCTACGTGGAATTTCTCCAAATTGCAGACAGGATCCGCGTCGATGTCGCAGAGTAACTTAGCAGTACTGAAGATTTAGTCGGTCGAAGAAACTGCCGTGCATTCGGCCACCAATTTTGGTTTCTTTTTTCAGTGCGGAAGATTTGTGGAGCAGTCAACCCGGCTACAAATGGGATCGAGCTCGCAAGAGACAGGGAACTCGCACGAGCCTCGTGAGGTGCGGAGAGCACCGGTGGCACATGGGGCACCACACAGTGCGAACCGACAGAGGCTGCTCCATGAGTCAGTAAGTTTTTTCAGCCAATCGGTTGACCAAGTAATTTTTCCCATTTTACTGCTTGACCAAGTAATTGTCATACTCAACTCCAGAATTTACCACCTTAGATTTGCTTTTGTACCCTTTCTGTTTTAGTATCCAAGAAGACATAAAGGTTTTCTCAAGATATAAAAATTTACCCAATGAATATAAAGGTTTTGTCAAAAGATAAAAGTTTAATTATGAAATAAATTTTTTTGGTTAAAAGATAAAAATTTATTTATTAGTAAAAAGGTTTTGTTAAAAGGTAAGGGTTGTTGAGTCATGAAATAGATTGGTTTTGTCCATAGGTAGAAGTTTAATTATGAAATAGAAAGGTTTTGCTAAGAAATAAAGATTTAGTCATGAAATTTGAAAGTTTTGTTAAGATGGAAAGGTTTAGCTATGAAGTACAAAGGTTCTTTCAAAAATTAAAAGTGTAACTATGAAAATATATAAGTTTTGTTAAAAAATATAATTTTAGTTATGAAAGAAAGAAATTTTACTAGTAAATAAAAGCTAGTTAAAAAATAAAAAGGTTCTGTCAAAAAGTAAAGATTTTTGTCAATAAGTGAATATTAACCCAAAAAATAACAAGATTTTATGAAAAAATAAAAAAATTATCAATAAATAAAAACGTTTTACCAAATGACAAAAATTTAACCATCAAATATAAGGGATTTTAAAAAAAGATTTTTAAAAAAGTAAAAGTTTAGCCAAAACAAGATACAATGTAAGAAGATAAAAATAATAAGAGGATAAACATGTGAACTATAATTTATATGGAGTTGGAGGTTCATTTGATTTGAGGATGAAAAACTGAACAACTTAGATAAGTAGTGTGTTCATGGGTGCTAGTTTTTCCAAGTTAGGTCATGAGCTTTTTCCTAATTGAACTACATTAGAAGGCCTCAGTAATGTATAAAAAAGAGAAGAAAAAAGGAGACCCAGATTTGGTGAGTTGATGACATGAGCTTTTGTTGAGGTCGGAGGGGAAGTTGGATGGAAGTCAAGTCAACAAATAGCAGACTGGACATGAACTTGTGTGGATGGCTGGATAGTGGGGAGGAGAAGTTGGGCAGAAGCCATGTCAATTTATAGCAAATTGGACATGAGTTTGGGTGGATGGTTGGAAAGGAGGGGAGAAATCGATGAGAAACCCCTCAACTCCCATTGATTAATTTAAGACATATGAAAGGTTGTGCATTTTCACTTAATTCAAACAAATAGATCCTGCACATCTGATTAAGTTTTGTGGTGGGTAAGGTGCCTGGCAATCATTTTTTTTCAAGTGCAGCTAGTTGCAAATGTAGTTACACAACTCAAAGTTAACTCATCATAGTTGATTTTATAAAAAAAAAGCTGGAACTGTCTTGGAAATAAAATAAAGTTAAGAGTGGCTATGTTGATGGATTGTCACTTGCAAATTTTAACAAATTGGCTACAATCATGATGAGTAAGATTAAAACATTGGCAACATGTGAGTTGTGGTAGGGGAGTGCATTTGATTACAAGGTTATTGCAAGAGAGCATCAACTAAAGGCTAATACAAGCAAATGTGCAAACCTAGATTCTAATATGTCTAACTAGTCACCACTTATAAGTCACAACTTAGAAGTTTACAGATGAAATCTGGGTGGTGATTATTTTGCAAATATATGGCTTAGGTGACAACGGCAGATATGGTCAAAGAACTGACAGAACAATTTTTGGAAAGAGCCAGTGGCCTCAGGTTCGGGTTAGAGTTTAATATTAGGGTTAGGTCTTTAGGCAAATCAAAAATATTTAAAATTTCATTTTAATTGATTTATAACTTGAATTAATTCTTTTAAATGAAAAATTCATTTCTATTAATCAAGAAATTGTAACACTAATCAAAGAATCACTGTCACATATTCAACAATAATTGTTGTGATACCTTGGAGAATAGTTTGACAAATATTGAATGGTAGAGAAAATCTGAGAGTTTAAGAACCCTTCTTTTTCTTTCAAGTTTTTGAAGAACTGGCCTGAACTTGTCTTTAAAAAGTGATATCCAGCCAACATTCCAGCCAGTACAAACTTTCCTTTTTCCATCACACATGAAGGACCCTGTGTAAGGCAGTTATTGTTGACTATTGTTAGAAAAAAAAAACCTTTGCAATCTTATTAAACAGAATCAATAATATTAAAAAAAAGAAAAGCAAAAGGGGACCTGGACTTGATGAGTTGATCACATAAGTTTTTGTGGACGGTTCGTTGGAGGGGAAGTTGGATGGAAGCAATGTCAACAAATAGCAGATTGGATGTGAGTTTTTGTGGACAGTTGGATAGTCGGAGGGGAAGTTGGGCAGAAGACATGTAAATTGGGCATGAGTTTGCGCTAATGGTTGGACAGAAGCTGAGAAATTGATGAGAAGCCCCTCAACTCCCATTGATTAACTTAAGATATAGGAAAGGTTGTGCATTTTCTATTAATTCAAAAAAGGCATACTCCGATGTTGTCTGTCTCTTTGTTCTAAAAGAGAGCCTTTAGTTCCCTGGTTCTTTCCCATTAATTTTTTGGAAATGAACCTGTTTCTCTGGGTCTGGTTAAATTTTCAACTTGATGGAACCTGTAGTACATTCACGTGGGTTCTTCAGATTACAAAAATTATCTTAAGAAAGAAATCAAACCCAGTGTAGTTTGGAATTGGATTTAGTTCCATCTACTCCACAATTTGCACACAGCAATATGCTAATGGAAAGCCACCAAAATGGGGATTCATTTCTTGTTGCATGGACAAGCACTTTCATTGGAGAGTTGCAATTGAGTTGAAAATTTCGAGGTAATCAATGTTCTCAACTATGGAAATGTGTCGTACGTTTCTATGGATTTTTTTAAAAACACACATTCTCATGAAAATTTGACAGATGTTACTTTCTGATGATTCACAATTGCATTTGGGCAATGGTTGATTGGTAGAGCTAATAGGTGGTTGTGAGCAGAGCTAGCTTGAACAAACGTAATGGAAAGTTACTCTTGAGGTAGAATGTGTGACCACGACAACATAATGGAAAGCTGTTATTGAGGCAGATTGTGTGATCAAAGCAACCTAATGGAAAGATTCCTAAAAGTCTTCCATCACCAAGGTTTTTTTAAGGATTTTGTGATGCAACCAAAATGGCAATCATCTAAGAAAGAAAAAAGTCAAATTTAGCTACATACTACTTATGAAAGTAGAGAAAAAACAGAATCCTTTTATAATCTTGGCTACATAGTGGAACTTATCATAAAAATCTGGCAATTTGGAATTTTTTTCTTCAAAATCTGGAAAA
>Ga0209208_10004797_pt1 | contig 19003 bp, 15 predicted proteins | sample S1TSphfallax_3_FD_187694 | JGI IMG/M metagenome (GOLD analysis project Ga0209208, IMG submission 187694) | Host-associated microbial communities from peat moss isolated from Minnesota, USA - S1T2_Fd - Sphagnum fallax MG (SPAdes) (version 2) | ecosystem: Host-associated > Plants > Peat moss >... | reverse complement strand
ACTAGTTGAGTTATTATACCTCTTCATATTTGTAAAGACACACACTTTGAAGATGAAAACTGTTGGATGGATCTGTTCATCTCTTTTCTCTGCTTGCTTGTTTGCTTTGCTTGCTTGCTTGCTTGGGGGTTTTGTGTCTTGGGCTGCTCGCTGCATCTGCGGGAAGCAGTGGATGATGGACGGGAGGGGAGCGGGCGGGTGACGATGTGCAGGAGCAGCTGAAGAAGAAGAAGAAGAAAAAGAAAAAAGAAGTAGAGCATGATCGTCCATGTTCTTGCATGCATGCACACGACAAGTCGCACAAAGATCATTCAGAAAGAGATCGTAGTCAAGCGCGAGAGATCTAGCACGAAGTAGCTTCAAGTAGTCACCCGTGTTTTTGTAAAATTTTTTGAACTTCTTTGCAGATGGTTCAGGACAATAGTAGTGTCCCCTGCAGGTCATCTCCACGCGGTGCTGGCACTCTGGACGTCATCGATGGTGTAGCACATGATTTCCTGTCCCGACGGACATGCTGCTGCTGCTGCTGCAACGAAGAAGCTGTGCCATATTCCCGTGATCAAAACAACATGCTGATCTCCCGCGCCATCCACCGATCCGGATTCAACTCATTTCTTCTTACTCCTCTCTAGCGTTCTTCCGCTGCTCTCATCGATTTCACCTGGATCGCAATGATATATCCTGATCAGTCCTTGCATTTAGATTAAGTTGCTTTCTGCTGTAGATCGGTTATAATCCTTGAAGTTAGTAAGTAAATAAGTAATTAAGTAAATATGCAATATCATTTTGTTGTTTTCTGTTGTTCTTTTGCTATTATTTCTCATGACCTATTTGCATGCATTCCCCCAGCTTGTAGCTGTTTCACAGGAATATCAAGCTCATGATCTATGGCTCCGGCTGCAGCAGAACGGCCATCATTGCTAGAGCTTTGCATCCGGACTGCCTGTGAGAACGTAGCGCATATCGGAGATGTGGGCAGTCTACCCACCCAATTCGTGTCCAGGATCTTGCAAAGCTGCAGCGGGGCTGATCAGCTGCGACACATCGAGGTGTGCAACAAGAGACTGGATCTGAGTCAAGTGAGTGACGAGCTATGGCGCCGCTGGTTTGCAAATGATTTTGGTACAACAAGTGCAGAGTATATCATGCATACAGGAGAGAGATTGGGTCCACAAAATCCCACTCCCAAATGGCGAAGAATGTACGATGAGAAACGCATCAGATCGCAGAGAAACTGGCGGCCGCCACCGCCATCACCACCACCAGTCGAGGTTTGCAAGAAACGACGTCGTAACAGTAAGGACAAGAATGTGGTGGTGGAGGAGCTCCGAATTTCGTCTGTGCGTCGTTCTCCTCCACCAGCAGCAGCAGCAGCAGCAGAAGGAGGAAGTTCTTCTTCTTCTTCTTCTTCTTCCAAGAGGCAAAGAAGAATGGGAAAGATGGTAATCCAAGCTACAGCCAAATACAAAAGACGTGAAGAAAGATTGAGAAAAGCTACAGCAAAAAGAGCTCGTGCTGGTGCTCGAGGTTAAGACCAGTGTTGTTGTTGTTGTTGTTGTTGATGATGATGGTGGTGGTGCCAGGTTCTTCAATTTCAGCAGCTTTTCAGCAGCTTCGAAGCTCAGGTTCTTAAGCTCTCTGGAGGTTGGAGGTTGGAGGAGGTAAACCCTAAACCCTAAACCCCTAAACCCTAAACCCTAAACCAAAACTTTGGGAACCCACCATTGAAACTTAACTGCAGTATCAGTCTCTTTTCTAAATTGAATTCCAACTTTTAATTTTAATTATTCAATAATGTATTAAGTCAATTTTGAATTTTTGGAAAGTGAAGAATTAATAATTGACCATTTGAAAAAAAATAAAAATAAAAATTGAAATGAATTTTTTACTTGAGAGTCATCAAATGATATCAAAATAAATATTAATAATATTTTGCCTCATTAAATGATGCAATAAATAGATGTTAACAATGTTTTGTTTCAAACTTGATTCCAACTTTATAGGTTAAATTTTTTTTGAATTGATAATTTAATCCAAAACTAATTAAATACATGAGTAAATTGAACAGGTGAGTGAGTGCTTTCCCCCTTTTCAAAAGGTTTCAAAAGGTTCAAGTTCTCTATATACATAAATAAATAGAATTTGATTGGAATAAAAAAAAAACTTCATCTTACATTTTAGATAAATTATTGCATTTGATTAGTTATATACAATTAATGCCACATATAATCTTTTTTTTGAATTTTTTGTATTAATTGAACATATTAATTACACACTTTTGTTTTTGAGGGTTGGGAGGGTAGAGTTAGGGAAGTGGAAGAAGGTTTAGTTGTGTGTAATGGACATGGAACTGAACCTTGTCCTAAATCAAACTATTTTTTTAAAAAAATTGTGAAAATCAATCTCAGAACTAGATCAAAAGTTTCATTAAGTAACAATAACATTTGTGACAAAATATTTAGGAGCTGGTATATGAATGATTTTGCATAATTTTTCGTGGGTTTGTGGAATCTATCGTACACTCGTTCTTGGACAATTTCAGAGACAATTCTAAAGACAACTCATAATTACTTCACCCCATAAATGGGTGTGGGTGAACCAGATCTCTGGAGTGATCAAAATGGTGTTTTGATAGTGTAAAATGCGCCAAACCAGTAAATAAAGAGAAAAATTGTGATCAAAACTCCATCTCTGCAAGTCCTTTTTTGGCAATATGCTTAAAGTTCTTACCTGAGGGTTTTCACACTGAAGTTAACTTTCAAAGACAAGCTAAAAACAGCATGTCTAAACTGTGATTAATCAAGAATAACATACATCGTAAGCATTGGAATGCTCTGGATTCTTTAACCCAGTCCACCAAACTTCCTTTTTGAGACTACTTGGCAAAGAGCAGCCCCCTTAAACTGAAATAGGATAATTCAGTTGATATCTCATCCCTGCGTTTCATACGATGCCCGTTGAGATTTTCACCACCAGTTGTTGCATCCCCCCAGTGGACACACAAGCCTGCTTCAAAGGGGTGGCTCCTCACCGCTCAGCTCACTTCAGAACAGATAAACACACTGAGAGATATAATTGGTTTGAAGTCTGCTATGGAAAACAATAAACAACAGACATGCAAGGGGGGAAAAACTGAACAAATACAGCTTAAGATCTGGCCTGAGATTATTCCTAAAAAGACATTAACAAAATGAACAACATTTGTTGAAAATGATGGACAACGGATGGCTTCTCAGAAAATGGCCTTGGCAATGAAAGGCTTTTGCTTTTTGACCAAGCCCTCTATGCTTTGATTTCAAAACAAAGCAAGAGACCACATCTTCTGTGTACTGTATCCACATCGCATAAGGTGCTTTAAGGAATGCATGTCCCCAGTTCTCCACCCCTCCCCACAAACCAGGGCTAAACATGTGTTAAGACATATCAGGGTGGCTATGGCATATACAGTTTCATTATGAGAGCTTCTGTACTTACAGTTTCATTATAGGAATGACCAGGGCAACCCAGAAATGCACCTGGTTGAAGGCCCAGTTTCAACCAACATGAGATTTTGTGGTACACAAAGCAAAGCCGCCACTGCGAGAGAGCATGCAGGTGAACACCAGAAAAAACAAGATACAAGTTGAAGGAATGAGAAAAAAGAAAGACAAAATGTGATGGTGGGCCACAGATGCCCACATATCTTATGATAAGAATTCAATGGAAAAATTGGGATAAGCTGTAACCTATGACTTTTGAGTCTCTTTGATTGCTGCACACAAATCCGCTCCCACATTTTCCAAGACGCTCTCCTCTAAAAGGCGAAGAGCGGAGAGGTAGACAGGCACTAACCAAAACGATGACTACAATGGCAATGATACACCATCACTCAATCCTCCTCCTCTCCATTTTCTTCAGGAGCCGTTGCCAACCATGCCAACCATCTGCCCACCTCCCTGATAGCCTGCACACAAAGAAACTCTCATGAAACCATCCTTGACTAGTTGTTGGCCTTGAGATGAATGGATAGACTCAACAGTTGTGGATGGTCTGGATCAAAGAAGTGCAGTTTGTTTTGTACCACTGACCATTCAGTTCACAAAACCCCAAGACTTCACAAATATGGTCTCAAAGCCTAGTTTTGACATGCGTGGGTCTGGGCATAAAGATTTTCTGCCCCCTCTAACATAATAACAATGCTACAAGACAGATGTTCTTGAGGCCTGCAACAGAATACATCCTATACATTCCATGCATCCTTCAGTGAGATCATTTTTGTCATTGAAAAGAGAATTCTAGTCTAACAAACAATGCATCACAGAAACTTGAGGAAACCTACCCTGTCTCTGCCTGGTGTGGTATCATTCACATCATCTTGCCACCTAAAGTAAGCTCTCTCTGAGATTACCTGAACAAAAGGACAGTCCAAAAAGATAAGCCAGCAATAGAGAGACAGTTCAGACTGATTGGTGTGTACAATGCTAGGATAGTTGGATGGGCTACAAGTTCATAATGGGAGATTCTACCTGGAAGCAGTTCATTGTTCAGTCCTTTTTAATTGATATACCCAAGGACATATTGCTAGGAAAAAAAGAGGGACTTGCCAGAAATGTTTTTTGTCATGCAAACAACATAACAATGAACATAATATCACACCCACCTCTTCACTGTAAAAATTGTCAAACAGTGTACTCATCAACCCTTGAGGATGACCCAACTCATTCACAAATAGTTGTACTGCAACTATATCTGCACCAAAATTTCCAAATGAGAGCTTGAATCTGCACCCCAAGTATCTCAGAAAACAGCTGGCTGGTGATGGTAAAACCTCTGCGTCAATCAACTCTTCTTTTATGTAAGGCTCATAGCACAGTGCATTTCAGACCCTACCAATTCCAAAGGGAAGGAAAAAATGCACAAACTCACATTGGATTTGATTTGCTTCAGCAGTCCTTGCCCTTCCTGAAGCAAACTTTCTTAAGAGAGGTGCATAGGTCTTTGTCACCACATCTGTTGCCTGTAAATGCAATGAAGCACAAGCATTTTCAAGTTAGATTCAAAAAATACAACTAGGTTCAGGGCCAAATGCTGAGTCTTACAATGCACCAGGAAACTATCAGATAAAATTAGAAACTGAAAACTGTGCTACAGCAATAGGGTTCATCTGTCCTATGATAGACAACCACATATTCTAAAGATAAGTCAACACATACCGTATAGTCAGATTGTGGCACTGGCAAACATTTTCTCAAGACCAAAGTCATGAGTAACCTCAGAAATGCTGTATCTGAGAGTATGGCCTGTGGAACATTTTTCTGGTGGGAAACAGAAAGGCAATTCAGTGTAACTTCCAAATCATCCCTTCAGACACACCTGAAGCTAAAATTTGATGATACCACACACAGGCCTTTCTCTACACATCACAAGACTTGACCAGACAATTTTATGAAAAAAAAAAACCCCTTGGAGCATCTCACATCCATTGAAACTAACATGTTTGTCTGAGGATCTTTTTACTTCAGATCACTGCAAAAGAAAGAATGCAGCTACATCCAAGACCATGATGCAATTGGAAACAAAATCTAAAAGAAATCAGCTCAATTTACTATCACAAAGAGGGTTGCAAAAGCATACCTCAATCCACTTCACAAGATCTTGAACAGGCTCATTTTGCGCTAGTGCTTCTCTGATGTCCTTCTCCACTCGTTTCATCTGGAACATACACCACAAGTATTCATCTCACTTAGGATTGATCCACCTTTGCTGCTAAAAAAGACTCTTGCACTCCCGCATCAAAAAATTGTTCACAAAAAAAGACTGCAAACCCTTGTTGCCAAACAGGGAAACACAGTAATGAAACAAATTAGGTCACAAGGTAAAGGGCTCAGCGGTCAGTATGTGGTATGATGGATATAAGCACTATTGGACAGGTCAACTGTTCCATAGTTGATCAAGATACAAAAGAGCCTATAGTAAGAGATACAAACATCAGATTGCCACGTGGCTAGGTGAAAAAACCGTGGCTTGTGCATTCTCCTCTAAGCAACATGATTGCATGGTCACAGACATACACAAGATCAAATTGGTCCTTTGTTGCAATGACTCAAGCAAACAACAAGGGTCACTTCCCTGTTGTGGCAGGCGACATTTGTAAACTCAAGTTTTGAATTGGATGAACTTGATTTTAGAAACTTTGCAAACTATCTTGCATGACAGAATGGGGGCTAGTTCAGTGTGCAGTTGGGGAGTGAACAGTTCCATGCAAAATGAATGGACTCACTGGGTATAGACTTTGCAAATGCCTTTTCTCCAAGAAGGTGTCCAGCTTGCCTCCTTTGCTTTTGTCTGCAGGTGAGAGGAAATCCTCGACTTGAAGCCCAGAGTTTCTGTATGAGTCAGCCATGTAGTCCTCCCCTCTCTCTTTTCTCAGAGTACTCAATATAGCACCAAAAATGTTGAGGGCAACATCCTGTTCTAACAGGCTTCCAGGCTCAGGACCACCCTCTTCTAAAAGCTTTCCCACTTGACTGAGAGACAACACTCCTGCAGAAATTAGTTTTGCCAACATTTCTGCCAAATATTCTGGTGCTTTTGGCACATCGACTGTCGTGTCCTCCAAGAGAGAAAGTACACCCTCAAGCCTGCAACCAACCCCATCCACATCTCCCAATGCATCAGGGCACGCAAAGATTATAGGAGATCATCAGACAATCTAGAGTCCCAACAACCAAAAGATCCAGACTGAAAAAACAATGTCCACTTGCCAATCAATCCTGCACCCCAGTCACACTGGTCAAACAGACTGAAAAAAGGCATCTGAGATCAGGCTCATATGAGATGCAACAAAAGATGAGAGACAAAAGTTTTTTGAAAGGTGATCCAGTTGGTCAAAAATACCCTCTTGCTATTTCTTCTTGAGTCAGCAATGGAGTCTCAAAGTCATTGAGATGAAGCAGCAGGCTGACCAAGAGAGATCTCTCAGTTTCCTTCTTGTCTAATGAGTCTGACACCCAAATTGAAACAAGAGTTGGATGGAAGTCAGGCGCTTCCAGTTCCTTCACACATAGGGCAGCTTCCTTAACATCCCTCACACTGCACAGCAACAAGGTAAACTGATCCATCAATTCAACTATTCATTGGGACAAAAAAATGAAAAGAGGACAAGAAAGCAGCCAGTGATGAGAAGGCTTAACATGGCCTTACTTATAGTACTCAGTGATTGCTGAGAGACTTTTCTTCCTGAGTTCATCTTCACTCAGCTGCAGTGGTGTTGAAGGACTGGCAGCAACAGGAGTCAGAATTGTTTCGGGTCGTTGCAGCTGCAAGGTACTTGAAGATACTGCCACTGATGGTTTATCAATTATCAAACGATCAGCCACATTCTGCAAATCTCTACCTAAGCCTGGCCTATCAGGTACAAATGGTCTGTCCAGAAGAGGCCTTTCTGCAGATCTTGGTCTCTCAGCACTGGAAGGCCGCATAGGGAGCTCATCACGTGCCACAAAAGGTGATCTGTCCGGGCCTGTAAAAGGGACACCACTGACTCGCCGCATATCAGGGCCCATTGCAGTTCCAACATCAGAAAATGTACTGCGCACAGTGTTCAATGAAGGCTGCCCTCGGACACCCATTGCTCTCCCAAGCCCTCCCTGAGGACCAAGAGTAATGGCACCCTCATCATTCACCCTCTGTGACAAAGGCATTGGCACTGGTCGGGCATCCATAAGAAGTGACCGTTCCTCCATTCGGATATCTTGCCCAGTCCCTGGAGGCCCACGCAAACCTCCTCCCTGCAGTGCTCCTCGCATCGCTGGCATTGAAGTAAACATGGGTGACTGAGGGCCCCGCATAGAAAAGTCTTGAGCAGGTCCTGGTCGCCCTCTAGAAGGCCCTCCACCCATGCTAAGGCCTCGACTAAAGCGATCCCGCCCAGCATTGGCTGATGCCTGCTGCCGCTCCTGCACTGCATCACGATGAACATCTTCTATCTTCTTTGGGCCATCCACTTTTCGTCTCTCTTGCCATCCATTTCTTCGCAGGTCAATCACATCCTTCAGCATAAACCTTAGTCTGGATGAGAGTTTCTGGTTATTGGAAAGTGATTCAATTCTTCTGAAGTAAGCATCAATGTGCTCCTTTGCTTTTGGATGGTCAATGATTCGGCCAATAGTGCTCATCAATTTGCACAAAGCTTCCACATCTTCCTCATCAGGGTTCTGACGAGGAGGATGACCTAGAAGCTTCTTTATACACTCATGCATAATGCGCTCTGTCAACATGCTCATCTTATAAAGTTCTCCAATGAAACGAATATTTCCCAGCATACGCCTGCGAGCCTTTAACCTCTTTTCCTCTCTTTCCTGGGGGGTAAGCTTCACTTCCCCTTCCTCCTCAACCTTCTCAGCCTCTTCTTGTTCCCTTTCCCCACGTTCAAACTCTTCTTGGCACTTATTCAGCAGCACCCGTTTAAAGGTGATCTTCTCATCATTCTCCATGAACTCTGGCAAATTTGTAGCAAGCTGGGCACAGAACTTGGCATACATCTCACAGAAGGTTGGTTCCGTCAGTGCTTTATCAAAGATCTGAGAGATCACACCTGTCAGAGTGGCTGCAGAGTCAATATTGACATCATTAACCTTGAGAAAGAGACGGTCAAAATTTTGAGGAGTCAGCTTATTGAGAATGCTTTTGATCTGTCTCTGTTTTGCCTGTTCTTCATCAGAGACCACACCAACTTCATATCTTTTCTCAGCCTTATGCATAGCAGGCAATGATGTGCGAGGAGAAGGAATCAGCCCTGGCCCTTTTCCAGCTGCAATTGGTGCCCGCTGCCACCGATCAGCATCAACACCATTCGTTCTTGTTGGACCAGGTGACATGCCCATCATGTGTGGAGACATCATTCCTGCAGGCCCTCCTGGGATTGGACCCATCATACCTGGCAGCTGCATAGGCATACCACCCACAGGCCGAACCCCTTGTGGGATCCGTGAAATCAACCCTGGTAGGACACTTTGACCTGGCCAAAATGGTCCCATAGCCATGGCCATATCCATTCGAGCATCCCCACTTGGGGTCCTGGCAGGAGACACTACAGATCCTGATTTCCACCTGTCTTCATCCAGCCCACTTCCTCTCCGCTCCAGGCGCTGTGGCCCAGAACCAGGCTGTTGGTCCAGTATCCGACCAGGACTGGATCCAACTTCTGGGTTTAGTAAATGCTCGGCTACATCCTGCCTGATCTCAAAATTCACTGGCAACTCCTGGTTTAGGTCCTTGTATGTCAACAAGAAGTCACGAGTGTACTTCCTCTCTCCCTCACTCGTGGAGTTGGTGACTCCAGGAGGAATTTTCGGAACAGGCAGCTCTGCAGCCTCCTCCCAGTCATCTACCTCCTTTGAAAAGGGCTTCTTCTCTGCAGGTAAAAAAGTATCACCAATTTCCTCACTGCCTGAAGGCCCTGAGCCAGAAACTCCAATACTCTCTGCCTCCTCAAGCTTTTTCTCCTCTGGAGCTTTGTATGCATTATACAAATCTGCAGTTGTACCTGCAGCATCAGCTCTTGCAAGAAGCTCCTTCATCTTCTTCTTTCTGCTAGCTGCTTTGAAACCCTCAGGAACCTTTGACATTTCCTCTTCTGGATTATCAATATCTCCTGAGTTTTCAGCTTCCTGCTGATTAGAATTACTGTGAACAGTGGCCTGCTCATGTAATTCTGCACCATCCATAATAGTGCTCGAAATTTCAGTGGCTGAGCGAGATATATTGCTCACGTTTGACTCTGCATGTCCCAAATCTCCTGAAGTTTCTGGAAGAGACTCATCGGTGCTCTCTGCAATGAAAGTGCTTTCCTCAAGTTTGGGAAGTGACTCACCCTCAACTGCTCTTTCTGTTAACAAGCTAAGACTGCCATGAGCAGGTAGAGATTCCAACACCAAATCTTCTCCTTCTGTGCTCAAGCCAGATCTGGTTTCATCAGTTGATGAGAGGTTGGATGGTGCCAGTGCAGAATCAATTTCCAAGGCAGTTACATCAGTCGATGCTTTGAGCACCTCTTCACCCAGAGCTCTTACAGCACCTTCACTCTCTTCTACAACCTCATTTGCTAAAGCTGTTTGCCCTTCCTCCACTGGTTCAACCTCTGAGACTCTCATAGGAACAAAGTTGACAGCCACAACATGTTTAACCTCCTCAGATGAAGCTAGGGGAGTGTCAATTTCCTCCACATTAGATGGAGAGGCATCAGCAGCCTCTGACAGATCTGTAGATACAGCAAGATCAGCCACTTCTGACATATCATTATTGGTATCCATGGGAGCACCCTTCTCACCTCCAACTGATGTACCTCCCTCTTCAGCCAGAACCTGCAACCCTCCAACCTCAAGACCAGTCTCAGAGGCAGTTTCAACAGGAGCAGCATCCATGGCTGAAGCCATTTCCTTGACTTGTAACTCTTCAGGCAGGTCTGTGATCCCAGATCCAAGGGTATCTTGAGGATAGGTTTTCTGCACCAAGTCAGAAGCTCCTTTGTCTTCCACATTCTCCTGCAACCCATCAATGAGCACACTGTCACAGGCCCTAATCTGAGGCAAATGCAGGTGAAACCACAACTCCTAAAACAAACAGACCTACATATATGAAAAATTCTTTTGCTGGAAGAGAAGTAGTAAACTAACTGTGTTGCTCATGAATTCTTTGTGAATTAGTTCAGAGCACCCTTAACCTTCAAGCCCTAACAAAATGTGAAACCATATCAAAATTCCTTGGGAGCAACTGCTATTACGTGTGAAGCTCAAAGGCTCCTTACCTTATTGTTGGCCCTCGAGACCACCTCAGAGTTTGAAATCCAATCACCTCCAGGCTCCCTCATTACCTCTGTTGATACATGGTGGTCAATAACAGACTCTGGTTCAGCCCTAGATCTCAATGTGGAGTCATCAGTAGAAACTTCAAAGTCTTGTATGTCACTCGGAGTTGGAGTAGCATTAGCTGCCTCGGAAATTAAAGTTTCACCTGCCGCATGCATTCCAGACAATCTCTGGGAAGGAAGAAAGTCCTGGTTTAACATTTCAGCAGTTTGTGTATCAGTCTCAAGGGAGGGGGAGGAGGTTGCATGAGGTGCCTCGGAATGTACAATCTCATCCCCTGACTCCAATGAAAGCGGTTCAGCTGAAGGAACAGAAACCTCAGACATTGCTGTGGCTAGAATCAAATGTTCTTTTTCCTCTACTCCTGAGCCCTGTTTAAGAAGCTTTGCTGAAATTGGTCCCATGCTCTCTAGTGCAGCAACAGAATCTGGACACACACCAAACAAAATCAGTAGCTTCAGAGAGCTCAAAACCAAAAAGACCCCAGGAGTAGTAGGTATAGTGAAGTTCCAAGCTGCTCCAACAGCATCTGAATAGAGGCAAAAAAAAGAGCTGTTAAGTCAGGAGATCTTGCTCAAGACCATCTAAACACACAATGTTAAGGTTAAATAGCCATGAGAGCTCCAAATGTAGATAGCATATTGCTGCACCCTTAACTTAAGGAGTGGAGAACAAAGCCAGGAAACATTTTGACATCTAATGAACTTGCTAGAGCGTAATGAGCCCTCCATTGCAATGTTTTGAAACAAACGATCCTATCTTCACATGTGAAACCTGAAAGTCCAAGAGAATACCCAGAAATGCCACAGTGGATCTCCAGGTTTTGACATTGGTCAAACTTGGGTGCTGGAAATAGTGGAAGTAGGCAAAGATGGTGGTAATAAATCAAACATTCATGGCATTGCATGACTGGAGAGATAGATACCTAGACTGGAAATTTTGCCTGCTGGTTTCTTATCAGTTAGCTTCAAATCATCCTGCCTTGCGGAGGAATTCTTTACTGGTGCATATACAGCAGTATGCACTCCAGACTGCATTCTTTGTAAGCCTGACCGTGAGGCACCAGGCCCAGCAAGATTTGCTCCAGACACAGCCTTCTCTCCAGAAGGCTGTGCAACTGGTGCCACAACCCCCTCAGATGATTTCTCTCCATGCCCTTCAGAGAGGAGTTGTTGCTGCTGCCGCTGCTGCTGCCGATCCTTCTTCTTTCTTGAACTCACAGCCTTTGCAACATCAGGTTTCACCTTTTCACCTAGATTCACTACTGCAGTCACTCCCTTTGGACTGACAGCAATTGGACTAGAGGTTGCTGCAGAACTTTTTGATGGGACCACAGTAACTGTAGGTCTGCTTGGAAAAGATGTACCAAGTCCAGGGGCTGGAATTGAAGTTCCAGAAGCACTTGTCTCAGAGCTTCGGGATCCTGTAGGAGAAGTTGCATGGCCATTTAAACCATTTTGAGGTGCAGATAAACCATTTGATAGCACTTCCCCAGCAGGAAATGACGGGGAGGAGCCTGACACTTCCACATCACCAAACTTGAATGCCAACTCAGATTCTGGAGGAATTACCAGACTTAGGACAGGTTGTGTGGCAACAGGAGCGGGAACAGAAACAGAAACTGGCGCGTGGAGGGGTGGAGGGACCATAACCACTGCAGAGGGCCTCTCATTCACTGAAGAAGAATTGTTAAGACTTGATTGTGGAAGAGCCCCAAGTCCTGCAGGCCTACTGACTGCCATTCCTGCAGGAACACCTGGTACAGTGGCTGGTGGGGGTCCAACTAGAGGAGGGTTGATCATTGATCGTCCTGCTGTAGGTTGGGCTATGATCCCTTCAACAGCTGGGAGGCCTATGCTACCCAATCCCATTGAGCCTACATTCCCAGGAGACACTTTTGTTCCAGGAGGTGGTGGCGGAGCACCAACATGAGGGAGGAAGGAAACTCCTGGAGGGGGTGGAGGATAACTGAATCTGACTGGAGGAGGGTTTCCTGTGGGGACCCCAGTTGCAGACGGACCACTTGTCTTCAGAGGTCCAGGCTGGTAAAAGTTGGGGGTGCCAGTATATGGCCCACCCGGGAAGTATGGCATGCCTTGAACCATCTGGTGATGAGGACCTGTACCATACCCCACTGAAGGAGGCCGTGACTGAGGGGGGGGGCCATTGCTAGAGAGTCTACCCGATACACCTGTGGAGACTGGCCCAGCAGTTGATGGTCGATTGTCCATACCCAAATCACTTTTCTTCCCCTTTGCATCAAAACGCAGTTCCTCATGAGTATTGGGATCCACAATCTTGACAGCCCTACTCACACGCTGAGGAATTAGATGATTTGTAGTGGGGGGCCCATATTGAGAACCAGGCATTCCTTGTGGGATATGACCTCCCATAACTGTTCCCATTTGGGGCCCTAGCTGTGCCATTTGTTGGGCAGATAATGAATTTGCCAATGAGCCAATGGGACCCCCAAGAATTTGAGGCGCATGAGGAGGGGGCGCCATCATTGGAGGAAACTTGATACCTTGGCTTGAACTTTGTTGCACCATTCCTTGCTGTTGCGGCATAGCTTGCTGTTGTTGCTGCTGCTGTTGCAGCTGTTGTTGCTGCTGCTGTTGATGATGCTGTTGTTGCTGCTGCTGGGCCAGAACCTGGTGCTGCTGCATTTGGGCAAGCTGCTGTTGAAGCATGAAACTGTTGGTCTGTGGATGCTGTTGGGTGTACTGTGCCTGAGACAGTTGCTGCTGTGGTGGGGCTTGTGCTGGAGGAGGAGGAGGAGGAGGTGCATGCACTGGAGCTTGAGAGCTCACATTCGTTGACTTATAATGCATTGCTTTGTCCACTCCTTGATCCATTGAACCACTACCCATGTTACGAGAGGCCACCTGTTCAACAAAATCTCCCATCAGAGTTGAAAATGACATCCATACAACTGATTACAATAACTCTGCCTAACAGGAGAAGCAAAACAATTATTTGAAGCAAAACAAAGTTGCAGCATATGAACAAAGTGCCAGCTAAATCACTTTATGTGTTCCAGAGGCTATTTACAATGAACTGAAGATGGAAAATGCTGAAGACACATTGAAAAACTCTCCATGTACCTGTGGTTGTTGATGCCCAGATGCCACTGGTGGGGCTTTCTCTGTAGGCCGAACATCAAAACGTGCCTACAACCAAAGAAAAGGAAGTCAGACAGGTACTTAGGTCAGGCTGAAGTACAAAACAATAAACATTGGTCATGAGGGGCAGGAGACTAGTTGCACCTGGTCCCACTTTTGCTCATCAAGATTAGGAGGAGCTGAATTTGTTCGTAATGGGTACTGGTAAGAGCAACGCACAATATTAGCCCAGCACTGAAGAACAAAGTCTGGCATATTGACACAGAATACACTCCAGCCAGTGACAGGTCAAAAGAAAAGTCAACAGTTTAGGCAATTGCAAGTTGACTACAGGCAGAACAACTAAGTCATTACAAGTTGTTCTCAAACAAAAGCATGACAAAATACTCAACAGTAGAAAAGAAGGTGCATACCGACATGGCAGTTGATTTTCCAACACCTAAGCTCCCAAAACCGGGACTAATGCTCCCAAACTGGAATGCAAAGGAATTCTGAGAGAGTGCTTGAGACACCTGCGATGATGCCACTATAGAGAGGCCCATCACATCATCCACTATTAGTAAAACATGGTAAAATATGAGTATGCATGAGTGTGGATTGCACACAAAAGGTGCCACTAAAACCCAGCAAATATGAGAAAGGGTACAATCAATCAAGGAGCCTACACCAAAAGAGACCAAACAAACAAGTTTGTGCTGAGAAAGGAGAATTTACCAGAAAATGACACAGCTTCAGTACTGACCGGAAGGCTAGATGGTGGTGCCGGTGGCTTACTGGTGGGCAATTGCTTTACATGATCCAGGCCTCCTCCAGCAGGAGCTACAGGTGTCCTAGTTTTGCCAGTGGATGATGCTCCAACCTTAGATTCTGAGGGTGGCGGAGCAGCAGCTGACTGCAAATGCTGATGTGCATCTGCAGTTCCCATGCCTTGATGTGGCAGGGAAACTGCCAACAAAAGCAAAGTCACAAGTGAGAATTTTCTGAAAGATCCAGAGTCCTAGTAGTAACTGCATGAGAACATTCCATGATGCCACTGTAAAAACAAAAAAGTTGACGATGACCAGGCTTTCCATGAGGTCTGTTCCAGATCTGATAAGTAAGCATACAGACCCTGTTGTTGTTGATTGTTTTGATGCTGTGTGGAGACCGGCTGCTGTGGCTTGAAGCCTCCACCCTGTTCTGCAGGCCCTCCACTTTCAGTGCCTCTAACGAGTGCAGGAGTTCCATTAGCGCGCTTCCCACTTTCGCAACAGAAAAACAAGTCCACAGGTTCAATGTCATGTCCCCAACCTAACTTTATATGTCATTTGAGTAGTCTTCACAGGCTGGCAACAGATTTTCAATTTATCCCAGACCAGTACAGGGTCCTGAACAAATGCCCATGTAAAACTCACAAGGTTGCTTCCAACATGACTACCATGATGATGGGAGAAGTTCAATTTCTGGAATTTGGAGGCAATTGACAAATGTGTTGTGGTTCCTAATACCAGCATCATCAACACGGATTGGACTCATCACATGTTAGCATCAACCAGAACATTTTGAATGGCCACTGGCCATGAAACCCAAAGTCCACAAGTATCAGGAAGCATTCACAGAAGGTGTAATTGCCCTGGGGCACCAAAGGAAACATGATACACTGGACATCACAAACCTTGGGGGAACATGAGAATCATTAATGAGATTCAAACAACCATCCAAACAGTGCGGAAAAGGCTCCCACATAGCATACACTTTCCAGAAAATAAGACCCTGAGAACTGAAGTGCATGCAATTATAAGATGCTGATTTTCCCCTAAGAGATCTGTCCCCAAATCATTTGAGCATGATCTCTGCAGTTTCACTGTGGTTCCCAATGATCCTTGGTCTAGAGTCTGAAGTCACTACCCAGGCAACCTACAAAAGTCACAAACGATTGAAGTTTCTCCAAACACACCAGTTTCTCAACCACTGAGGACCGAAACCAAAGCACCTCCCAGGCAAGCCATTGGATTGCCAAAGCTAGCACAACACCTCAGCTTGTCTAATCTATACATTGCTTGCAGTGTTCTGGAAACTGCAATTTGGGATGGCTCTGAGAAATTTGCAGAAGCAAACCTGAACTCCAGTTCATTAAAATAACAACCCTAGAAGCCAGAAGAACCATCATATATTGTCAGTAGATAAAGTCGCAGGTAAGAAGGGCCTAGCAAATCATGCACAGAAATGCACAAGGAGTTGTTGCGCAGATGAAAGATGAGAAAAATTCAGAAAGGAAACCTTTGAAATAAAATATGCACAAAAGGAATTCTGAAAACTGGAGTTTCATGGAATAAACTCATTGCCAGAAATAGACAGCAAAACAGTCAAGAATAAAATTACATTCTGCCCATGGCAAGGAGGAGAGCAAACATCAAAAGCTGAAAACATTATGGCAAGACACATACACAGAAAGAAGAAAAGTTTGACTGACAACCGAAAGATGACATGAAACTGACAGTGGGCACAAATGATCCAAAGAGCATTTAAAGCCACCACTATAACAGAAAAAAGGGTGCTACACAAAAGGCAGGGGTTCTACTCTACACCTGCAGGAGGAAGATTTCTAAACCCCGCAAGAAGGTGATTGGTGATGACCAACCATAATTGATCGGTAAGGGGCAAGTGAAAAACTTTGAAGTAGAAAACACAGTGTTCCATAAAGAAGCAATCAATAACATAGTAGGAACCCAAGACTAACTGCTGATGAAGAATTGAGGAAATGTTAAAACAATCAAGGGGGAAAAAAAGTGCCAACAAAATGCTTGTGAAGGAGTCAGAGACAACTGTTGCAAAACGGAGAGGAAAACACATCTAAATGGAGAGGAGGCATGCAGCAATTGAAACAAAAGGGTGAAATGAGCAGGACCACACAACCAGTCAGAGTTGTGTAATGAAGCTAGAGTCATATCAGAATCAAAACATAAAGAAACCACTGGGTAACCAGAAAGACAGGGAATCAGGTTTTGCATGCTGATGATGATGATGCAACAGGAAATTTCTTCCTTCCTTCCTTCCTTCCTGCCTTAGCAGACAAGGGGCAGTAGGAAGCAAGATGAGGAAACACCATGCAGTAAATTGATTACAACTATATGGAAAAACAGAACGGTACCATGGGGGCGGATAACAAGACTCTGGAGACTGAACGAAAGAGTGGCGCAGGCAGCTCTAGTGACTAACCATGCATACAACCGATTGCAAGAACCCTAGGTATGTGCAACATCATCATCATTAGAAGCCACCGGCATGGGCTATTCTTATATCAAAAGAAAGAGTATCACTGTGATGATCATAATGATCACGAGCAGCAGCAGCAGAGAAAGACTTACCCACGCGGAGTGGTGGAGGCCGCAGGCGATACGGGGCGCGTAGAAGCAGCAGTCAGAGGAGGAGCAGGTAACCCTCCACCTTTGGCTGCGCCGCCTACAGATACTCCCCCCGCCGCACGTTGCTGCACCCCAGCACCAGCCGCTGCGGCTGCAGACCTGCCAGGCTTCCTGAGGTGTGAGTGCGCCTCGCCTCTGCCTGGCTGATGGGACATAAATGCTCTTCCTCCTCCTCCTGCCTCCTGTTTCTAAGCTCCAAACTCACCCCCAAACTTTTCCCCCCCCCGTCCACCTTCTCCTAATAAAAACCAATATCCTGCAAACAAAAGAAGAAGAAGAAGAGGAGGAGGAGGAGGAAGAAGCAGCGGCGGCAACAGAAGAAGAAGAACCACCAACAAGCAGAAACTCAAACAACTTCCTAAGGAGGAAAAAAAAAAACCCAACAAATTTTTATTATTAAAAAAAAATTAAAAATTCAAAGGAGGAAGAAAGGGAGAGATAGAGGGGAGGGAAAGAAAGAGAGAGAGGGAGGGAGAGGATTGTAGTGTAATCCTGATACGATTGCGGGGCTGTTGTTGTGGCGACATGCAGTAACGACGATGGGAGAAGAGAGAGAGAGAGAGGGAAAGGGAGAAAAACAGAGATGTGCAAGGCAGGAACGGAGGGGAAAGAGACGCCATTTCCAGAATTAGGGTTTGGTGCGAAACCTACTACGCCTTAGATTAGGTACCTACCTACTTACCTACCTACCTAAATAAGGCGTTAGGTTTCCATCCTAGGTAGCTATAATCTAGAAATGGGGTACATTTTGGGGCCTATTAGCTAGGACTTAGGTACCTACTGCTCTTATAATTGGAAACAAACTACGTAGGGTTAGGGACCTTGTTGCTTTGTCTCGGGACGTCCAATAGGCCTCCAAAACAAAAAGTTTTTTTTTTAAAAATTTTAAATTGAAATGAAATAAAATCTTGTTGCCGACTGGATCCCAACTAGGTACCTATTATCTACAATTTTCGTAGATTTATAGCTAGTATCTAGGAACTTGGTACCTACTCAAATTAACAGGGTTTTGAACTTTGTTGCGTTCTCTTAGGACCTCGAAATGGCCTCCGAATTTAATTGATTTAATTTTAAATTAAATCCAGGTCCCAATTCTCTTTTTGAACCCCACTTATGTAATGGGGTGCCCACTTGCTTAACTGGGCGTCCACTTAACTTAAGTGGGTAATTTTCTTCTTTTTCTTTTCTTTTTTTCTTTTTGCTTTTTTGGTTCGGCTGCATTGGATCTTTCCCCTATTAAAAAAAAAAAAAGTGGGGTCTATGGAATTTTAATTTCTTATGTTGCGATTTTGTGAGGTTTGTTTTGGGCATTGGTTCTTTTTCTTTTTCTTTTTCTTTTTTTCTTTTTTTATTTTTTAGTTGAAAAAATCTACATGGTAGGTACTAGGCAAAATGTCAAAAAAAAACCTTCTTATTTCACCTTCTAATTTCACTAGGTTTTTGTTAGATTTTTTTACATTGTTTCATTAGTAAATATTTGGTTCCAAATTTTTGTTATTGTTTTTTAAAGCCTTATAAGAACATACCTTGGGAGTAATTATTTTATATTATAATTACTTTTTAAAATAAAAATCCATTAAATCTAAATACATTATTTTAATTTATTTTAATTTTGAAAAATATTGAGCCT
>Ga0209208_10004796_pt1 | contig 19003 bp, 21 predicted proteins | sample S1TSphfallax_3_FD_187694 | JGI IMG/M metagenome (GOLD analysis project Ga0209208, IMG submission 187694) | Host-associated microbial communities from peat moss isolated from Minnesota, USA - S1T2_Fd - Sphagnum fallax MG (SPAdes) (version 2) | ecosystem: Host-associated > Plants > Peat moss >... | reverse complement strand
AAAAAAAAAAAAAAACACAACAAGAAGGAGGAAAGGTGAAAACCTTCAGAGAAACGGTAGTACACACGAGAAGCCAAGCTACTGAAATTATAATAAGAACGCTCCACAACTCCGCAGAGCGTTTGCTGCCACCACGCCGCTCGCCTCCCTGAAACCCCCACGTCCACACGGATGACTGAAACAGCAACACCGCGTTCTCCTAACCAAAAAAACACGGCTCATAAGACTGCAGATCCACGCGCAACTTCCGTGGCCAGCAGCGATACAAGAGAGGGAATAGCGAGAACATACGCGTGGTGTATCGTTTGTGGGAACCACAAGGTCGGAGAGCCAACGGTGGCAGCAACGTCGTCGTAGTCCGTCGCCGTGTGGGCAGACGGGCCGGAAGCAACAGTGCAACACAACAGCAACAACGCGACGCTGAACAACAAGAGCAGAAGCAGCAACACTGTTTCTTCCTCCCGTGTGGGGCCAACGACACACGACATTCCGGTCGTGTAATGGTCGTCCTCTACCCTGCACGGGTCCATTTCTCTCCTAGACATTCCGCTCCCTCTTCGACGTTCCGTTCCAAAATGGTTGCCTGCGATATCCCACCATTCCACACGTACTATGGAACGTCCTCCCACCCCTGTCCATTATGCGGGATAACGTGTTGGGCAAGCCCATTATAGTGGAAACTCTTGCTCATTAAACACAGGATTTAATGGGCAACCGCGAGACCATCATCACTGGAAGATTATACCAAATAATGTGACCAAGAAAATGGCATAATCTGTTACCCCCAGACATTAATGTCTGATCAAGCTCTTGACATTCCAGACTGTAATTAGTTCATTTTGTGGAATTTCATGGTTTTCATAGTTTGGAAATAATGTATGAAAATTCTTTAAAAGACTATTTTATGGATTTTGACTAAAATTTCCAAATATAATAAAAAAATTCAATTATTATTATTATTATTATTATTATTATTTATGATTGATGTAAAAGTACCATTCTTTTTAATAATGTCTATTCTGCATGATTTGAAGGGTGGAGTTTGAACTGGGCTGATTATTGTTGGTGGAATTGAGTCCCTGAATCCATTCTGCCATTGGAATCAGCCTAATTTTCAAACCCTAATCCCCACTACCCTAGTAAGTAGGTCCTAGCCTGGGTAGGCACTAATTATTTATTTATTTTGCAATTGCTAATTTTTTGGAAAATACCTAGGTACGTACCATCCTAAAAACCTAACACAAATTTCTCAAGCACATTATTACCTTCATTAGTGTAGTCCCTTACTAAGGCATGCCAAATATTTTATTTTATTTTTCAAATTTCATTTCAACAATACAAAAAATAATATATGAAAATTTTGCAATAAATATAGGTACCTTCTTTGACATATTTTCTTGACTCTAAAAACCTCTCACACAATAAGACCTTTTAGAACAAATTCTACTTTTTTTTGGCAAAAATGGTGAGGAATAATGTTCCAAAAACTCATAGGATAGAGAATTAATGTCAATTATTTGATATTTATTTTGCAATGGTGGATTGGCCTAAAGCAACAAGCGCTAGGGCTTCCAATTTTTGTATTTCTTCCTCTCTTGTAATTTTCTTAAATTACAACATTTCAAATAGATAAATTCTAGAATATTTGACATTTTCAAAAATAATTTAATTATTGCCAAACCTGAAAAAGGTATTATGATACTTTGTTGCAATGTAAGCTTTTTGGTGCAAGTAAGAATCGTGTAAAAACATTAGATTTGCAACATAAGACTTTATAACACTTATACAAGAATATTTTGGTCAAGACTAATTGTGATACTAAGGTTATTTGCTAAACTTTACAAGATCAAGTTGAAGAAGATTAGGTATGAAAAACACCCTACTTCACACCTAATCCTCTTTTACATTGAAAACTTAAGCATCTAAACGTATTCAAAACTAAAACTTAATATGAATCACAAGGATCACTATTAGCATAATGTCATGCTTCAAATTAATTAAGATTGTCATTGATGTGAATGATCTTTTATATCAACATGGATTCTAAAGGATTGAAATCTAATTTTTTCAAGGGGTTTAACTAATAGATTAGCATGTTGTTGACTCATTGGTGTGTACTTTATTTTAGTTTCTCCTAGTTTTCATCTTTCTCTTATGTAATGATGTTGGAGCTCAATGGTATGCTTCGTTCTTGTGTGGTGTACAAGATTATTCACAAGTTGAATACTTGAAAGATTGTCATAAGAAAGTATATGCACTCCTTTTAAACAACCAAACTCCATTAAAAGAACATTTAACTATATAATCTCTTTTGTCGTATTCATTATTGAACAATATTTTTGCTTTCATCATGGATAATGCAACAATGGGTTGCAACTTGTTATTGCAACTTATTACACTAGAACCAAATTTGAACAACATGCCCATAATTGATCTTATTTTATCAAGTTTTGTTGCCCAATCAAAATTAACAAGGTGCGTTATACACAATGGCCCCACCATTAATTTAATATCAACTAGTCATAACTAGGGAAAAAGTAAAAAATAAATTTATTTTAATGTATGTCATCATGTTGTTGTAAAAGAAAAATTGTCATGATTTATTTTTTCATTTTTAAACATCACATTAGCCATGTGGAACCCAAAAGGGATCTCAAATTAAATGATGACATGTTTTAAGAACCTATTTAAACATTATCTAAAAAATTACCAAACTAAAACCAATAAAAAAAAATGTCACAACATGATTTTCAACTTTTGGAAATTCTAATGATTTTTTTCTCAAATTAAAAAAGGAAGAAAAGTGGTCAAATATTTTCTTTTCGTATTTATTTTTCACATTTGTGCAAAATTTCAAACCAAAATATAAATGAAAGTGTATTTGAATGTTTTCAATCACATTGTCACATTTTGAAAAATTACATGAATTTTGTGTATGATGGGTGCCATAACCATTTTTAAAGAAAGTAGTTTCATATTTATTTTGTGAGTTATGGATCGATGATAAAGTCGCTTGGGGTTTGCACATTTGAAAAGGTGGAGGAGAAAACATTCTTTTCCAACCAAATTAAGATGAATCATCTTACCTCATTTCTAGGGGGTAAAATCTTTTGAAGCTGCTATATTCTACAATGATTCTCAACACAATATCCTTGCATTACAAGGCAAGGCCAACAAAATCATTGATCTAAAAAAGGATCCCAAATGATTTGTCCCTTTCACGTAATGCAAGATCCTCACAACTACATCTGGAACGTATTGTGGTGTTGCAATGTATGTGTTCACACCATTCATTGCGAAAGATAACTAGAGCTTAATGTGCATCAAGAATATTAAGCTCCCAACTAAACTTTGGTAGTAATCATGGTCAACTAATTTTGACCACATGTCTAAACACAAATGTGTTCCGTCTTCCATGGGTATATAGTAGGTTTAATTGAATGTATCATCCCATTTTTGTCAAGTTTTGAAAGCAACTTGAACATAGCAAAAACAACCAAAAACATGGAAATATGTGAGTGTCAGTTTATGTTGTTTCGAAAGTTCATAAGGGGTGGTATTTTTTGTAGTAGAAATAAGAATATGTTTTTGAATATAACATAGTGGAAATAACTTATGCCCAAAAAGACTTTGGTAATTGTGTAATGTGAATCATATTATGTGCTACTTTGACAAGGGTTCGATTTTTGCATCCAAGAATACCATTAATTTGTTTAAGGGTGTATGGTATTGTAAGTTGGTGTAACATGCCTTGAGTAGTACAAAATGCTTTAAAAAATAAAATAGTATTATCCCCCATTGTTAATGCATAACATTTTGATGACGCAATCATTTTGTTTTTCCACGAGAACCTTGTATGCTTGAAACATAACAAAGGCCTCAAATTTTTGTTTTAAATGATAAACATAAGTGTATCAAAAATAGTCATCAGTGAAGGAAATAAAATATTTGGCACCCTTGAGAAAGAAAATTTGCATGAGTTCACAAATATCAAAATGCACAAGATCAAGGATGAAATTTGATGGGGTTTCATGTGAAATGGGTGAAAAAGAATCTTGTGATGTTTGCCCATAATACAACCTTCATAAAGTGGTAGATGCATAAAGTTTGGTATGATGGGCATAAAAGGCAATGCTTTAGTTTGAATTCCTTTCATAAGAAGAATATTGAGATGGGCCAATTTATGGTGCCATCGAATAGTTTCATGTGTATTGTTATGTGTGCTAGCAATAAAACAAGAAGGATTGATATCATTGGGATTGGTAAAAGTGGCATCAAATGCAATGCCTACTATAAATAAAGAGTCCATTTGAGGACATTGAATATGAACATCCTCACCTTGTGGTGTGAAAAGTTCGAGGGTACAAAATGTGTGATGGAATAAAAAAATTGGTTACTAGATGGCCTTTTAAAAGTTTGATGGTCATCAACTTTCACTAAATAAAACGTTGGGAAACACAATCTATGTGCTCATAAGTTTGTTTCAATTTGGTCCTTACCTTGCTCGAGGTTTTCTAGGATCGAACTAAATGAAGTTGAACATCTCCACAATGTAGGAGTATATCTAAGTGGGCTTTGTCATCATACAAAGTCCAAGCTTGAAGTGCAACAATATATGTGGTTCTAGGATTGGGATCAATCTCATTCATTACAAAAAAACAAATCATCCTTCCTAAGGAACATTTCAATCATGGTGTTTTAAGTGTGATAATTTGTATTCTTGAACCTTTCAATAGAATAGGTTTTCATATTTTGGCTAGCAATGGAAGATATCAATGTGAATCTCAATCAATGGATTGATAATTTGCATAAAAAAATGTCAAAATATCCACAAATTGGTGAAGGATGATTGATGTAAAACAAGTAATACCATATCCTTTCTACCTTCAATTCTTCTTATATGTTTGATTGAAATGTGATATCATTGGACAAAACATTTGTAAAATTATAACGTGTGAATAATTTTTTTATTGCTCTAATACCATGTTGAAAATATAAAATAAAGAGAAAAGATAGGTACATAGAGAAAAGGATAAGAAATCTTTTCTTGTTATTGTTTTTCATCTAATGTCTTGGTACAAGAAAGTTTATATGTAATGTTTAGGTGAACCATCACACCTTTTTAGATGTGATTAATCAATCTTACTAATCAATCTCATTAGAAGTTAATGCATTGTTTAATAGCTGAATGGTCACATGTCACCAATTAATCATCAACATAAACGATGATCATCACATACTTTTCTTTCCTCTATCAAACTATATAACTTTTGATCGAATTCACTTCTAACCATACCTTGTTCTTGAAAAAATGAATTGATTTGTGAGTGCCATGCTCAATTTGGTTGCTTCAAGCATAAAATGCTTTCTATGATTTGCAAACACAATTTTCTTGTCCTTTCACCTTAGATCCTTTGGGTTGAACCATGTAAAGATATGCAAAATGCCATTAAGAAACTAGTTTTAACCAATGTGGGGCCAGTAATTTTTGTTCTGCCGGATATTAATTAGGTATATGCACACACACACACACACACACACATATATATATATTCATTGTGTTTTACTTTTTCAAAAACCAAGATCCCTTTCTTGCCTAGAATTTTTTGAAAGTTAACTCCCTCCTTCACAACATAATCGATGATTTTAAAATTTCAAATATCCATAATCAGACCCAACATGAGGAGAATAATAATGTAAGGTGTCTTTCAAAACTTAAATCAAAATTTGAAAAAATAACCTTTTTATACCTAGATTGTGTTACTTTTAGGTTTGCAAAGAAAAAAAAAACTCTTTCACGATAAGCTTAAAAGATTTAAGATTGCTTGTCAAAACCTTAAAAACTCAGAAAAACTCGACCTTGTAGGACATTATTAAACACCCAACACGTGTTTTCTAGGGAGTCTTCCAAAAACCTCAATAAAATAACCTTTTTGTACTCAAATGGATTTCTATTTAAAACCCGAGCCTTATATTTGGTTAATCATGTACCCTAACCCTTGCCCCAACCTCATAATTGCCCCTTTTTGGGTTTTTAAGACTTGGACTTGAATGATTATTTGAATTTCTTAAAAATAAAAGATTGGACCCGAGTGATTCTTTGAATTTTTAATTTCCAAATACATGGACCCAATTGTTACCAAAAAAAAAAAAAAACTTTCCCGCATTGGTTTTAACATGCAAATGTTAAACAAGTTAATTATTCATCATTGCCATTTGATCATTGAGTAATTTTTTTTCAAAATTGATTCCTTTCTTTCATTCATTCAAACCCTCGTGCAACAAGATGAATTTTGAGCTTGTCCAAGTTTCCATTTGTTGTATTTTTCACTTTGAAAACCCCATTTGCTATTATGGGTAATCCCCTTGTGGCAAATTAGCTAGCTCCCAAATTTTGTTTTTGATTATGGAATCATATACTTTTGTTGCATGGTGATCCTCCAACCTACATGTTGCACAACTTCATAGAAGTCATTTGGTTCCTTTCTCTCTCTAGCTTGGTCATGTAAATGTAATCCTTGTTGTAGAATGGAACATTTCATCATCAATTGGACGTGGTGTCCTTATTGGCAAATCATGGGCTATTAGTGTTGGATTGTATGATTAAATTGGAAGAGGAAAAAGATACAATAGTGTGAAAATTAAGTTGGCATTGTTGAATATTGCACTCTTCCACAAGGGAGTTATTAGTAAATGACTATGTTTAATTGGCTAGTTACAATGATTAGCGTAAGTGTCGATATCTAAATGTTGTCATGGTGAAGTAATGTTCAAAATTCATGTTTCATGGGTGGCATGGGGGAACACTTATTTCTACTTGGGCTTTGTGTTATTACACACTATTTATGATAATCAATTGATTTTGTGGAAATTAAATTCCATTCAAATGAAAACATTGAATGACATTACATAACAACTTGAATTGAATTTAAATTATTAAATCAAAATTCAAATATAATTGAAGAAAAATGGGATGCAAATTGGTGCAAAAGGTATTGAAAATATATTCATGATTATATTGTTGAAAAAAAATTCAAAAAACAAAAAAAATAAAAAAAATTCCATTCCTCTTTTATCTATTAAACATATTTGGGCTCTGCATTGTTGCACACTACTAACGATGATCGTTATAATAATAATAATAATAATAATAATAATGTTTTCATATGGTTTTCAATAATTCATCATCATTTATGTCAATGTAAAAACTAATTCAAATTAATACACATTTCATTAACATGAAAAACACACATGTTAATTTGTTTTTTTAATATCCATGTTGGTGGATAGGGACAAAAAGTGAGGTAATTATAAAATGGAGATAATTATTAGGAAAGGTGGGAGATGATTATTAAGAAAGTTAATAGGAAAAGGAAGTAGTTGATTAAGAATGAAATGAAATAGTTAAAACTTGAAAATGAGATAGTTATATTTGAAATTGTCTTGAGGTTGTATGGCCATGGAGCTACTTGGTTGTTCATATTACAATCAACTTGTGTGAATGGTTGAAATATTAGTTGAAGTTGTTGCAATGCAAGTAGTATACCCAAATGTTACTCAAGACAAATTCTTTGAGTTTTATACCCATGTGATCTTGGAGCATGGTAGCAACTTGAAGTTGCTTCAATAGGTGCATTTTAGCCATAAATAGCCATTTGACAATCACAATAGCTATGAATAGCCACTTGACAATCACAATAGCCACTTAGTCAATATATGAAAATCTCCATAGAAAACACTGAAACGTTTTCGTCTCGACGGACGGTAGTATGTAGACGAAAGTTCGATTTTATCGTTAGGGTTTCGTCCATCTCTTGCTTTGCTCACGAGACGCGACAGTTACATGTCGTCTCGCCAGAGAGCGAGGGAAGAGAAGAGAATACGAAATGCGCAACGATCTTTCGAGGTTGATTGGAGTCGTGCAATCGCATAATTAAGAACTCCGGAGGTCTTTAGTGAAAAATTTCCGTTGTGGGTGTTTGTGACCCAGGAAGAATCGTGCTTTTTTCCAGAAAGTTCTTGAAGGTTCTGAGCTGGGTTGAGTGAGTAGTAGCTGCGGAAGTTTCATTCATCTGTTTTGGTGTTGATCTTCGTTTGCTGCTTTCTTTCTTTGGTGAGGAAGGGAAAATAAATTCTCCATTATATCTCCCTCTCTGTGCCGTCTATTTGCTCGTTTTGTTCCTTTCTCTTTGGGTGGGTTTCTCCTCTTGATTTAGGGTTTGGACGGGAGTTTGTTAGCAATTTGCACGAGTTCTGAGCCTCCTTTTGGGGCTGGTACCTGCTGAGGGGAAAACCTCTAAGCTCCTCCGTTGTTGAGTACGCTCTCTGTGCAATTGGTAGAAGTTTGTCTGGAAATTAAGTTGTCAGATCAGGTCTTAGGGTTTTGAAGAGAGTAAGTTTTCAGATCAGATCTTAGGGTTGTGAACAGGAGAGCGATGGAAGAATCGAGAATGGATCCAGCTCATGCATCGGTACGTCTTCTTACCCTCCTTTCATGTATTCTGTTTCCATCTTCAATCTGCACAATGGGTTTTCTTTCAGTTTGAATCCTCTCTTTTTTTCCACAAAGAGCCTGTGAATGAGCACATGGTCTTATAATCCGGCACGCCGTCCTACAAACTGCAGAGTGTGACCAAAATGGTACGGTCTGTCCTGGCAGACCGAACTTTGTGTCACTTGGCATTGAAGTTTGCCACAGCTTGGAAATCTGAGTGTTGCGTCCATTTTTTCTGGATGGATTCATACGTTTCCTTAGAAAGACTGTGGCCACAAGCCATGTTGAGGATTCAGTTTTCTGAATGTACCATAGAATTTCTTGCTTGATTGATTGAGAGAGATAAAAGGCTTTCAGAAACTCACTCTCCTGTGACATTGAAATTGGTCTAGGGGGGACTAGAGAGGAGTGCAGGGTACTTGTCTTTAGCTATTGTAGTAAAAGACCTTGTTTTGTGGCTTTTTTGGCATTTGTGTAGGGAAGTGCTTCATGGGGGGACGAAAAGTTTCCTCCTCACTTTGTACTCAGAAAGATGAATGGGAAGTCCCTTGTTGTACGAACAGGCTCTGAGCAGCTGCAGGCACTGGTATCAGATCCTTGTTAATCTTGTAGAAATCTTGAGTTTTCTTCATCAGAATCTCAAAGATGGTGTAGCTACAGCGAGTTGGAAAAAATCTAGGTTTTCAAAGTCTGCTTATCCAGTTCTTCCTAGTTGTTTACTGGGACTTAATGGTGTGTGTCAAAGTTGGTAGAGTTGGATGTGGAATAATGTGGTGTTGAAAAATGCAGCGTCTTCTTTAGTCTCTTTAAACAACAATGTCAAAGTTGAAGCACTTTGGTGATAACCTCTATTCCCTTCTTGAAGCTCTCCTATGTTTTGGGTATGGCTTGAGACAAACTGAGTTGCTTATATTGAATGAAGCCCCCCCCCCTGCCTGTGGAATGTGTACCAAGGCATTGTTTCATGACCCTTAAATGATCCATCTCATTCCGTCATGGACTGATGATCAATAGGATATGGACTTGCAGGATCTGATTGCATCAGTAGCAAGGGATCTGGGCCGAGAGGTGCGAGTTTTTGTCAGTCCTGCAGCCCTTGACTCTGAGGATACATCCACTGTTGGAAAGCCAAGAGCTGCTCAAGGTGAGATCTATTGGATTTAGTCAAGGAGACTGGCCTCTGTTGCTAAGAGCTTTCTCTCCATCACCGGTGTGCTAGGGTGCACTGCCCTGTTACCAAACAGGACAGATTCCATGTTACTCTGATCCAAGTTCAACAGATAAACAGGCTTCTAGCTAATGGTGGATGCCATTGAATGAACTCAATGCATGGCTGTTGGCTGATTGTATGTTTTGAATGGGACAATAGGAGTACTATATACATTGTAAATGGAGGAATGAACAATTGGGGTTTGTATGGAAAACCTGTTCTTGACCAAGAGTTTGCTATTCTCATATTAATTGGAAATTGGAAACCCTGCTCGATGTAAATCTTACACCCAGTGCATTGAACTTTAGACATTTGTCAATTCTGACAGCATTTCTATTGTGCAGAAGAGGAGCCTGAAGATTTTTATGACTTCACTGCTGAGGATTATGCCCGAATTATGGCTAGCAGAAAAGAAGGTATATTCTGTTTGTCGATGCTTTCTTTCTCTTTCTTCATTTCTGTCTGTTGGTACATTGCTTGATTCATGATTCTGCATTGCTCAGCTGCACTGTGTGTCCTCATTTCTTCACTTCACAATCTTTGGCTGTAGAAATATATCTAAAAACTAGAAAGATTCGAGAACAGGAGCAGGCAGCAAGGAGGGCACACATGACAAAGGTTAGACTGAATCTTCTGAATCATGAAACCTTCCACCGAAGTACAAAACTTTTTTCACTGTTTTGAACATGCATGTAATCCCTGGTTTCTTTTTGTTGGAGGAGGTTTGATGGTGTTGATGAAATGTTCCTCATAGTTAGTAGCATCTGATTTGAGCTTTGTGTTCTGCAGGCCGTCATACGTGTCCAGTTCCCTGACAACTTTGTTTTGGAAGCAACTTTCCGCTCAGTTGATTCTTTGTCATCACTCATTGAGCTCTTGCAGAGAGTGCTTGTACGACCAGACTTGCCATTTTATCTATGTAATGCTTCTTTCTAATGCTCTAACTTTCTTCTCTTTCTCATTCCCCCGCCCACCCCCCCCTCCCATCTTGTCTATTTCCTTATCTTTCAGGATTAGGAATCTTTATGCAGCTGAGTCTACTGAGATCATCCCAAACATAGTTTGACATTGCATGGGTGACATGTGAATGGTGCAGATACAGTTCCACCCAAACAGCGAATCAAGGATCTACAGCAAAGTATGATTGATGCTGGGTTTTCTCCTGGTGCTTTAATCTACTTTGCTTATGAAACATCCAAAGGTTCATACAACCGAACCCAATCTTCATGTACAAATTTTCACTTTTATTTCTTTTATGCGCCTTAACTTGGGTCAGTCAACAGCTCACAATACAAAAAAATTTAGGTTGTATTTTGGGATCTGTTATGATGTCAAGTTTCCAGCTGCAAAGACTAAGGGTTCTGGAGTTCCAAGTTTTGTTGCTGGTGGAGGTGGTTCAAAATACTTTGGGTTAGAAAATGATAGGTGTCCAGGATGGTCTATGGGTCACTCTAAGTATGATGGAGGGTATTGGGAGTTGTGAATACATGACTTCAAAATCAAGTCTACTCATTGGTTTTTTTGTGCCATGAGTAAGAGAAATGGGTGTAAGGTTTAGGTGGGAAGAGATGATCAGACAGGTGATGAGTTGAGAGAGAACGTGTATATTATCAGTTTGAATGAATGTTTGTGGGTGTGAGTTTTTGTGTGCAGGGGCTGAGGACTTTGGAAGTGGACCATATCTGCGACCTGAAATTCAGGTGTTGCGGGATCTCCATCTTTTGGCACCATCCTCTAGTACAGGGAAGTCTGTACAGGAAGAATGGAAGGAGAGAGAACAAGCCCCAGATGATACATCTGATGTCCCTAAACGACCTCTGAAACCAACTGGAAAACCAAAACCGAAATGGCTCAAGATGTAGGCTGCTTTGCAGTGAAAGCTGGATGGACCTTACATCTTCTCTTTAATGCTTGAAGGCAGCTTTTGTATTTTGTCAATATGAGAAATGTGTGATGTGGCCGCTGTATAGTTTGCTGCAGGCACATGGCTTGCAGATGTGTTTGTGCAATACAAGACCAAAAGAAAGCTCCTTGTAATGTTTTCAGCAATGCCAGAACTCTTGACCCTCACAATGAAATTTCTGTAGAAAGATTTAGTCAAGCATGTGAACCCAACCTCAAGGACCTTACTCTTGTGTAGTAGTACTGTGCTATATTTGGATTGCAATGGAATTTTTTGCTGTGCACTATGGTTGTATTCCTCCACTATAGTTGAGTAGTAGGTCTTTAATGGGAGCATGATGACAATTGAGGCATGAGGTCAAACAGCTGGGCAGGTGGAAAAGAGAACATGGAAGGAAAAAAAGCAGTCTGCCCATTCCAAAAGAGATAGAAGTTGGAGGCAAGAAAGAAAAAAAAAGAAAATTATCCATCCCCATTGCAAAAGAGAGAGCTTGGAGAGAAAAAGAAAAAGAAAAATTGTTCAGCTGTTGCAAAGGAGAAAGAAGTTGGAAGGAAAATAACTAACTGTTCATCATATTTTTTCAGGAGGTTTCTAGGAGGTTTGTAGGGGAGTATGTAAGTACATGGTAGGTTTGTAGGTAGGTCTGAGTGGCATAGACACACATGACTATTTCCACTATATAGATTCTCAGATCTGCAATCTGAATTGATGCAAATCTGTAAGCTTGCTTGCATGGAAATTCAGGTAGATTAAATCTGCAACTGGGTTGCATTCAAATTTGATGGAGATCAAATCCACAAATTGGTTGCATTGAATTGATGTAGATTTGACTTAGCACCTTTGGTTGCATTGAAATTGATGTAGACTGAACTGCAACTTGGTTCCATTGAAGTTGATGTAGATCTTGCAAAACTTGGTTTTGCAACAACAATTTGTTTTCCAGTGCTTCAAATCAATACACCAAGGATATAGGTATAACAGATTGTTTGTGTGTGTGTATTATTCAATCCTTTCTTTGTAAAACTGCCATTTTGTGTGTTCAAGATCACGATCACTTTCTTCTTCTGTGCCTTTTTGTCATGATCTACAACACATTTAAAAACACAAAATTGGTCAATGCTTTGTCATAGAATCTCTAGATAGGGTTGTGTTAGTTCTTAAGAAATCTAAAATTGTGTTTTGATCATCTTCTTTTGTGGTTTGAGAATGACAGATGAGATCAAGTAGTAACCTTTTTCCTTTTTGTAATTCAACAATGTAAATGTTAGAAGAATTGCATGAAATGGGGATGCAAATTCAACAACATAAATGTTAGGAGAATTTGCATGAAAAATGGGATGCAATTTGACAATGTAAATGTTAGAAAAATTGCATGAAATTGAGATGCAATTCAACAGTGGAAACGTTAGAAGAATTTGCATGAGATTTGGAAATCTCACCAAAACCATTGTTGGTGGCGGTGATGATCCCCTCCATTGAATTTTCTTTGCACCATAATAAGAATGTCATATGCATGTTTTTAGTGTGTATTTCCATCTAGGAGAAAGAAAGTGAGACAAATCAAGCAACAAATTTTGTGTTTGAGTATCTTATACTTGATTTTTCTTTTGAACCTTTTTTCGTGATCTGATGTTCAATTGGTGTTGAAGTGTGAAGACGAAATTTTGCACTCAAACAGAGACTTACTTCCAGATTTGGCAAAGAGTGTAATTCCGGAGAAATGGCCTGTATATGTGGAACGAAATTTCTGCTCCCAATATTGCTTACAGTGTTATTATCAAGCTTCATAATCTGCACTCTTGGTCAGTTCCTCCTCTACATGCTGTATATATATATATATAAAATTTCCATTAATTTTTTTGAGCAACAGATTCTCCCAACAATTGCAATCTAATCTCAACAGTATTTTTCTTTGAATTATGAGCATAATAAATATGCCGAGGTCCATTCAAATTGGACACAATCTTTCTTTCAATTTTAGTTGGCGACATTACCTGTACAGTGCCAAGACAACACAATTTCTTGATAGAACGAGCTCAAAAAAGTTCAGTATTTAGTTCTTATGAATTCATAACAAAATGCAACGATCCTCATCAAAAAAATTCATAGGCCAACAGCTTGAAATGTTTCGGAATTGTGGTACAGGAAAGTTGGAGTGTGAGGATCTGTTAATGGAAGAATGTGCATTTTCAGTGTCATCATCAGGTGCACGCTGTGTCCTGGAAAAGTACATAGGCAATGACAATGTCACACATATTGAATGTCAGGTACATAATCTGCCACAAGTTTATATCATCACTGCGACAAATTAGCAAGTACCACACATTTAATTTCAAATCCTTTTGCCTTCTGCTCCATCATCACCTTTCACTCTTTCTCATTGGATTTGTCAGGTGGGCATGCATATTCATACATTCATAGTCATAGGAAACCAAAAAGGACCTCAGATGCCAATGAAAATTGCCAAAAAGAAAAGGATATTCCTATGTGGTGTCATTTGGAACTCACGATAATCATGACAAGTTGTGCTAAATGACTGACACAAGTGTTAAATTGACTAATATGTGCCCAGGTTTCTTATACCATTTGTATCCTTCTCTACAATCAATAATTTTTATACCCTAACAATCTTTCAATTTTGTGAAAGTTTCAAGGCTAAGCTAAGCAGGTGTGTGTAAATTTTGCAGTTATCCATAATCTTGGCAGAGAATCAACAAGAATGGATTGAATCTGATGAGTGTGTGAGATCATGTGGACTTGAGCGGATATCATTTGGTCTGTCCACAGATCTTCTTCTTGACTCCCAATCCACAGCCATGTTGTGCTCTCCTGAGTGTGTGAATAACTGCCCCAACATCATTGACCTTTATATCAACCTTGCAGCTGGCGAAGGTAAAAAGGCAGAGAGCTACAGTTTCCTGTTGCTAATGAAAGTAAGAGTTATGTTGCAGCAGAATTGAGAGCTACAATAGGACCATGTTTATACAACAAAATTTGCAACAAGCAAGTTCAGAAAAGCTCTATATCCCTGCCCCACCCAATTTCTGAATTGCTATGTAGACACTTTCTTTTGTGTGGCTTTCGTTTGTTTCTTTTGGCAGGACTGTATCTACCGCAACTGTGTAAGAGTCCAAGGATGATTTCCCGCCGCTCAATGGTTGATCCCATCAAGCTAGCCAAAGAACATGCTCAATACATGTCAAGTTTACACCTTTCATCATTGAGAAATGGTGGAGTTATATCACCCAGTAGTTTCCGAGGTGAATCTGGTGAGGGTTTTGGCAGGGTGATTGGTGTCAGTGCGCCACAACCATCTCCAGCTCCTACAGATGCACCTACATATGATCAAGCAGGCAATTCACAACCCATCAATATAGCTGGATCACCAACTGCAGCTCCAGCACTTACTCCTTCAGGGCAATGGAGCAGATCACATGCAAGCAGTTTGCAGCCTGGAGCTCCAGTGGGTTCACCTGGTATCCAGCCAGGATCCACGATCATCCCAGCTCCCAGTCCCTCCCCATCCACAACAGAAGCTGATACCTATGCACCATCTCCAGTGCTAGTGGAAGCAGTGACACCCACTTCAGAATATCTGCCCGTCTTTGCAGCTGACTCTGAAGATCAGCTTGATGACAAGGACTTAATGTACGAAAGTTATTTCATCTAGCTTATTACAGTTTAGCCTATCATGCAGAAGAACCACCCACAGAAAAGGAATTGTTTCTAATAGTTGGTTCTAATAGTTTCTAATTGTAAAATTGGTTGACGTAAACTCTCCTGTTACATGCCCACCTAAATTCAGGTGCAAAACCTGAAAGTGCAAGGCTTGAAAAGCATTTTGAGAAACAGATACAAAATGACTTATTAGCACATGCACAAACAAGTGAGCAAGCTCATGTATACATCTCTGTTCAACATGCATATGCACAGATTCACATATACTGCAACTTGATGTTATCCAATGTTCTCACACGACTCCATGTCCTTGGTGTAATCTGTTGCAGTATGTTATTGTGAAATTTTTAATTTCAAAAAAAGAAAAAAAAAACAGCGCTTCAATTCTCATAAAATATTTTCTTACCACTCACACACAAATGTTGGCTCCAACTTTGCATTTTTACATGGTATCTGGAAATCCCCTTGCAACTCACAAGCTCACAACACTAGACCTGCAGTATCATCATACAACCCATGGAAGGACTATCCACCCACCATGTATACAATAATCTAGTGATTTCAGATCTTTCTCTTTCCCTTTTCTTGTTGCAACTGCTTACATGGGTTTCTAAGCTTCTGGGTTTACTGTAGGGATAAAGGCACTGTCAGTCCAGAGGTAGATTTTGTGACTTTGACCGATCAGGCAAGACCTTTATGAAGTACACTGAACAAGAACCAGCTTTTTCCAGATCAAAAATACTATCAAACTCAGTTAACAACTATCAAGCAGAGAGCTTGAGCTCCATGTTGGAGATTGATCAAGTCTTTCTGAATGGGCATACTCAGATATGTATGCTTTCTGCAAAATGTGAATCAAACAGTACAGGAAATGTGCACTTTACCTCACTATGTAGAGAGATGGTCTCATGAGCTGATGATCTCGTCAATCTCTGATGTCAACTCATTCATTATTTTCCTTTCTTCACTCCCATTACTGTCAATGTCCACTGCATTCCCTTTGCTCCTCACCCTGGTACTTAGATGTCAAGGTCACACATTTCACAACTCACATCAAGAGACTACCAAAGAGCTTGACAAAAGTTCCATATTTTCTGTGGATGGTTACATGCCTGCACAATTATGTGTAATAGAATTTCTAACATCATCATCAGAAGAAACAACTATGCAAACTTCTACAGATTTTTTGCCCCTTCCAAACATCCATGAAAGAAGAAGGCACAACATGCAACAAGAACTAGAAACCAACACTTCAAAAAAAAAGTGGTAAAGGATATTCAGGGTTAGATTTTTGTGGTGGGCTGGACATTGGAGGGCTTGCTTTTGGTTGTGCTCTTGGTGGTGACAAGGTTGTTGAGCTCATTGAGTGAATATGTGCTTTCAGAGGAGAGATTGATTTTCTTGTTGGAGGAGTCATTGTCTGAAGAGGACTACTACTACTACACTCATGGGCAGCAGGGCCATCTTCGCCACAGAACAGAGACAAAATATAAGTGACATATACACAATCAAAATGTCATGAGGAACCATGTCACAAAACCACCGCTTATTGTTGTGATAATCAATGTGTAAACAAAAATCTCATCCTCAAACATCAACACATGTCCAATCATATGATGCAAATGGCAAGTGTATTATGTAGTGTCTTGCTGTGACTTGAGATGCACTTCCAAAAAAATATGTACATCATTCATGACTGTCATTCTTGCCTTTCCCCTTCAATGCACTTAACACAGAAACAGCTTCTGGGTGGCCATTGACAATCTTCCTGCAATTTGAAAAATTGTTGCAGATTAGCAAGTATTTCTGAATGAAAGTGGAAATATCAAAATGATAGTCTCCTTTGCAGAACTTGAGAAAGCATAATTTGCACTACCCAACAAAGATCAAATTATACAGCACAACAACTACATGAATCAGTTGGTTGTTGAACACTAACAAAAGGAACAAACTGGGAGTGTAATTACACAATTTTCAACCAGAACTCAAGGTTCATGATTCAAGAGAAAATAATGCATATCTTTTACCTCTGTGATGATCTTACAAGGGACGATGATGCATCATGCTCATCGTCCTCACTATCCCAATTCCCTAATCCCAATTCCTCCTCCACATCCTCAGCTTCTTCTTCTTCTACAGTCTGCATGGTGGTTGCTGTCATTTTCTGCATCAAGTTTTCTTCAATTGCATTCTTTGGAGGCATGATGATCAACTCACCTCGTGAAGGTGGCAGATCAGTCTCCCCTTTTCCTCCTCCTCTCTTCTGCATTGACTTCGAAGAGAAAGCATTGGAGACATACTGTACTCGTCGATCAGGAGGAGACTTTGCATTCTGGGTTGCTTGAGTCTTACTGGAATTTTTTGTTTCCTTTTCACTAGAGCTACTACCTCCTCCAACATTGCTTTGTTCATTGCTGTGGCCACTACTACTTCCGCCACTTACATGATCTTTTTCATCATATCCGGAGTTCTTGGCTTTAGAGCTCTTCTTGTCCCTCTCCTTCTCCTCCTCCGCCTCCCTTGAGCCATCAGAGCCCTTGCTACTCTCTGACTGATGACTCCTACTTGAGCTGTAATTGCTCTGCTCAGACTGTAATTAGAGACAAGCAGAAAGATCACAAAACTACATTGAATATTTGCATACCACCCACCATGTAAGAGTAGAAAGATTTCTCATATGCAACATAAATTTTGCAGAGTAAAGATTGAATGGGATGATTTTCAAACACTTCAAAAGAAGCATAACTTCTTATAGTTGGAATCCTTCAATTCCAGACTATTATCAAGGCAGGCAATCAACAAACTGTGCAATTGCAAAGTGGATTCACCCAGAAATGCTCATAGGAAAATGTTCACATGTTGTAGAATAGTTAGAGGGAAAAAAAAATGTCAGGGAAGTTTGTATAGATCTACCTCATTGCCATCACTGTCACCAGTCTGATGTCCAGAAGAACATTCTGTAGCAATATCAAAATGAGCTTCGATAATCTCCAAATCACGGTCATGCACAGCTCGCTGAAATGCTCAACAAATGAACAAAAATAAATCCTCAACTTTCTGGTGATCATGCACCAAAAGAATCACAAAACAGACATAATTGGCAGCCAACTTTTCATTTCAAGGCTCATGCATTTGGAGTCGTATGCACCCAAACAATAGAAAGTAAGGAAAGCAAAGACGGTAGTCAAATCCTGTTGTAGAGGGAGAAATGTGATCGATCTGGAGAAACTCAAACCTGGGTGTGCCAGAGGATGGCACCCCTCTCATACTCCATAAGACGGCGTTCACTCCCATGAACTTGAGCCATGCGCTGTGATCTCTGCTTTTCCAGAGCCATAGAGACAGAGGTGTATGCAGTATCACTGCACAAATTGAACAAAAAACATCCATCAAACAAGAAATGACCAATCAAAGAAAGGATCCAGAACTCTGCAAAGACTTCACTTTCAGAAATCTTGAGGTTCAGAAATCTGACAAACCTGACACAGAGGAAAAAGCCAAGGAAAAATTCCAACAGAGAAGAAACTATGTAATGTAGAAGCACCGGATTCAAATGGAAGACTGAAAAGGACTCAAAAATGTAAGACTTGAAGCTTACCTGATGCCACTTGCAGTGGGTGTGATTCCAAATTTCTTGAGTTCCTGATGAAGTTGCTCATCAAATTGCTGCATGCACCATATCAACCCAAGTCTCTTCAATTATTGACCGGTATCTCTG
>Ga0209208_10004795_pt1 | contig 19007 bp, 7 predicted proteins | sample S1TSphfallax_3_FD_187694 | JGI IMG/M metagenome (GOLD analysis project Ga0209208, IMG submission 187694) | Host-associated microbial communities from peat moss isolated from Minnesota, USA - S1T2_Fd - Sphagnum fallax MG (SPAdes) (version 2) | ecosystem: Host-associated > Plants > Peat moss >... | reverse complement strand
ATGGTGCTGTCCCATGCCCCAAAATTTTGTACTACTATAACTCAATTACACAATTCTAACACAATGTATGGTCGGAATCTCCCTAATCACAGGACAGTACTACGACAGAATGCAGTAAGATAAGCTACAGGACATAAGACCACAAGATGCACGACCACAGTGCGTAGAACGCTAGACTGCAGTATGGTATTACGCAGGACGTCAAGCGGCAGGACGACATCACACAAGGTATAGGACGTCAAGCCGGTAGGACGGCAGGGCACATGACGGCAATACGATGACGAAATCAGTGACGTCAACAATTACGTATGCAGGACGCAGGACGCCAATACGATGACGTCAGCAGGGACGTAGGCGGGGCGCAGGACGATGACATCAGCAATGACGCAGGCCGAACGTCGACTAGAAATTCGAGGGACGAAAGTTAGACAAACGTCCGACGAAAGTCGGACGTGTAGAGCTCAACCGCCGCTGCGGCGATGGCGGGCGGCGGTGCTACACTGCAGCTCCTCGTAACGCTGCAATGATGGCCGGGAGCGTTGCAGCTCGCAACGTTGTTGCGGCATTGGCCGGCAACGCACTGCAGCTTGCAGCGTTCTTCCAGCGTTGCTGCAGCAACGCGCTGGACGTCGCAACGTTGCTGCAATGGCCGATAGCACGCTGGACCTCGCAGCGTGTTGCTGCAATGTCCTACAACGCGCTGGGCCTCGGAGCGTTGTTGCGATGTCCGACAGCACTACAACTCCGGCCAACGCTGCGCTGCAGCGTTTTTGTTTTTTTTTTACCCAACAACTTGAAAAGAAAAAAAGAATGGGAGAAAGAGAGAAGTTTTGACACCTGCTCTCTAGTGTCCCGACTTTGTTTGTCCCTGCTTTGGTTGGTTGTAAGAAATGCAAAGCTCCCTCCAACAACACGAGTAGCAACAGTAGTAACGCGCTCCTTCCGACAGCAACAACACGAGTAGCAACAACTCAAGAATTTCAAAAGCACAAGAAATTTGTTGCTTTCAACATGAAGCAACAGGGAATAGAGTTTTTCTAGAATTGAAATGTATTGCAAAGAAGTAGTGAAAGCGTATGTAAACGGTGGTCGTGTAGCGACCACCGTGAGCATCTAGAAAATCCCAGTAAACTTATGGAGGCAACTCTCAAAACAAGGAATTCTAGAAAAACTAAAAAGAGAAAGAAAGGGTTGGACCTTTTATACCATCGCCAATACTTGAAACCCTAAATACCTAATGGCGTACAGTCGCCTAAGACCGTGCATTAACCCTAAAAGCGCACATGGGCATGCCTGTAACTGGCCATCATGTATGAGGCCATGTACGGGCATGACAAAACACTTATATGTAGACATTGTCAAAAATGTCCATTGGTAAATGGTTGCCTTTATTAACAATTCAGTCATGAAACCTTTGTTATAGTATGGATGATAGTATCAAAGATTGCCATCGAGTGAGTTGCCAAACCTACATTGTAACATTCAATTGGTTTCATTAAGCAACTATCATCAATAATAGGTGAATTGTCAAACCTTCCTCGCAATGCAAACCAATTTTACTTTATTGTTGTAAGAGTTTTTTACTCATTACATAATGCACAGTCATGTTTTAGGATATTTGAATGCTACAAAATGTTCATAACTTCATTGGGAACTTGTAAGGCCCTAGGTGTCAAGTGGCATTTATTCACTCTATTAGGCATTCAAGAATTGAAAAGAAAATTATTGAATGTCGACAACCCCTAATGCAAACTTGTAAGTTTTAGAATCTTGGTCCAAACTTTATATCATCTCAAATATTGCAAGCATGTCCTCAAACATTTCTTATTGTAGTTCTTACAATGACTAAAAACAATGCTAACATGTTGAATTTTTCAACCCTAAACCCTATTTTGCTTCTTTTTATATAAGATTATTGATGAAGAATATGCATAATTTTTTTCATTTCATTCCTCAATTGTTCTTCTTTGCTCTAATATTTGAGGTAATTTGTGAAATCTTGTACCGTATTTTAATTGAAAGTTTGAGGTTCTTGTCAAGTGGTGGGTGTATTTACAATGAAAGTAGCAACTAGTTCCTACAAAACCACACATAGGTGGGTTCCTTCTATCTTTCACATTTATTTTTGTTTCTTTAGAAAAAAAATTCAAACATGTAGGCAAAATCATAGCACCTTGTTCTTCTTTGTTAGATCTAACACTTGAATAAATATGGATTCTTGTATTACAAAAGGTCACAATTTGGAACCCAAATATTGAGGTGTTGTTTTGAAAAACAATGATTAATTGTTTGTGTGAGCCAAGTAAGAGCTTCCTTCTTTTGATTTGTTATCTATGCATTAGGCACCCACCTTTGAACATTTGGGATTTGGATGGAAGATTATGTTTCAACTTAATGCTTTGAAACTTGAACTAGTACATAGTTCACATTTTAAGATTTCAAAGTTTCTTTTCAAATTTTAACATGATATATTGATTTTCTAATCATTTGGATTACATTGTGATTGAGCTTCGACATTTGGTTACAAACATTACATGTTTGATTGACTTTATTTTTTGCCAAAAGAATTTGGAACTTAGTCCCCTTGGGGTTACCTTCTAGTTTTCTATGCAAATTAAATGAATCATAGATGCATCTAAAAAGAAGGAAAAATGTATGGGTTTGTGGGCAAATTAAAAGGTATTACAACTAGTTGGAGAAATGGATCAAGCAACTTGAACACTTGATGGGTTTATAAAATTTCCATCCAAAGATATTCACTAGGTTTGATATGTTGACTTGAGCATTAGGTTCATTCACATTTACTATATGACACCATTTTTCCTAGGCCTTTACAAAGCTCATGAATGTTCTTATGTTTTGAAATTTCACATTTTTGTTATGAATGGAAATCCAACACTTGGGCATTATCAACATTATGTGTTCATCATCAATTATGGGTAATCCACATTAAAATGGTTCAATGGACATGAACCTTACTACTTTTGAAATTTGTTTTTTTAATCACCCTAATATGAAGGTGGAATTGTTTTTTCATTCTTTTCTCACTAATGTTTATTGGGTGAATGCAAGTGATGGAAAAAATAATTGAAACATTTGAAAATTGGGAAGGCACACATTGGGTTACACACATATTGGAATGAAAAGTTGTTGAACTTGCTTTAATTATTTTAATTTGGGGAAATTAGTTTAATACCCAATAGAAAGGTGGGCCACTATTAATATTGCCTTCTATGGCCCATCAAGTACCTACATTTAGAAGAACTTACTTTCCAAGATAGGGAAATCACAAATGAAAATATAAGGAGTAGAAGTCCTGACACATGAAACATGCAAGTCATAACAATAAATATTTTTTTGGAAATTTTAAAAATGGAATACCACTTGAAGAAAACCTCAAAGATATAAGAAAAACATGCAAACTAATGTTGTAAGCATTACCACCACTACTATAGTCCTATGTAACACCTATTAATTATCAACAAACGTTGTAAACCTTTGTAATGTCACGCCCAATTGACTAAAGCAATCAACTACCCTCCTACAAAAATTTCCAAAGAGTTAAAACCCACTTGCACAACTCCCTAAGTCAAGAAAAACATTAAAACAAAACCCAAAAAATATTCATAGTTATCTCCACAAATCGCCACATCTCTTTTACTCACAAATTCCAAATAAAAAAAGGTTCTTCCTATTTTCTTCAAACTCCTTTGACATCTCCTCCAAACTTGCACACATCCACCAACACACAATGATGGAGGAGGGAAATCCTCATAAGGATTCCCACCTACCATGCCAACCATATCCTTTCTTATTGTTTAATTTTTTTCTTAACTTTTTTGTAAATTAAGACAATTTCCACTTTTTACAACTAACTAAATCTAATGGTTTCATTACTTAGGTAAACAAATAGTGGTAACTAATACATTCCCCTACTACTGATAATTACAATTTATTGGGATATTGTTTGGATTAATTAATCCTAAATTAATTTGCCTACTAATAGTTATTTATGCATCCAAGATCCCTAGAATCTAGAAATAAACTAAATGTGAATTATTTTAAAATAAGGTCATAATATGTCCCCCAAATCCATAAAAGAGTATCTCGCAAACTTATATATATATATATAATATATACATCATACTTTCTTGATGTCTTTTTCATCATTTGTTGTTTGTTGTTGGAATTTTTTGTGGGGTAAAATCAGGTTCTTATAATCCACCTTTTCAACATGTTGAATGTTGTCATGCATTTTAGACAACTCTTCAAATGATGGGAGTACTTACAATGAAGGCAATAACAAATCCTTACAAAACTACACAAAATTGAATTTTCTTTCGTTCCTCCATGTGCATCAATTCTTGTTTGTTCAAAATTATTTTTTCCTTTTCACTTTGAATGACAAAATGATTGTGGATTTGTGAAGATTGCCACACTTATGCAAACAAGTGGGAAACAATGATGGTGAAAGATGTGAATCATTTTTATGATTTTGAGCATAGGTGTTTGTTCTTTCATGGATTCTTGGTAATGCATGTAGTCTGTCTTACCAATCAATAAATTAAATTTTATTAGTGGCATGTTTTGTGTTAATACCACCAAATGTAGTAGGAATTTTGATCAATTCAACACTATTGGAGGGATATTCAAAAGGAAATCATATAATTATGAAATTAAGCTTCACCTTGCTTGCATCTTGCTATGCAACAATGGTTATTTAGGAGTTTTTGAATATGTCCACATCAATGGGTTTTCCTTTCTTACATTTTGTTCTAATTTAAAGCTCCAAATAGATCTTATTTAAGGACTAAGTCTTTTCCAACATACATATCAAGTTGAAATGTAATATTTCATTCATGTCCATTGGCCATAGCTTGAAATCACTACAACAAAAGGTGTCCTTGTATGCCAAGTGATTTCCTTGGATTTTGAGTGAATTCAATGGTTGTAGTGAACAAGGACTAGTGAAGAAGCAATGAATTCAATGGTCTAATGAATGGGGATTAGTGAACTTTCACCACATTTTGTAGTAGTGAATAGACATCATCCTTGAAGGAAAAGCAAGGAAAATTCTTGCATGTTACATTCCACAAGAGTTTTTAACACCAACCCAACAAAGTGAAAAGCTATGAACCTAATCCTTCTTGAGGACTATAAAAAGTAATTACATTTGTGTATGCTCATGATGCATTGTAAGATTTGTTGAACAATGTGAAAATTTTAGGGGCATGTTCAAGTAACTATTTTTTATAATCTAAGGTTAGACTTGACTACCATGTTGCTTTTGAAATTGATTAAACTAATCCTCAAAACATTTATGGTCCAAGAAATTTTTCTTATATTTAACTACAATAGTCACAACTAGTAATTCATATGGGTTGAAAAATGTGGTCAATTGAAATTTTCTTAATTGGAGTAGAAATCATAATAAAGAGCATAAGGAGTGGAACTAGAATTGATTGAAAAGTAGAATTTGAGAGGAAAAAAAGGAATTTGGAAAGAGATGGAGAAGTTTTGTTTGGCCATTTGTAATTTCTAGTTGTTCCTTTGGTTCTTTGGGTGAAGCAAACTTTGTGTATGCTTGGAATCTCTCAATGTGAAATTTGTGCACTTGCAAGCTATGAAGATGTTTGCAACTTACAATTTCATTTAGAATTTATGCACTTATAGGTTTTGTACATGTTTACAATTTTCGTTTGAAGGCTATGCACCTATAAGCTTTAATATATGATTATAATTTCCATGTAAAATCTATGCATTGTAAGCTTTGTAGATGTTTGCAATTTCCATTTCAAATGTGTGCAAGCTTTGCAAATTCTTACAATCTCCATTTGAAGGTTGTGCACTTACAAGCTGTACAAAATAAATATATTGTTTCACGGAATAAAGCTTTTGCTTAGAAAGGAATTTTTAAAAAATATATATTGTAAACAACATAATTTAATATTAGTGACATTATTGTTGGAATCAAGTTTGTCACCATGTCCATGCATTTGTCAAGATGTGATGGATGCATCCATATGTAGATGTAGCCTTGTGTTGCATCAATATAGGGTCAACTTAGGTCAACCAAAGGTCAAACTAGGTGAAATACCATCTTGGGTCCCTAGGGTGGGTTTACATGCAACCAAAAAGGGAGTAGTTTTAGTTACCATAACCTTGTGGTGATTGAAATGTCTTTTAGTCACCACATGATTTCAATCATAAAACAGTTCACGATTGAAAACTTTTAATCGCTTTACGTATAGTGATCAAAACCCATTTTCAATCACCAAATGTAAAATGACTAAAAGTTTTCAGTCACCAACTATTTAACAACTAAAACCTTTTTTTCAGTTGCCAACGACTGTATACTTTTGTAATTAGAGACTTAATTTTCAAACACCAAAAGTAACAATTGCCGAAAGTTTTCAAAAACATATGGCATGCCCCCTTTCCAAATTTAGTTGTCAACAATCAAAAAAATTCAATCACCATCCAATAGTCAAGCCTTCTTGGACGGCAACCAAAACCCATTTTCAATTGCCATACGTAAGGTGACTAAAAGTTTTGGTTGCTAACAATTTGGTGATCGAAACCCATTTTCAATCGCCATATATATGGTGATGAAAAGTTTTTGGTCACCAATAATTTGGTGATTGAAACCTTTGTTTGGTCGCTAATGATTACAATTTTATATTATTAGAGACTAAAATTTCAATTACCAAGAGTAACGTTTGTTGAAAGCTTTCCAAAAACATATTATATGTTGAAATTTGTTGATCCCCATAATCAATGACCAAATGCTTTTAGTCTACCTAAAAACATATTGGGAGTTGCTTGAAAATATTTAATCATCTAATCAATTATGGCCATTGATCCAATAAATTAAAAAAATCGTTGCCCCAAAAAAATTTGTCAATGTTAAAACCATTTTGAATAGTGAAAATTTTGTTTGCCAACTTTCAATCACCATAGTTGGTGATTGAAGCTTTTTAGTCACCCAATCTAATGACTGAAAGTTTTCAATCACCCAAGTTGGCAACTACAAATTTTTGATCACCCAAGTTGGTGACCAAGTTTTTTGGGCATTGCCCAAAAACGTTTAGGCATTCAATAATTTTTTTTGGGTAACAACGAAAAATAATTCAATCGTTGGATGAATGGCCATTATGGATCAAACAACTAAATATTTTCAAGGGGTTTCCTATATTTTTTTTTAGTAGACCAAAAATCTTGGTCACCAATTGTGGTAGTTGAAAGTGGGCGACCGAAAGTTTTCAATTACTTAGTTCAATGATAAAAAAATTGAAAATTCAATCATTAGTCATATGGCAACTAAATTAATTTTTGTCACCAATTCTGTGGTGAGCAAATATGTTTTTGATTGCCATACATAATGGGGGCAACTCATGCATAATTTTTATTTTTTTTGTGTCAATCTTGAGGGATGCAATTGACACATTTGGATGAACGCTAACACGACACCCAATGCAAAATGGTCGTGTCACATCGGTTTTGACAACCTTGGTTGGAGTTCCAATTTTTCTTTATTACTTTACATCACCAATTTCCTTCCATTTGTGTGGATTTTGAATATGCCTTAAAATTTGATAACAACTCCACCACCAACCTTTGAAAAAAAGACTTTATTTTTTGCAAAGTTGGCCACTTCTTTGCTATGATCTTTGCATTATAGTTGTGTGGCAAAAATTTGTTCCTTTCAATTGCCATATAGGTTTCCTAAGTTTAGATCTAAATTTTTTTGTGTACATGGAATGTAAAGCCATAAACTACATTTGGAGCAAAGTTCTAGTTTTTTTTATAATAAGAGGTACATCTCTTAATCACATCACTACAAGAAAAAATGTGAATGACAAGAAAAAGAAACACAAATTTGTGAAGAAATTTGTTTGGAAAATGTTGTGTTGTAAAAGGACATTGTCATGTTTCTTTACCTTTCAAAACTTGTAAAGTTTTTTTATTGTAAACAAGGTGTAATGATATAATAGTTGCATGGAGCCATTTATTCTTCAAACAATATGATCAAAGGGGTGTGAACGAGATACAATGAGCCAACATGATTACTAGAAAAAAAGATTGCATGTCGTTTTTGCCAAAAAAAACTTTTTCATATGAATGAATTTTGGAACAATTTTTTTTGCAACTTGTTATAATAAATGCCTATAGCTGTCCAAGTACATGACATGTTTTTTTCTTCATCATTTTTGAATAAATATGAATTTTTTAAAGTGTCTTAATTCCTTGTAAATTTAGTGTTTTAATTGTCTTTTAAATTTGATAACAACTTCAAATCATAACCACTTTTTATTTTTTCTACATTTAAAAGTTTTCTTGTATGATAAAATACAACATTTCTTAACACATTGTACATTTTACCCCATTTACGTATGGTCAAAGAAATTTTGAAGTTCTAAAAATCTAGATCAATTTTGGAAAGTTCTTTGAATTTTTAAAGTTCTACAATTCCACATATCTTAGGGCATGAGTTTTGTTTTTAATGTGGGTAGTAGGTATTTGTCCTCCTATTTTTTTCCCCATCAAATGTGATTTATTATATGAGTCCTTTTGATATTCCTTTGCAAAATTGACTCATGTTTAACATGTTCGTGAACACTTTTCGAGGTCCTAAATCAAAACTTAAAACTTAAAATTTCATCAAATGGATTTTTGGTTTGAATTCCTTAACATTCAAATGAATGAAAAAAAGAAACTTGCGATGATTACCATGGCTTTAAATGGAAAATATATAAATATTTATCAAATTTTGACTATTTTTCTTTGTGGTCCAACACCCTTTCTAGCTCGTTGGATTGTGACTATACCCAAAAAGAGGATTTTAAAACCAATGGCACATTATGTTAAAAATATTTCATGGAATTAGTTGGATTTTAAAATATTTGAAAATTTCTCTTAAAATAACTTTAAATTGAGAATTACTATAGTGGTGCATTGATAATTAAGCATATATTAACAATCATGGGAGACCATTCTAGGTGTTGGTTTTGGGTGCAATGATGGTTTTTCTTGTCTTTATATGACTTTAATTTGCCATCACCATCGTCATTTATTTTTCAACACCATTTCTTAAAAAGAATTTTCGTGTTGAATTTTTCATCAAGGCAACAATTGATGGATGAAATTGTACCCATGTGATAGAGAAGATCAAGGTGTAGTCACACTAATGCGTACACAAGCAATTGTAACCAGTGTTTGGTTTTGTGTATCTAGCATTTTAGGAAAAAATAAACTACAAATGAAATTATTTTCACAAAATGTTATTTTCAATGTATTGGTATATATACTCTAAAAGTTTGAAATTGATTTAATGAATGAAAAATACTCAAAAGCATTTTGAAAATAATGTAACCAATGCTTTTAAATAATAAAATGAGTTATAAATGGACTTGAATTTTTCTGGCAATGACATATTTTAAACAAATTTTTTATGTAAACCATAACATAATAGTGTGATGAAATTTTTCAAGATTTTTCAAGATTTTTTAAAAAACTTTTGTTCAAAAATTCCAAGAATATTCTAAAATAAACACCTAATACATAGTCATCCAAGGGGGTGGGTCGAGTTCATGATATCTTGTTTGCACCCACCAAGAAAGGTTTATATCTCAAACTTTGAATCTTATAATACTTGGACTATTTGTTTTGATTTATATAGATGTTAAGAATGAGAATGAATTTATTTTTCTCATTGTGCATTTAATCATAAAATATAAATAATTGGCAAAATTGCCATGAAACAATTAGGTTTTTTGAGACAACAAATATTTTTGGGAGTGTCATGGTTTCAAGTACGTTGATGATGTGTTTGCAAAACATGGGTTAAATCTTCAAGTTTTTGAATGTGTATGTTAAAAATGAAAAAAAATAAATCTCAACCATGACAGTTGTTTTGATTTCAATTGTTTCATGTGAAATGTTGGGGTTGGTAGCATCATTTGTGAAGTCTTGTTGGGGGAAGGCCATGTTTAAGTGTTAGCAACATGTTATAAATGATTCCAAGATGTGTATCAACATAATTTCAATTTCTATTAAGGAAGCATAATCCATAGTATAGAAGACTATCACATGGATAAAAAAAATGAGATGTGACAAGAAGAATGGCATAAGGCATGTTTGATATTGGCTGATAGGGATTAAAGACTTTCATGAAAATGTTGTTTGCTTCAAGAAGCATGTTCCAAGAAACTTTGGAATTCAAGCAAATTAAATTGCCTATAAGTATATCAATCACAATAATTAATGGCAATGGTTTAATAATTCTTACTAAATCACAATCTTTAGGGTTATTGGCTACATTATGTTGCATTTGTTGCCACTATGTCACTTATTTATCAAGTGTTAATGAATTACTTGACACATGACTATAATGAAACCCAAGAGTTTTAATGTTGAATTGCAAGTCTTGTGACAACACATGCAAAAATAAGTGAAGTAAATATTGGAACCCTTCTTTTCATTTATATTATTTTTTCAACACTACAATGTTCACAATATGTTGGCAATGATGTTAGACCCCCATTACAAGGGGTTGGGGGTGGTTAAACAATTTGTTGCAACTAATTAATTACTTATAGTAATAATCATCAAATTGTAATTACATAATTATATAATTAATGAATTTTTATAGTATCAGTTATTATTAAATATTACTGAATTTATTTAAATAAATAATTATAAATAGTTGATTTTAATTAAATTTTAATTATAATGATCTATGAACTACTTTAATAAACTACCAGTTGGTAATATTGAAATAACTAATTAGTTATTAGTAATTTATTAATTAATATTTCATAAAAAATAAATTAACAACTGAAATATTGAAGATTAATTATCAATAACTATTGATTTTAAATTTTAGATACTAAACATTTAAACTTTAATAAGTTAACTGGTAGCTAGCTTAGACTAATTGTTTTATTATAATTATTCACATTTAGTTTTTCATTTTTTATAATGAATAAATATATAAAATTAGATATATATAAAAATAATAATATCATTGAATTATTATTGTAGTTAATTTGTAGGCTAGGTTACTTTTTTATTTATTCATTCATGGTATTATTTCAATATATATATATATATATAAAAGAACTATTATAATCAATTTTTAATATTTAAAAAAATATATTAATAAGTATATTGTTCCTTTGAAAATAATTTGTGCATTCAAATAATAATTTATTAAATTTCCTTACTGACTATTATTGTGATTATTATAAAAATAGATAATAAAATAATTATTTTGAAAATAAGAAACTATATCTGATTAATTATTTTAATTGTTGATGAATTATTAATAATTATCTATTTATTTTAATTTTTAAAATACATATTTTTAAAAAATATTTTTCATTAATTACTATAAAGTAGTTATATTTAATAATTGATAACAACAACAATAAGAATGTAACTTATAGCTAACCTAGGTTAGTTATATTAAATTTTTATTATATATGATATTATTTCACTTGTTATAGCTATTATGAGCTATTATAATAATTTAATATTTATTTAATAAATTAAAAATTAAAAATAAGTACATTAGTTTTTAAAAATAATTTAGTAGGCAAATGTTTTTCTATATATTAATATCGTCATCATCATCATCATCATCATGTTATCACATATTATTATTTTAAAATTTTATTCAAAGAAAATATAAATTATTAATTTAATTTCTATAAATAAATTAATGATAAAAATAATAATTTTTTTGTAATAATTTTGAGAAGTATAATAATATAGCTCATAATAACTTGTAATATGGTTGCAATGTATTTAATAAATATCTTACATAAATTTTTAATATATTCAAATATACACATAATGTAACCATAATATCAATGCCATTTAATGCTTATAATAATTCTTCAATACACATGTAATATGGCCATTCAATTATTTTTAAAATATGCATTTGTATATCCAAATAACTCCAATTATATTTCTTAAAATACACAAAACACACTTTTGCATACTCATAGGGCTACAACTAAATTGGACACATGTACAATTAATGGGACATAAGTTGTTCTTCTTAGATGTAAACCAAATTAAATGTTGTTCACATGGAAGGATGAAAATCACAATAGTTGCAAATTAGTTGAATGTAGTCAAAATAAAGTGGTTACATTTTGGCTAATTTTCACTAGTGCATTAAACACAAAAAGGACTTGTAAATGGGTTTCAAAACTTTTCAAAATGACATATTTCTCAAAAACTTTTACATAAACCTTGATATAATAGTATGAAAAAAAAATCAAATTTTTTAAAGATATTTTTAAAAACTTTTGCGAAAATGTTTCAAGGAACATTCTCCCCAAATTAGTCCACTAAGCAGGAAGGTGTCACTTGCATTATCTAGTTGGCGTCCATTTATACGTATTTATGCGATATAATTGCATAGATGCAACTCCAGATGCAACTAAAGTGCAATTTTTGGATGGGTGACATGTGTTATCGGTTATGAATTTAAATGACAACATTTGTGATTTTTCCTTTTATTCAAAATTCAATATTACAAATGGCAATAAATAATCTGATTTGTCGAATGTCATCCAATATGATGGTGACATGTGGCATTTGAACCTTATTTCAATATTCTCATTAATAATAAATTAATAATATTTCAACCATCCAATAAAATGTGAATCAAAGTTTGACACATGTCCATTTGTAAGGCCAACTATCTGATGACACATGGAAATTTTAAAAGCTCATTTATTATTATTTTTAATTAATTAGGTAGGTAGGTAGGTAGCATGGTAAGGTTAGACTAGGTAGGTAGGTTTAAAATAATCCAATTTTATGTTTAGGTTTGGCCTTTAGAGTTGAACCTCTTTCATTAACTCATCCCAAATGGCATTTGCCACTTGAATTGTGAACAAAAGTAATGCACCTATTTTTATAGTATGCACACTTGGAATGTAGGGCAAAACATATGCAATTAGAAATTTAGTTGCAACCTACTTGCAACTATTACATAGTACCTATGGCACATTAACCTAGTTTACTTACTAGTTATATTAATATATTATAAATATTAAATTTAATAAGTAATAATATTAAATTTTTAATAAATAATAATAACATAATTATAATTATAATAAGATTATAATGGTTATGATTCCCTATAATTATTCCAATGACAATGTTTTATCGAAACTTGTTTATGTAGGATGGGCATTTTGGTGATCTTTAGTACAACAATTATAGAATCGTTTTGGATTATAATTTTTCAAAGATTAAATTCCAATTCAAAATCATTTTTTGTTGTCTGTCTTGCACCCTTTCAATGTTTGTTTATTTATTTTATTTGTATATTCTTGTAAACTTATCAATTAGACTTTTATTGGCATTTTGCCTACCAAATTATTAATATAAAAATATTAATGGAACAAAATGAAATTTACAAAATTTTATATTTTGAAAATAAAAAATTGATCACAACAAAATTATGACATCCACAAAAGATAATTTAACCATCGTCATTGGTAGTGTCAAACAATGTAGAACCCAAATGATTAATAATCAATAATATTACAATAATACTAAAAACTAATTATATTGATAAAAACTATTGAATGATATTAGTTAATTAATAATTAATAATATTGTAGTACAATTTTATAATATAAGCTAATAGTTAGCATAGGTTAAACTAAAATAAATAATAATAATAATCTTCATTAATGAATAATAATAATAATATTATTATTATTATTAATTACAATAAAATTTTATAATTAAATATGATTACCTATAATGATTAATCATATTTTAAAATAATATTAACAACTAGTTTATTTAACCTCCTAGTTAGTTTAACTTTGGTGTTAATTTAGTCACATTACTTTACACTATAAGAAAATAGGTGTTTTGTAAGTGGGCTTGCAACTAAATTTTAGTCACAATTTTGAGTTGCAATGACCATTTGCAACTCAACATATTTTTACAACTTGAATGTTATTGGATGAATTACAAAAGTTAAAAATACACAATTCATCATTTATGAATTGATATACATATGGAAGTCATGCAATTATGTTACAATTAGATCATTGTAACTACTTAGTATGCCATTACATTACAACCACTATGTCATTACATTATCACTAATGTGCCATTATGTCACAATTATTGTGCCACTATGTTGCAACTATTGTGCAATTACATATGTAATAATGTGTTGAAACGACAATTATGTGTTAATAAATCATCAATGGACACATGACAATTTTTAAATTTATTTCAATATTTATTAATTTTATTAATTTAATTTAAATCATTCAACATAGGAATAATAAGATGTTGACACGTGGCACTTAAGGTCAATAAGTCAGTAGGTCATTTGGGATAATCTTATTTTATTTGGGTTTAACCTTTATGGCAAACCTTATTTTATTTGTTTATTCCAAATGTCACTTATTTTTTAATATTCCTAGTGCATTTACTTATATGCTTTATAAACTTGCAAGGTAGGACAAATAACATGGGATAAAAAATAAATGACATCCTAATTATAACTCATTTGCAACTTATTTGTAATTTCTACAAGACAAACCAATGAATCAACATTTAAGTTCTTAAAAAGTTTTAAATTTTAATACATTATCCCTTTGCTTTTCAAGTGAAAAAGGTTTTTTAAAACTTTGATTTGGCGCATTCACAATTGTTTCTAGATTGTTCAAACATGACACAAAATGAAGAAAATATGGTTGTCATAAGTAAGTAGGGTCAATATTTGGTCATCAACCCAATTCACATTTTAAAATTCAACAAATTCATCTTCTTCATGGTTCTTTTGTATTATTCATATACTTTTAGAGCTCAAATAATCAATGTAAATCTTAACTTGGCACACCCATAACACTCTTGATTGTTAAACCAAACAAGAAACAAGAAAGATATGAAGTTTATAAATAAAAGGTCATTTAAAAAAAACAGATTATGTGATTTCAACATGCTTTGTGATTTTTCTATGTTATTTTTCCTCTAGAGTTGAGACATATAATGTAAAACTTACTTTTGCATTCCCATGATGTATTACATTGCACAAAATAAACAAATAATAATAATAATTCAAAATTGTTCAGTCATGAGCCAATAATAAGGAATGAGTGATTCTACCTTAACATAGTCTATCTACCATGTATACTAACTATTATAATTCATAATAATTCATAATTATATTAAATTATATATATATTACTAACTTTAGTCATGTTAGGCTAGGTTATGATAACCTAACCTAAAATAAAAATGATAAAAATTGTTGTTATTATTATTATTATTCAAAGTTGGGTAATTGCACAAAAATCCAATGTAACAATTGTAAAATAGTTGCAAAGAAGTTCTTAATGAATGTTTCATTTATTCCAGTTGTATTATAATTGTCATATGTGACTTTCATGGAACTTACTAAGAAATTAAACATGGTTGACCAAAACTATATATATGGTGTGTATGTTCATCTATATATAGGTCGATATTGGGATTAATATGCAATTATAATAAAATTCCATGAATTTTAGACATGACATATTTTTTTAATTCCCCATATTTCCATGGGATAATTATAATGTAATTGTAAATTAGTTGTTTCAAAACTCTAATTACAAGTCATGAAGTTTATGTGGACACAATTTATCATAATGTTAACCTTTAAGTTAGTTTAAGCACGATTAATTTAACTTTGGTTAATTTAATCACATTAGTTTAACTGAACTTAATTAATTTAACCATGTAACATTTAACCTATTTGTTAATTTAACTATGGTTAGTTTAACCTTCTAGTTAGTTTAGCTATGAATAGTTTAACCTAGGTTTAATTTTAGTTAACATGGGTCCAACTTTAATACTTAAAATATAATATTACTATATGTAACTTATGTAGATATATTGAATATATTAACTCAGGCCATTATTTTTATGACACATGTTCACTTTGTACACCATTAGTTGCATGTTAGTTACACGAACAACCACATGACCCGAAAATTATATAGTATCAATTTTATAATTATAAACATAACTAATCTAGTTGTAAGCAATAACTAATTGCATAATGATTAGTTGCAAAAGACAAGATTGTTCTAATTACCATATAGGCCAAATTTGGTGAATTTTACTTTTGAACCTTTGCCTTTAATATGAACTTATTTTAATGTGCACTGAAATCAGCCAAGTTTTTAGTTTTTTTTAAATAAAAAGAATAACACAATGTTTTCAATTCTCATTTTCAATAAGGCATTGAAATTACATATTCTTCTAAAATCCAAATCCAAATTATAAAACAATTATGAAGAAAAGCCTCAATGATTTATGCATCAAAATTAAGATATGAACAAGATAAAAAAAAATTCAAATCTATGTTCATGGTAGTGGAATAAGGAACAAGAAACATTAAAATTTAACCAAAGGAATAACAAAAAATGAAATTAAAAATAAAAAAGATAAAAAAAAAAATCCATTCAACCTCGTCTTCAAATTATGCATCAAGTTCTTCCATCAATTCTTATTATGCTTCATGTGCACCTCTAAAGTCAAAAGACCTAGAACACCCAAGGTGTGTGCACTATTTAATGCTTCATTTTAAGTAAATGCAACACTCACAATAATCATAAGCAAGTTTTTATAATTGATCCATATGGATATGGTTTTAAATTCTAAGATTTCATTAATGTAATCTTTGACTACAAAAATTTCATTCCCTTATGAAAAACCTCTTAAAACTAGGTCAAAACCCATATTGAAAAATGGTATTGTCAATTAGTATGGGGAAATCACTTTGAAATTCCTAAAAGAAAAACCCATAAATTCCATAAAAATAAAATATCATTTAGATATTTCAATTATGTACTCATTGGGCACAAAAAAATTGACAAACAAAAAAAAGTCATTTCAAAAGGACTTTTGAAAACAAGGTTTAATTTTGACCCTTGGTTTTTTGTTTAAAGTTTTACAAAAAATAATTTCACATTTAACTTTATGATTTCATTCTTTAACCCATGTTTAATCATCATAAACAATTTGGAATAAAATTTAATATGATTTTAAATTTTTTTAACAATCCAATCAATTGATTAATCCATATATTTGATTTCAAAAGTCCATTAAATTCATAATGAATGCATAATTTTCAAAAAACATTGTGCAAATGTCTTCATAATCAAGTTGTTGGTCTAGAATGAATCATTGTTTAATATATTTAGAATTAAATTATTCTCCATAAACATTAAAACACAAAGCACCTTATAGAAATTACTAAGTATTATGACTCCAAAAGTGAGCCACCATACCTTGCATTCACTCCCCAACCTTTAGATCAAAGGGCCAATTTTTGTTAACAAAAATCATGTAATCAAGGTTGTTAGTTTGTAAATTGACACCTATGGAATGTAATGAGGATTCCAACAATTGAAAAAATTCTTTCCATTTTAATGTAGGTTGTTGGAATCTCAAGAATTTGCATTTCATGATTTGATTATGCCCCAAATCAATAGATTGGTTATTGTTCACCTTTAAAAAGCCCCAAATGTGAAAAGTCTTTTCGTGAAGCTTCCAAAATTTTGCCTATTTCTTCAAGTTCTCTAGAAACATTTTTTGCACTATAAGGTCATTAATGTCAACATTAAACGAGGCCTCCTACTTTAATTTGGTCACAATGATATTATTACTACACCTTACCAAACGCCCAACACCAACACAAAGGCCTCCTACTATAATTTGGTCATAATGATGTTAAGACTACACCTTACCAAATGCCCAACACCAACACAGAAGCCTTCTACTTTAATTTGGTCACAAGGATGTTATTACTACACTTTACTAAACGCCCAACACCAACACAAAGGCCATTAAATTTGGCTTCCATGTTAATGAAAAATTTTAAAGTTGAAAATCCATGCTATTTCACTAAAAAAAAAACATGTATTTTCGACTAGTCTTTGCAACTAAATTTTAATCGCAAGAGGCATTTTGCAACTAAAATCCCTTTAGTCGCCTAAGACAAGTTGCATGTGATAAATTAGTCACAAATGACAAAGGGTATTGTATGAAAAAAAAGTCAACAAATACATTTCATCCCTTGACTTTATTGTATACGTATTGTCACATGCGACTAAGATGTAACTATTTTGGTCACAATTGAGGGCAAATGATGTGCTGCCACGTGTCTTAATATTTGATTATTTAAATTATTATTATTATTATTATTATTATGAAATAATCTAGGACGTTCCAAATACTTTGATGATATTATATTATGACACGTGGCCCAATGTGAGTATGCCACGTGGCATTAATTTTTAAAAATAAAAATAAAAATATTAAATTGGTAGGTACTTAAGTAGGTACATAAATAGGTGCCTACAAACCTAGGCTACATACCAACCTACCTACTTAGGTAAAAAAATAGATAGGTAGGTTCTATTTTCTTAGGTTATATACTTATTCATATAGGTAGGTACATAGGTCAACCTAGGTAGGTAGGTCAAACTAGGTACCTACCTAGCTAGATAGATAAATAGGTTGGGAAAGTAAGTACTTTTAAATGTGCATAATTTGTTTTTTTGTTTTGGGTCGAGCCTTTTGATTGGCTCATCCCATGTGCACAAATTTTTTAATGTGGATTTGGATGACCACACCCTTCATATAGTGTTCAAATTGGGAATGAAAAACAAACAATATGGGATAAGTTTTGAAGTAGCAACTTCTCCACAAACTAAGTTGTAATTTCAAAACTTTCTTCATGCCTTACTTTCTTAGTTTTTAGAATTATAAACAAGTCAAATACTAGATAATTAGATAATCATTTAATTAATAATGAGTAAATTTACATATATTTAAATTATAAAGTACTAGTGGGTGCCCATGACCTTCGGCCACCTTGGTTCATGTTTTAAAAACTTTTAACTTTTTTATTTTTATTTTTATGTATTTTCTATTTTTATTATTGTTTTATATTTTTTTTTATT
>Ga0209208_10004794_pt1 | contig 19008 bp, 18 predicted proteins | sample S1TSphfallax_3_FD_187694 | JGI IMG/M metagenome (GOLD analysis project Ga0209208, IMG submission 187694) | Host-associated microbial communities from peat moss isolated from Minnesota, USA - S1T2_Fd - Sphagnum fallax MG (SPAdes) (version 2) | ecosystem: Host-associated > Plants > Peat moss >... | reverse complement strand
ATTGTGGCTTGGCATGATTTTACTCATCAAATTAAAAAGAGCACGTCCCAATTGACATTCTCCCACTTAAGCTCACTTTACATTAGGAGTCAGGGCAGATGTTTAACCCAAATCAAGCATTCCTATTAGTGCAAAAGTTGAAATCAGCCCCAAGGGCTTTACACTAGGAATCAAATCTGAAAATTAGAAAAAAAGAAATCAATCTGCCCCAAGTTACTAACAAATGCTGAATGTTATGGCCTTGTATTGGCCCCCAATGCTGAAAAAAGGATACTATGGAATTTGGGAAGCCAATTTGTAAACCTTGCAGCCAATGTTCCAACATTTATTAATGCATGGATTTTTGTCAGTCAGGTGGCATGATGATGAGCACCCCACCTAATTTTGGCAAAATTTGTAACAAAAAAATTGGCAATCCACTGATAAGCATGCTACGTGATCTGCCTGGACTTTTCATCAATTTACCACTTGTAACAATAATGGACCCCAAAAGAGCCCAGTTGTCGTTGTGTTCTAGAAATTTGTTCGTTGTCGGTCAATTTTCTGTTTCATTTCAGTGTTTGAGCATTTTGCTTTCGGTTTTCATATAGCGGTTTGGCGGATTGTTCGAGGAGTTTGCCTTTGGTTTTCATATTACGGTTGGGTGGGCGGAGCGTTTGAGGAGTTTGCTGCTGGTTTTCATATCGCGGTTTGTCGGAGTGTTTGGGTATTGTTCTTTGGTTTTCATATCGCGGTTTGGCGGAGTGTTTGAGGAGTTTACTTTTGGTTTCCATATAGCGATTTGGCGGAGTATTTGAGGATTTTGCTTTGGTTCTCATATCGTGGTTTGGCGGAGTGTTTGAGGAGTTTGCTTTCGGTTTTCATATCTCGAATTTGGCGGAGTATTTAAGGATTTTGGCTTCGGTTTTCTGATCGTGGTTTGGCGGAGTATTTAAGGACTCTGCTTTTGGTTTTCATATCGCGATTTGGCGGAGTATTTGAGGATTTTGCTTCTGTTTCCTTATCGCGGTTTTGGCGGAGTAATTAAAGACTTTGCTTTTGGTTTTCATATCGCGGTTTGTTGGAGTGTTTGAGGAGTTTGCTTTTGTTTCTCGGTAATGGAGAAGCTCTTTGCGATGCCTTCTTCTTCGATCGGAGGATTCACGCAGCCTCGGGGGATGATGATGATGAAGACGCGGAGGAGGAGGAGAAGGAGGAGGAATGAAATGCCTAATTTGTTTGGAGATGAGGTCTGTGAGAATGGAAGCGCTTGGAGCTTTTGTAGGCCGGCTTCATCTCTCGTCAAGTCTTCGGTCTTGAGGATCGAAGCAGCGGTTGCAGGAGGTGTGGAGAGGAAGGATGCTCTTGCGAGCTCACGGAAGACTCTTCCGCGACCAGGCCAGGTTTTGCTTGAGCGTTTGGCGCGGGACAACGGAATCAGTAACTCGGGAGCTATGGACGAGCTCGACTTGGAGCGAGGTGTTTGCAACCCTTTCAGAAAATACTCGCCGGAAAGAGTGAGTTATACTATCCTTTTTTTCCGCCGTTCCTTCAAGCTCAGCAGCTCTGTAAGTCTAGTGGTAAGGCATTGAACTTGAAAAGCAAGCTGAAGGACATTGTTATCGATGGCATACTCATTACGATGCTAAGGATGATGATTATGATGAGGATGATGGTTAGGGCAAGGAGAATTCCAAAACTTCGATAAAGAAGAGTCAAAACAGCACAGGAAATCACACTTCTTCGTGTTGCCTTGCAAGTCTTACACTTTCTTCTCAACTTTCAGCTCCTGACTTCTTCCCACCTGCTTGAAGGGTGAGCATTCAGCAGGTGATTGTTATTGCCAGGGACTGTCAGGGTTCGGTTTGATGTGTGGTGCTCTTTGCTTAATGAGCAGGTGCGCCAAAAAGTGTTAGAATCACCACGTGCCTTTTTCTCTGTTATGAGCCGGGGTGTGGAAATTATAACATCACTGGGCTTCTTTTGGGCCACCCTCTCCTATGATTGTTTAATTGGACGTGGTGAAGAGATGGTGCCTTGGCGAGCTGAGCAGCTGCGGAATCTTCTTTGCAATTTGGGACCTTCTTTTATCAAAGCTGGCCAGGTAACGACAAACTGATTCTCATGTTTGTTGTGCTAAGGTCATTCCCGAACTGTGCCCAGTGCATAAGAAAACTCTTACCTTTTCTCCCCATCAGTATCATGTCAAATATCATCGTGCATGGTGCTTCTAAGAGGACCTAGACCCAATCAGTTTTGTCACATGGCAATTCTTCATCTGCACATCCTTCCTGTAACTGCTATGACTCTTTGTTGATTGATCGGAAGGTCTTGTCTCCCAATCTAAGCTCAAGAAAATGAGTACTTACTCTTTATCTTGCTTCTTTTTTGGATCTTCTGTACTGTGCAGGTGCTGGCAAACAGACCTGATATTGTGCGAGAAGATTACATGAATGAACTTTGCACTTTGCAAGATGATGTCCCCGCTTTTGCCAACAAGGTGAGGGCTTCTATCTCAATGTCAAGATCTAGTCAATTCAGCTCAACACACAGTTTTTGAAGTGTGTTTTTCCACCTTTGAGCTCTTAAAAGCCATTGAGTTGTTTACAAGTAGGTAGCTCTGGATATCATCGAGAAAGAAATGGGAGTCCCACTGGAGCAAGTGTTTAGCAATATGTCAGCAGATCCAGTGGCTGCTGCAAGCCTTGGTCAAGTCTACCGTGCCACTCTTAGGAGCACAGGTGAAGATGTTGCAATCAAGGTGAACTTTCAATCCTAAGCTAAACGTTAAAGTCACTGTAAGTTGTGAAGCTCCTCCACAGTGTATGATGCCATACATGTTCTGCATGAAATCACTGTCATGGAGGTGTGATTTTGTCTATTAGATTTGAGAACATTTTGCATAATATTCATATTCTGATTAGCAAAAAGCTGTAGTTTTCAGCACAAGTATATCTGTTATGGGTGTTGAAATTTGTGTGGCTGGGAATCCCTGTATCTCCACAGAGCAAGCTATATAGATTCTGGCTACCTGGCAAATATACCCAGTTGAAGGCCCCAGGAAAACTGTTGGTCCAAGTTAACTTGATGTCGTGACAGGTTTTCTTTAAATGGGGCACTGTATGCAGTAGAGTGTCCTTGCATAGTTCTGATTTGACTGCCATGGATGACATATTTCTTGGAATCAATGCTTGTGCTGTTGTATCACAGGTGCTACGGCCCGGAATTGAGCCAATTATCTACAGAGATCTGTTTCTATTTAGGAAGCTTGCTTCTTTTTTGAATGACATCAGCATCCAGAAGCTTGGGTGCAGCACAGAGCTGATTTTGGATGAATTTGGTGAAAAGCTTCTTGAAGAACTTGACTACACTCTTGTATAGTTCCTGTCTCATGACTTAAGCATATGTTTTCCTCTTTCACTATCTTTTCTGGGTGATATATATGTTCTATTGGTCTGCTTGTACAATTTGTTTCTGATTGTGTTGTGCTTTTTCAATGCTGTCAATTTCCTATTGCTCTATGCTCTCTTTGGCTTTTACAGTGCCTTTTCCTCCTCTTTGTGTCTCTTCTGTATTTCTAGTTGTCACACTCTATCTGGGTTGATTATATGGATTCTCATCATACTGAGACACTCTTAACTGGTTTGCAGGAGGCTCGCAATATTGAAGACTTCTATAACAATTTTCAGAATGACCCAAGTGTGAAAATTCCACGTGTTTATAGAGATCTCAGTGGACCAAAAGTACTTGTGATGGAGTGGATTGATGGGATTCGTTGCACTGACCCACAGGTTAATTTCTTTTTCTGAGTTTTGCTTGGGAGGTGATTGATGACTAAGTTTGCCAGCTCTCAAGGATGTCTTCAGGCATTTTTTGTTTCTGTAATGAGGCCAGAAATATCCTAGATTTCAGTGAGTTGTATTGTTGTGTGAAATAATTGTTCACAATTGTGTCCTAACAGTCCTACATCAAGATTGTTTGCTTTATATTAATTTTTGTGATCTTAAAGATCTGGATGTAGTTGTCCATGGACTGATGTAGTCAATCAATGCAGGGAATCAAGGAGTCAGGAATAGATGTAGAGGCCTTCATAACAATTGGAGTAAGTGCTGCATTACGTCAGTTACTGGAGTTTGGGTTATTCCATGGTGATCCACACCCAGGCAACATTTTTGCCATGCGTGACGGTCGCATTGCCTATGTGGATTTTGGAAATGTTGCAGAACTGAGTCAGGTGAATTTTTATTCCTCTGTCTCAAAATTTACTGAAGGAATGACAGAAGAAAACAGTCCAAGCTTGTTGTTGATGTATTTTGTATAGTGAAGGGGCTGGAATAACTATCCTTTTTTGAAAAACTTGGCCTGAATGAGGACTATTAGCAAGCACCACATTTTCTTATGCTGCATATGAAGGCAAGAACAGCTCAAGGGTGCCACCTTCCAGTTTGCATCAGTTTGGAATTCCACAACTCTGCTCCCTGTCCTGACATGGTTGGCCATGGGGTGCTATACACATATGACTCCAGCAGTTTATTTGATGGTTTGCACCTGTTTGGTGGTGGCAGAAAAATAAACAAATTTTGATAGATGCTGTTGTGCATGCGGTAAATGAAGACTACATGGAAATGGCAAAAGATTTCATGAGGCTAGGTTTTCTTGCTCCGGGTACAGATGTTATGCCTATTGTGCCAGCATTAGAAGCTATATGGCAGAACTCCACAGGCAAAGGCCTTTCTGATTTTAACTTCCGGTCTGTTACAAGTGGGTAGCCTAAACTCCAACACTTCTTTTTCTTTCAGTTCATAGATTTTAGCATGCTTTTTCTTTGCTATGTACTCAAATTGTGGTGTTGTACTCATCCTGAAGATCTATTTCAATCTGTAAATCTGAACTAAACATGAGAAACTCTATTGGAAAGAAAAAAGTGATCTGAATCCCACATTTTCCTGCAATCCATGAAACCATGCCTCTGAAATGCTATAGTGAGCTCTATCATATAACCAATCTGGAGTGGGTGTGGGGTACCAAAGGTCAGTGTCAAGTTTTAGTCTTTCAATGGTTTCTGCTGATTTCTTATGTTCTCTATTGCAGCAAAATTCAACGAACTTGTGTACCAGTACCCTATTCGGATTCCTGAAAGATTTTCTTTAGTGATCCGGTCTTTGCTTACTCAAGAAGGAATCTGTCTTAATCTTCAGCCTGACTTCAAGTTTCTTGAGGTGCAATCTAACTCATTTCAATTCACTAGTGTTTGGTGTTAATATATCCAATGCAACATGATGTATTTCCTAGTTGGAGGATCATGCATGTGAGTAGCTTCTTAAGGCAACCGATGTATTGTTTCATCTTCTTTTTGTGCAGGTAGCATACCCTTATGTAGCCAAGAGACTTCTAACTGACCCAAATCCAGCATTGCGAGAACGGCTTATTCAGGCAAGATATCATATTCCAAATCATGGTTGTGAAAGAATGCTGGAAACCAGAATGGTTATAGGTGTGCATTTCCCTTCTCTAAGCTTTGAATGGGATTGTGTCTAGGATTCATAGACAGAACTTTTGATCTCAGAACAAGGAGGAAATGTGCAAACTGGTGTGTGATATTCTAGCTGTCTCAATCACAATCTTGTGTCTGAAAAAGTGAGTGACATGTATTGGGGTGATTCAGTGACTCATCTCAACTCATCATTAGTCAAAATTAGAGCAAGTATATTTCTATAGGAACTGACCATTTTTTGAAAGGAAAAAACAGGTGCTGTTTAAGGATGGCTTATTCCAGTGGAAGCGCTTAGAGAATTTGATCCTGTTAGCAAGAGAGCAAGTGACAATGATTAATCGTAATACCCCTTTGCAACACTCAAAAAAGGGCACCAGGTTTGACATGGTTCCTTTCTCTGACTTTTGTGTATTTGTTTAGTGTGACATGCTTTTGGTGAGGGGGTTCAACTTTTGGGTTCTGATGAGAGTCCCAATTACTGGTGGAGTTGGCTGATGGTGGGATTGGTACTAAATTTATTTATTTTGTCAAGTCAGTCATATCCATAGATTCTTGTGATGGTTTTGAGCAGACTTCTAAAGACATGAAAAATTCAGATGAAGGTAATGGTTGGTTGTGCCCAAACCTCCAGAAATGAAGAGGAGAGGAGGAAGTCAGTGGCTGATGGGAAGCTAGATTTGACAGATACAATAAAAGATGGTGCACAGGTTGTAGCTACTGATGCAGCATTACGGCAACAACTTATTATGGCATTCACAGAAGACTCTCGATTACATGTTCGTGAGGTACAAATCCTTGCATTCATTCTTTTAACAATGACTAGCAAGGGAAAATCACAAGGCAATAAAATATGCCAGGATGAAGTGTAGGAAATCAATGTCTTAACTAGTTTTTATGGCTAAAGCTGTAGGTCAAATCTGTATTGAGGCACTTGAATGATTGCATGTTGAGGATTAAAAGCTACATACCTCTGTTCACTGATATGATTCAACTGTCTTAATCTTGTTTTCCTGTCTTGCAGCTGCTAGATATTTATAGGCTTGTTGAGGGAAAATTTGATCCAACTTTAGTGTTAACAGGTTTGATGCAAGGTATATTCAAATTTCTTCACCTGTCCTGTGTGTTGCTTTTGAACAGTTGGGTCAGAAGTTCCAGAACAAATCACTTCGAGCCCATTTTGAATGATTTAAAGATGTGTACTGAAGAGTCATTTCCTATGTCCCATATATTGTGGAGACTGGTGCCACCATTTCATGTTCCTCTATATTTCTTCTGGTCAAAAACCACTTTCCTCTTGCAATTTGAGTAGGAAATTCCCCTTCTCAGCATTGAAGGACGTTTGGTGGGTGTGCAGGCATCCCGAATGCTACTCGTGATTTGTTGCTTGCATGGAGTGACTCAGTGCTTGTGGATCGCCAATAAAGTCCTCCTTTTTCACACTGCAACAGGTTTGATTTGCTTTTTAGTGGTATGCAGCACACTTTGTTACTATCCCAAAGGATCTCACATATTCTAGTCTATTGTCTGATTGTATATTAGACAACAACACAGGTCTCCTTCCAACAATTTTGGCATTGCTCAAATTGTAGCCTTCTCAGTTCAGGTTTTGTTTATCCATGTTCAGTCATAAGTAATGGATTGCTTCAGTGTCATGAGTGGTGCTGCCATTTGTGTTCCTTGTAACAAACAAAAGTAGTGGGAAAATAAATTGAAATGGTTCACAATGTTTTAGAGTTGCCAAGATGTTTTGCATATGCAGGTACCCAGGATGAGTTGTGGGTATTTGGATATGATTTAGAGGTGCTATGTATTTCATGAACAACATCCTTAAAAGGCAAACCAAAATATATTAACAAGAGCTTAAAGGGTGTAAATCACAATCAAATGGACCAAAAAAGACATTAGATAGTCTCCAGTGAAAACTACAATAACAGTGTAGTGTAGTGTACATGTTTCCTTATATTTGAACATTTTGTATTTTATCTTATGCTTTTTAAGTATGTAGTAATGTATGGGTTTTTTTTTGTAGAAAAATATTTTTCATTCTTTTTTTAAAATTTAAAGAATATGTAGATAGCGTACTTTACTTGTCAAGTTCCCTAATTTACAGAAAGGATTGGTGTATCTTAAATAAAATTCAATATATTATGATTTTTTAAAGAGTGTAAGCATCAATGTTTAAGTCACAAAATAATACACCTTTATTTGCATGCTTTGGGCAATAGATGATACACATCTAACCACCGTGGTTAGCTATGGGACAAAGAATAAGATGAAAATGTGATTCTTCAACTTCCTCAAATCCACACATCATTCATCCTGCATAATGGTGCATAGGTGGTGGTTTCACAAGGGCCTTCCCCATGAATGTGAGCACCATCGCTTCCCAAGTCTTATTGCCCGGCCACATTAAACTTCAGGTCACGAACTGCTCCCCATTTTTTTTAAGTAAAAAAGGACATGTGCAAGAATCTCCACAAAAAGAAAGTAAACACCCTCCCCAAAAAAAAATCATGAGAAAAAAAATTTCAAGGAAAAAATTAAGTAGAAAGGAAACTGGCATAGCCTAACCCAAAACAAAGCCACACAAGTATGTACGTATGAATGTACGTAGTATCTATCTATTTTGTAGGAAGGTATAAGAAAAGGAAATGAGTTATTAATCCCAAAAAATAATTTAAAAAATACTATTTCATTAATTAAATATACAAATACAGTAATAATACGTAATTTCTCATAATTTTATTATCGTATTAATACATATCAATGTCCAATAATTTGTTTTTAAGTTTTCGATTTCCTTTTTTTTGGGGGCAGTAGTTGTTGAATCACGGCATCCAACCCTATAGTCACCGAAGGTAAAAAGTAAAAACCTAAAACTCTAGGGACTCGTGGCTTTTCACTATCGGCCTTAGAAGGGTTAGCTAAGGTCTGTCATTTGCTGCATGTGCACGCGTAATGGCTTCACGACAAAGGCCCTTAGAAGGGCATCGATAAAGGCCGTCGTCACTGCTTCTACGTTCGTCGTGGTTTTACATCGGCCGTTAGAAGGGCGTAACTTAAGGGCCACTGTCGTCCACGGCTTCTGCGTTCGTAAAAACACATCGGCCGTCAGGAGGGCGTAACTAAGGGTCGTCGTCTTGTGCGTGTGCGTTTGTGAAGGCGCGCCTGTCGGTTTGCGTCTGCAAGCGTTTCTTCAATTTTTGCTGCTGGTGATTGTGTTTGTGTTGCTTTTGCGAGATTGCAAACGTTGGAGCGCTATGGAGGCGGCGAATGCGCATAGTGGCAGTGTGGCAACGTTCAAGACCCGTGTGGATGATACCTTTGCTGCGCTCTTCTCTCCTTCCTCTGGTGCCTCGTTCTGGTCAGTCTCGGACCGCGGTATCGCTCCGTCTGGTTTGAAACCGTCGGCGCAGAGTAGGGGGAGAGATGAGGAGGTGGAAGTAAGTGGAGGTAGTGATGACGGAGATGAGGGTAATGATGCTGTTGATGATCATGATGAGGAGGAGGAGTTGGCGGCGGCAGTGGAGGAGGAGGAGGAGGGACATGGGGCTTGTGCTGCGCAGTATGAGAGATTTGTTAGGCTTGTGAACTCCAGGCGGCGTGGAAGAGGGGAGACGGCGGGAGATTTAGAGGCGGCGTCAGGGAAGAGGACGGGAGCGGTGGTGAAGGGTTTAGGAGAAGGAGGAATTGATCGGGAGTGGGAAGAGGATTTGGAGGAGTTGGAAAGCGACGAAGAGGACGGGGAAGAAGACGCGGACGAGGAGGATGACGATGTGAGACGGAGGGTTGGGAAGCGGAAGAAAATCGGAGAGTGGGAGGGTCAGGAGAAAGAGTTAAGGTTTAGGGCTGAGGAATCATCGGTAGAAAGGAGACAGGAAAAATTGGAACAAGAAGATCTCGAGGATGACGACGAAGAAGTTCGGCAGATGAGGCAAATGGTTGGAATGGACGAGACATTAGACTTCGAGGTTCGTCTGCCGCAACTCTCTGCCCTTCACTTCCATGTGGCCATGATAGGGTGAGATGCACAGAGCTCCAGTTTTGTCTTAGAAAACGAAACCGGCCAATTTCTGCTCAGCCTTCGTAAAATTCCTGTCTTCTATTTCATGTGCAATGTATTTGTGCTTGTATAGTCATGGATTTTGTGTCATGAAACGATTCACAACAGATTCTGTAGATGCTTATGGGAGATGCATACAATGATGATGTATGCATCCCATGGTTTGGAGGAGACAGATTCTACTACATGCAGATTGTGTATCTAGTGAAGATACATCTTTTTGCAAGTCAGTTTGTCAATTCCTGTGTTATGTTAGTGCAATCCTATTATTTTGCTATATGGATTGTTCATAATATGTGAAGGTCACATGGAAGTTCCTTCCATTCTTCATTAGTTTCATTGCTCATTGCTTTCCCTCCTGCAATCTCTTCTAGCTCTCCACTTGACCCCTTGCCCAGTGAACTGAATTGCTATTGGATTTGAGCTCTATCATGCTAAGGTCCTCAGTTTGCCACTTGATAAATTGAACAGACTTATGCAAGTTTTGTCAACTTATCAGCATAACATTGTGATCTTTTGGTGATTCCCTTTCTTCACATGATTCTGTAGCTAAGAAATCCAGAACCATGCATTTTCTGGCCATTGAATGTAGCTTTTTCCAATAGTAGCTCATTATTTGGGTACAGACAGCACACAAGTTCTGTATGTATTTGATTAGAATAACCTTTCTTTTGTGCACTCAAAGACAAGGTTCATGGTTAGTTTTGCACCCACTCCAACAAGCTATGGAAAGTTGACAACTTGATTGATGTGAATCTTTTTTGTGGTCAATTTTGTGGGGTATAGGTGTATTTGTATTGTTCATTTTCTGAGCATCTCTAGTAACTGTGTCTGTTGACCTAGCTGCCTGGGAATTTAATCACTAGATGAACCCAACGCAATCTCAGTTGTACAGGTATCTGTTAGGGTTAGTGCTCCAGTCATTCTCTTTGGAGGGAAAAATGGATTCGGAAGCCAAGATTCAGCTGGAGTATATTCTGTATTTCACCATGTTTCAAGTGTTTAGTAAGTTTTTAAAGTCTTTTCTTTGCAATCCCACCAGTTGCAAACAATCAACATCCTTCAGTCATTTGAAGGAATTGTGAACTGGTGAAGACTTCTGGTTGACTGAGATCATGAAGTTTGCAATGAATTCTCTAGAAGTTGTGGCACATGGAGTGTGAAGGTGTATATGCAGAAATCCTACCATGCATGAGGTCATTCTAGTGATCTTTTTCTTTTGTAGTGTCTTTGCAACTATATCTTGACCCTCACAGGATTTTAGATTTCTGGCGTGCATCCAGATATTTTTCAGTTTAGTGATTTTGCTTGATGAGGATTTGCTGTACAGGAGGAGGAGGATGAATATGACAAGGTTGCAGTGGGCAGGGAGGGCAGTGAAGACCGGATCTTCATGGGCCAGGTGAAAGACTTCAGTGGCACCAACATCAATCTTGTCAACTCACTTCCAAGCTCCCTCCCTGAATTGCGTCAGACTTCTCGAGATGCACGGGCCAATCATAAAGCTGCGCTTGCTCGCCTAGAGGAGGATGACCGTGAGGCAGCAGCTGCTAGTGGGGCTGCTCCTGAAGTCCCAGTGGAAAGAGTTTTAGAGGTAGGAGAGTCTACTTCTATGCAGAGCAGAGAAGCCTGTATGACACTCTCTCCAGGACAGGGCAAAGATGAGGATGCTATGGAGATTGATGGAGGAGATGGTAAGATTTCCCAGTTTGACTTTTTATGTTCCACAGTGGCTGAAGGTATTTGATCTTAACAACTGTAAGATAACCAGAAAATGTTCATAACAGATGCAATATAAGCATTGTGGGGTAGAGGAAGTCTTGAGATCCTTGTTACTTTTGAATAATTCACAATATATGGTTAGATGGTAGTTCTATCAAATGAAATCTTAGAGCTTCCTGGAATGTCAAGTGCTGAAATTCGACTACTTGACTACAAGTATAGGTCACAAGTGCCTGTCAGTGATATTATGGTATGTTGGAGTCTAAATTCCTGATATTTGCAGCTCATATTCAATATCATGTGGGATTGTCTCTTACTGTTTGGTCAGTTGCAGGTGTACAAGTTGTGGACACAAGCATTGAATGTAATCACAGTAAGCAGCAGCTGATACAGACAAAGCTGGAGATGTGTCTGGTAAGTGGTCGTGTCCGAGGGCACAAGTCTGGTAAAAGGGTCAGGTTTGCAATTGCTGAAGATGCAGAAAATGAGCGGAAGGCAGGTCGAATCAGTGGACCTCACTCCAACAATGCTTCTGCATCTCAAGAACCTGTGGGGAGTCAGTTGGACCCAGTATGGAGAACTGATTTGACCTCCAGCTCTGGAGCTGTAAGTAGGAGAAGTCAAGTTCCTGACTATGTAAAGCACCCCTGGAAGTACATTCAGTACACCATAGACTGGTCAGAGCAGGATGATGACAAGCAAAATCTGGCTGCTTTCCATGCTATGCGGGATGGATCTTCTGCAAAAGTTTCAGATGGAACCCCAGTGGAACAGCAAAGTACTGTAGAAGTCCACAAACCAATACGTTTTACCCCAAGGAGTCTTCGAGAGGGAAATGTCAAAGAGAGACAGGATGAGATAATGAAGAGTAGCTCAGATCAGTTGGGCATCATACATGCAGTAGAGAGTGGTGACAGAGGATTATCACTTCCCATGAGTATTGCAGCAGGCCTTGATCTGGATCAGGACCAGGGTGGGGGGGGATCTTCTGAGTCTGAAAAAGGAGCAAGCTCAAGTTCTCCAAACAATGTGACAGCTGATGTAAAACCAGGTCGAATACGAAGACAGTATCGGTCGAAAGGCAACACATCTGATGAAAGTGACGGCAGTTAAGCATTACTTTCGCTCAAAGTCATCTTTTTCAGATTCTCAAAGGTCTTGTTTTGCACGATTCATGTTTGATTTCCTGGTGGAGGCACACATGAATGTTTTTCCTAGTAGATCTGGCTAGCAAGGAAAGAAATCAGCCCATTCCGAACCCATGTTTGCTGAGCAGAAACTGCAGTGGTTCTAGAGGATCCAACTTGAACTACAGGTCATTTTCACAAGCATGCTCTTGACCACCCACCCTGAAGTGGGATAAACATTCAGCATGTATGAGGTGTGCCCATCCACTTTGTCAATGCACAATAAAACCTTTGTCATATCTGCACAGTAATTGCTGTGTGAGTGGGGCAAAATGTGCTGATGTGAACCCTTATCTCCTCATACACATGCATACTTTGCTGCAGATGGAAACTTAGTGATTTACAAGACTCAGATTCTAGTCAGGCTTTGTAATTTGTTGGCAGGGAATCTCCCCAGCCAAAAGACCTCAAGCTCATCTGCAGCAACCAACCCAATCTTAAGCAAGCTTTGAAATTGTAAAACTGTTTCCTGCCTGCCAAAGCAATACTGATAAATATCTAGTTCAGTTGTCATTGAGCATACCTCGGCTTTCAAGACACTGCATTGTTTTAATAAAGATTCAGATGAAAATGTGTGTCATTCTGGTTGATACTGAGAACGCCCTTCAGTTAATTCAACTATTCACATCACATACTGCTTATCAGCATGGTGGCAGATACTACCCTGGACCTGGTGATTTTTTTCAACCTGCATACTTTTGTAATTCTGGGAGTAGATGTGGTGGTTGCAGTGCCTAGCAATATACTAGTAAGACAGTTTCAAGATACTATTAGTTGCCTACATTTTGACAAGTAGAAAAAAATTTATCAGCTGAAAAATGTGCAGAGGTTTCTCCCTCTGACTTTATGTTCCATGGATTGGTCACTTAGTTGAGCAAAACAAAGCCTGTGGTTTCCATCCATTAAAATTCAGCTTCCAAGTCATTGGTAAGAAACAAAAGCTGTAAGAGGATCAAACCCCAGCTTTTCAATTAAAACAGCTTGCTAGCAAACACAAGAAAACGCCATGAAGTAATACATTGGCCTGAAAGAGAGTGCAATGAAATAGCTATACAAGCCATGAAATAAATGGAGACAGCTCTCCGCAACTATGGTATATAATTTGGCTTTGACGATGAATTACTATGGCTGCTACTCTGGTAAAGCTCTAGCTTTGCAATGGCATCTAAGACATAATTTTTGAGTTCCAAGTTTTGATTCAAAACCACCAAGCGATTTGCAATTTCCAATGCCTTCAATACATGAGCTTGTGCCAGAAAATCACTGTCTGGAACATTCAGTGACAAGCAACAAAGGAGCTTTAGTGCCTGTGTTTGTGTGTACAATTCAGGGTAGTTTAACAAGGCCACCAAATGTGAAGCCCCATTTGATTCCAGAATTGTTTTCGAGTGTTCAACATGGAGGTAATTGTTCTTGTTTGCAAACTTATATAGAGTGTCTGCAGCCTCCGCTGCCACACCAACATCCCAGCTTAAGAGTGCCTGTGTGATTGGAGCTATGACCCGGGCTGGTGCCGGAAAAATGCGTGCCAGGCTTCCCATAGCTGTTAGACATGGCCTCTGCAGAAGTACCTCAGATCATTAGCCATGATATCATACCCATGAAAGCTATACCCAGAAAGTACTCAGCCTGGCCATACCAGGTAACATTAATCACCACAGATTGCATGAAATAGAAAAGATCAAATCTAAATTGATCATCACCACCATGAATACGAGAATGAGCACCTACAAATTTAGATTGTAAAACCTCATTTATACCTGGAGCTCAGGTTCGCCTTTCTCAATAACCCGTAGGAGCTGCTCCACCACAGCTTTAGCAGCAGGAGAATTGGTCTTGAATGCAGCCCTCCGAAGTTCTGCATCCTGCTCTGCTGCCCCTGCAATCTCCATAACTGCCATGACACAATTGTATTGCACCTCATCCTTGTCAAACTGTATCAGCTTGGCAAAACAAAGCAGAGCACGAGTGTCAGTGATGCTCTTGCTGTTTTTCACATTGTTACGGGCCAGTTTCCATAGTGCACGAGCTGCTTCTGCCTTCAGTGCTGCTTTTGTTTTTGGATCCTCATTGTCCCGACTGTTCTGGCTTATTGTGCGTAAGGAAGAACTCTGCAGTGATGGTCTCCCATTGTCAAGGTTAGTGCGGGTTGCAGACATGCTTTTGAAATCATTCTGGACCACATTGGGCTTTGGTGTGACTCGTGAAGGGGAGCTAGAATTGCTCTCAGGGCCTGGTACTTCTTCACCTGGTTGCTCTCTGTGAGTGACACTGCCATCCTTTTGATTAGTCATTGTCGACTTGACAACTGTGTGGATGCTCACTGCTTTTTTAGTCTTGCTTGAATCCTCATTGATATCATGCCCTAGCAAGAAGACAAGTAGCCGGATCCCACCTGCACCAGCAATCTCAACCTGTGCTTCCTCATCGTGTTCACAAAATTGAGATATAGCCCAACAAACCATAGCCTGGAGACACAATCATTTACAGAAATCAACACAAATCCTAATTTATGTCCAGAAAGAAAAGTTCCACTACTTAGCATCAAACCATCTCTTGCAGAAGAATTGAAATGAGATTCAGAACACAAACAATTGAATGTCTATTTACTCAATATGACCAATGTTTCCTGCTATATTGAAATTCTTTTTTGGTTGACCACAAACAGAACAAAATGTTGTACAGTAGTGATTGATTTGGCACAGATGCCAAAAGGAAAATAAATTCTTGCACAGCAGGATAAGAGCCATCTTACCACTTTCCTATTGCTGTTAATATGACTACTGTCACAATCTTCAAAGGTGCCACAATGCACATTGCCCATAGGTACAGTCATGGCTGTAATTCAGGGTTCTCAATGGTAACAGAATTCATAGTACATTGTAAAAGAGGACTGCAATACAGAGAAAACTGACCTGGACTTTCATGGACCCACGAACCAAAATCTGTAGGAACACAATGATGGAACCCTCTTGTCGCATTCCTAAAACACGACGCTTATCAGCAGCCAACCATCCAAGAGCCTTTGCTGCTTCTTCCTGCCCTTCAGGTGTTCCCTCTCTCAACAAGCGCAGCAATGGTTGCACCCCACCTTGATCAAAAATGATGTTTCCATTGCGGCCATCTTTTGCTAAATCTGCCAAATTTGAGGCCCCGATTGCCTTTTCCTCAGCATTCCCAACATGCACAATTGAGATATATTCCCACACCATGGACAAAACTGGTTCTGTAGAGGCAATTGGGGGAAGCCCCATAAAAACAGGGCGATCCTCACCACTTGCAGAGATGTTCAGAAGCCATTGGGCATCAGCAATGGAATTATCAAGATACTGGTTTACTTTCCGAAAATCTGAGACATTGGTGATTGTGATGACACGCTTGAGCATCCCACTCCGCCTGCATTTCTTCACAAGCCCAAGTGCTCTCTCAAGCGTTTTCTCAACTTCCATGGCAATCTTTCGGGTTGGGCTTTCATAAAGGCCAGCTGGATTTGTGATGGAGAAGCGAGCTGCCTTTTTCAATAAGCTTGCAAGCCTGTCAACTTTCTTCTCAAGGTCCAGACAATCTTGTTTGAAAGACTCCACTTCCTTTGCTGCCTGTCTTATGCTTTCTGCCATCTTGATTTGGGATCCAAGAATATCTTCCACCCTGGGTCCTAACTGCAGTGCATTGTAGTGCAGTGCCCCATCCATTGGACAACCTTTCCCCTTCCCACCCCCTGTTTAACAAATTAAAAAAACTGTTATTTGGCATGATCAATTGAACCAAGACTCTTGCAATCAAGGTTTTCTGTCCCAGGTAAAATGAAAAGGGTATAGCACACTGTGCAACCAATGAGAAAGAAGGACCTAACTATCCCTAGAGAGGGAAAGAACTGGAGTGGTAGGAGGAACTGTTAAACATACTACTTATAGGAACAACACCATTACTGGAAGTTTGGAGGCTGCATAATGAACAGGAACCAACCAGTTACAAAATCAAACAACCAGTTAACATTTAAAGTTCTTCTGAGCTAGGAGATGTTAAGGGGAGTAAGTGAAAAGTCTCAGGTTGACAGTCATATGCAGCCTTGGAAAGAGATTGAACCAGCAAAAAAACATTGAAAGCTTGTTCTCAACTAGTGTGGGTGGAGGGACATCAAGCAAGTAACTCAGCATAGTGTACTGTGGGATGGAACCAAGGTCAAAGAAACCTAAACAGCTGGTCAAAAACTGACACTATAGATCAGGAAAATGCCATGAATGCAAGGAAACTGCATATCAGTCTGATTTGAGTTCATTGTTAAGACTGTAGCCCAAATCAGTACCAGAAGTAGCACTCATTTATGACAATCCCTCTATATTGCAGCATATGAGCAGATCCAGCCTCAGCTACCTTAGGAATATTCGGCAAGAGTAAAGTCTGATGACCCAATTTCTGAGCATGTGGGTTGAAATCACTGCTTTCAACCCAGGTGGCCATGATTTCTATCCACTATACTATCAGCTCAACTTATGAGGAAGGTTTCTTTACTGAACTGTATTGTACATCTTGGGAGGCTGGTTCACACCCGTAATGAAATCATCTCTGAGAAGTCCACTAGAACACAGGAACAAGAGGGCTCTTTCTACACAAAGAGAGATCTGAAAAATTGGTGCTGGTTTCTTGCTAATCATCAGTATCCTAGCAAGACAAGCAGACTTATGGAGAGCTTGAATTACCTCTTTTGGAAAATGATTCTCCTGGAGAAACCTGCAGAGGATTGATCTTAAGATTGATCTACAATAGATTGTTGATCTCAATGAACAGCATTGTGTTCTGCTGACTTTTCCATTTTCCAACAAAGCTTTCACATGCAGAACCAGTGCTCAGTACTTCCAGAAAGCAGAATTTTCAAGTGAACACTTTGAATGTAGAGTGTTGTACATTACAGAGACCCCAAAGAGAACTGAAACAAGATCCAAACTACAGAGAGGGATTTGTTTCAGAGAGGTCACTGGAACTATGCCAACAACATCTATCAAAGCTCCAAGATGTTGTGGACATCACACATAGTTAATAAATTAGAAGAGCACATCCATTTTACATAAACAATCCAACGACAATTGAGGAGAGGGTGCGGAATTGAGTACCACTGAAATGAGAATTCCCGAGGGAAGAAAATGCAGTGAATTCCAAAAAACACATAACACTCTACAAAAAACACCAGGAACTTAACTCACAGTCACATCCAGAAATGAGCAATCAATAGGCAGATGTGGCGACAAGGAAAAGATCAATGTAGTTGCAGAACTTCTACAGAACATGGAAGGTGACAACCAGAGACATGTTGTGGCAGTTCTGGCCAGACCAAAACAAGAGGCCAATAATGAATGCAGCCATAAGCTGCCTTGTGAGTGTCACTCACAAAGTATCATCAGACCATCACCTTCATCATGAAATGAATGGCAGGAAGAAGCTGCCATCATCACTCCTCCCTGACTTCATCATCAGGCTCGCCGACAACAGGTCAAACATGGTAAGAACTTAGGGCAAACAATTATACCACCATCAGCTAGCTTCCTTCTGAGAGCTTCTTTCGCAATTCCGAAAGCTTCTTGAAGATTCAGTCAGTCACCATGCTGGTTAGCTTCTCAGAGAAGGAAAATCAGCACACAATCCACACAAATAACAAAACCCCCTCTCTCAATCTCTCACTCTCTCAACCCCATCCCTCATCACCAGATACCAAGTTGCGCAAAAGCCAGAGAAGAAGAAGCAACATAAAAAAACAGGGAAGAAGAAGGAGGAGGAGTAGGAGAAGGAGAAGAAGCAGCGCCTGGTGCAGCACTGACCACAAATTCACACAAGTTCACAAGCTTGCAAAACAAATCCCATGCTGTAAGAAAGAAAAAAGAAAAACAGCAGCAACAGCAGCAGCAGCCAAAAGAGAACACTCACGTCCCACACTCTTCTTCCTATTCCGCACCCAAAGAGAAGCACAGCAGAAGAAGCGATGCAGCGTCCATCAATCATCAGCGATCGTCGAAGGCTGACTTGCTTGCTTCCCACAACAACAAAGCCATACTCTATTTCCTAGTTAACGAGAATTTCCCCTTGCCAAAACCAACCTCCAGACGGAAACGAAAAGCTTTACAAAAGGAAAAAAGCAGACACAACCACAACAACAACAACAACCACCACCACCACCATCATCATAGATATTCATTCCACAGCTGAACAGAGAATCTGCAACAGCGGGAAGCAGCCGCGGAAGCAGAGTGAGCGACGATGGAATCGCTAGTCTACAGCAACGCGACAGAAGTCTGTTCCGCTGTAGTCTGTGTACCCGCTGCTTCCTCCGCGCACACACGTAGTTTCCGGTCACCCCCGCGGGCGAACACCCGTGACCACCGGTGAGCACTGGAAGGAGAAACTGGTGATAGGCGGTGACCGGACCGGGTCCGGGCTCGGGGCCGTGCGCGGGGGAGCAGGGCAGGCACCGGGGACGGGGAAACTGTGTTACCGACAGTAAGTAGGTAAGTAGGCGAACGACTTTTCGGGTATTTTCCGAAGGAAAAGGGATGTGTTCTGTTTGGGGGGGG
>Ga0209208_10004793_pt1 | contig 19008 bp, 14 predicted proteins | sample S1TSphfallax_3_FD_187694 | JGI IMG/M metagenome (GOLD analysis project Ga0209208, IMG submission 187694) | Host-associated microbial communities from peat moss isolated from Minnesota, USA - S1T2_Fd - Sphagnum fallax MG (SPAdes) (version 2) | ecosystem: Host-associated > Plants > Peat moss >... | reverse complement strand
AAGTAATAAATTATTTATAAAAAAAAGAAAGGTGAAAAAATTATTGAGCTTGGAAAGGAAAGCTTGAAGTTTGCCATTCCAAGACTTGCACAACAAATTTGTGAAAGGGAATATTAGTTCAGGCACATAACAACAATCAAGGCAAAATAACAAGGTGTAGTAAGGTGATGTAGCACAATGAAGTAATAAAAGGATGTAAAAAGGTGAAATAACAAGGCATGTAGCAAGGTGTAGTAGCATGCGATGTAACAAAGCAATGTAACAAGGTGAAGTAATAAGGCAAGTGTAGCAAGGTGAAACAACAAGGTGAAGCAACAAAACAACACAACAAGGTGAAGAAGCAAGGCAAAACATCAAGGTGAAGTAGTAAGGTGATGTAGCAAGGTGAACAACAAGGTGAAGTAGTAAAGGAATCCAACAAGACAAAGAAATAAAATAAACATCAAGGTTACACAACAAGGCGCAAAATTAAGGTAAATCAATAAGGCAAAACAACAAGGTGAAAGAACAAGGTGAAATCAACAAGGCACAATAACAAAGTAAAATAGCAAAGCAAAGCAACAAACAATCAACAAAAAAATGACAAAAAAATTGTGAAGCCCAAACATTTATTTGACCTTGTTATATTTGTGGAATGTGGAGAATTGTGATGATGCCTCCACACACACAACAACTATGTGGTGCTGCCCCTAACCTTAATTTCATTAAAAGAAATTCCTTAACTTGAAACCTAGCTTAATAGGCCCTACTAACCACCTTACACCCTAAATGCTATCATAAACTCTTAATACTAAAAGTCATAATTTGGTATGTCATTTAGATACTTTAGGCAATTTTTATAAGGGTGGTTCTTAGCCTAGTGAAACCACTGAGTCAATTATTTAATAAGCCAAAAAGATGTTTAAAAATTAAAACAATCATCCATTCTAAACTCCTTTGAATGTTACAAAAAGGACTCTTGAAAATTCAAAGAATTTGCATGAAAGTTTTGTGGTTGAAACTTTACAAGTAATTGAACCCATTCCAACAAATAGATTGACATCTGAAATTATTGTGTTCTCATTTTGTTACTTCAAAGATACAAAGGACAATATTAAAGCTACATCCACCCCTTGCCATGAGTCCTTTAATTATGAAGGCACCCTTTTGCCATTTTTGATTAAAGTTTGTAAAAAATTTAGGGTATTGATATCTTTTTAACCATTTTGTTAGTTTCATTTACAATTGCATTGTACTCCCTTAAACCATTTAACCATTTGTTATTAGAGTTCACAAGAAAATGAGATTATTGCATTTTACAAACTACTTTTGGTTTTAAGCCCATTTATTGGTGGTTGATCATTTGTGAATGTAATTCATATGCAAGTGTTGCAATGTGCCTTATGGGCGCAAATGTCAATCATGATGATGCACATTTACTTTGGTGTGGTTGATTTCAAGCTTACAACGAATGCTTCTTAAGAGATACAAAGCATTGGAGACTCAATGGTGCTCTATTACCCTGTAGAGAACCAAAACAAATTCAAAGAACTTGCTTGTGTGCTTCATCATGCACCTAATGAAATGGTTATTACTTGCAAATTACATGGCATCATTGATGACAATAGTGAGTAGTGTTTGTTTATCACTGCAATTTTCAAGGCTAAAAACTTTGTACAATTATGACTGATTCTTTGAAATGAAAACATGCATTTTTTGAGCTCAGCTATTTTGATCTAAAACTCTGGCTAAGGAGAAATTACCTCAAGTAACATGATGAAAGAAGATACTTGGAACAATTAATGCCACTCCTTGGTGACAGATGGTTGCATCTATGCTTGCTACTTCTGGCCCAAGTTGAATGTCACAAAGATAATCTGTAGCCAATATATGTAGCCTACCTCCTTGCCTCCAGCCAGAGGGTAGAATTTTCCATGTGGGCTGTGGGAGGTCCTGCAGAGCAGCAGAAGTTTCAAGGTACCATCAAGGATCAAAGGAAGCTCATCAACAGCCCAATGCATTAGCATGAGTTGAAAAGCAGCCCACACTCACACCAACATCCACCACTTGCTCCTTTGCCTCTCCCACTGCCAAGGGTGTGCTTGAAGATGGTGGTTCCTATTGGGGCAAATTATCCAAGCCAAATAGTACCACCACAGAAGCCACGCTTGCACTTTTCATATACAATTATTGGAAATGCAGGAATGATTTGTGTCATATGGAATCTGATAAGAGGGTCACCATCTGTTTCCAGAGCTGATGAAAGCACACTGACCATTCCACCATTCACATCACCACTCAGCTTTCTCATCTGCACTTGAGCCTGCACAAATGTGAAGGTAAGCTCCAATGCTTGAGTGCTCATATGCCTACTCTACTTTCAACATGCAGCATATAATTTAGAATAAAAGAGTATCAAACTTGTACTTCAATGAATTTTAATATATAAGATGTAACTGTTAGAAGCTAAGGATAGTAGTGCTCCAATTAAATTTCTAGTAGAAGTAAAAATACTAACTTCTAAAGACTCCACTTATACTATGTCTATAGGTTAGCTACACTTGGTAGGACTGATATTTAATTGAGATTAGAAAATTAAAATTCTAGAATCAACAACAGCAAAATCCATTTGTTACAAACTGAAAACAAACAATGGAAAAAAGACAAGAACTGCTGAGGGACCATCAATGTTGTGAAGTATGCCTAAAAGAACAAACACCAAATCATGAATATAATTTAGTTTGAAATGACAATATCGAGAAGGCTTGATTTAAACACTTCCAAAAGGATTAACATAGCTATGGAACCAAAAAACTTCAAAAGTACAAGAATTTGAGAAAACCTCAAATTCATGAAAAGTAATGTTCACATAAATGGGGAGAATCTTGGTAATGATGGGGAAATAAACTCTAAATGCAATTAGAGAACAATTTTCATGAGACTGTGGAACAACTAAGGAAATGAAAACTATGGAAATCAATCATCAAGTGGAAACACAATCCAAAGGATGAAAGTAAGCACAAGTTGTGAATACAAATAAAAGTATGGTCTTGGGAAAGGTGGGCATGTCTACCTGACATATTGTACTCTTTGTCATTTGCACATAACTTGCAATCTTCCACCTAGCTGCTCCTCAGCAACAGAAATGTAGCAAGCTCATAAAGCATTCTGCTACCTACATCCACTCAAGATTTAAATCCAGAACACACTTGTGAGCTTCCTCTGTTGCTGCATCAGCTTACAACTCTGGGCAGCTAAGTAGAATCAGATCAGGTTATTCAGTGACTTTCAATGCCAGTAGAAAAAAGTAGCAAACTTGATAAGTAATCCTCAGCTGTGATTTTGTCTCTTACAAACTGTTATGTAGGAAATACTTACTTCTTTTGGTCATCTTGCAGCAAATGAGTATGTTCAGCATCTCATGTTGTCAGCCCATGTACAAGTGGCAGTGCCTAGCTCCTGCACCAACAAAAATAAGTGTTCTAAGTTTCCAGGTTCATACAGATGTTTTGTGGAGGTGTCTAATATGATGCAGGGATGTTTTGCTCTCTAATAAACAAACAAATTTGAACATATTTGACAATCCTGGGACCTTGTAAAGAGGAACCTTCAAGTCCTTGTGAAGAGGAATGAAATTTCTCAGCTACAAGATGTGGCTATTTTCAGATATTCCCATTGACAATAAAATGTAAAAGAATGAGCTTTGTACCTATGAACTGGTCAGACTCAATTAGACAGTGCACATACATGTTGGAATTGAGGTGCTTTGATTTGATGCATCAGTTACTGTCCAAACCCTCCTGCTGATGCAATAATTAGAACCACAATGTGAACCACAGTATAATAAAACAAACTACACATACTTACTAAATCTTAACAAGGTAATAGGAAAACAGTGAGATTCATTTACAGTTACACATATTTGCTGTAATCATTTGATTTGACAGATACAGGAACAAGGGGACTTGAAGCATAAATTGCTGAATGTACCACATGATAATAACTGTTAGTATCACTATCGGGCACTGACTTGGGTAAGAGCTCCTCCACTTCCACTTTAGCATTCTTACTGAGAGTGCATGCCCTTCCAAGCTTTTGCTTGCATAGAACCTTCACCTCCGCCATGAATCTTGCACTGACTGGCCGATGGTCAGAAAGTTGTGACTCTATGTGTACATATTGCAGCTGCCTGAGGCCTTTCCCATACCACAGGATCCGGTCACACCTGCAGAATATCAGCCTAATCAATTCAGAAGCTCATACACAAAGTCATGTCTAGATTATAAATAATCTTGTACTTGGAGCCAAAAAATTTGAGAGATCTCTATCTGTCTCTCAGCAGGAATTCTCATATAAGGAGTTGTAAAAAAGTGACCTCAATTGTGAAGGTCAGTACAACATAGAAACGAAAAGAGACTATGCTATGAATTGGTTAGGATATAGCAACAGAGCACAGGCAGATATGTCATTTAAAGGACTGCCCTGGTATTGGACCCCTAAACCTGTCCTCTTGATGGATGAGAAGAAATGGGCAGCAGTCAGGCTCATTGAATGAATATGCCACCAATCTATAGGGGAACAGAAATCAAGCTCAACAAAAATGAAGCTCTGTCAGTACCATGCAGGTGTACGACGCTTCTCTCCAGGTCTTGTATTCCTTCCATAGTATTGGTCTGAATTGATCACGAACTTATAAGTTGGAGGAAAACATATGGAGCCCTCTTGCCAGTCTTTAAACACATGACCAGCTCCTTGTTCAAGTTTCAGCTGTTAACAATTCAACAAGGCTAAGCTTTAAGAGTTCTGGATCTGAAACATGGCAGTTGAAGGCATCCAGAAGCATACAGCATGAACAAAAGGATCATTTCTGAGAGTTCACAGACCTGATCTTTCTGGAAGAGACCATCCCAGTCACCTTGATTAACAGCCTTCCATGTGTCTAAATCTGATGCCGCAACACGATAGTTCAAATCACCCAGCCATATTATTCGACTGCATCAGTTCACAAAACACCAGTACATGTGTGAGACCATTGTAACCCTCTTCTGCAATTGTTAGCAAATTCTGAAGGATTTCTTAGTAGTACTGCAGAAACAAAACCAGCGAAATCTTGTAAAATCTTCATTTTACTAACCTAAACACAAAAGTTAGCTCACAAACCTTGAATAAAGTTTAGAAAGGAAAGTAGATGACATTTACATACTCATGAGCCATAATGGTCTTGGGCAACTCAGACCCAGTGTGTTTGATGACTCGTGGAAATGTGGTGCGGCGAAGAATATCAGCTATGTCCATGTTCCTACGGAGCTCATCCCCTTCCTTGTGGCCTGATGCCAAGTGCGTACATACAAAGCAGAAGCTGGTTTGATGAAGTGACATACTAACAGAAATAGCACCCTGTTTGTTAAATTGCCCACCAAACAAATCTCTTTAGCCATATTCCAGGGATTGAAGAGAACCCTAAAATGCCTAAAAGCTCGAAAACAGTAATCCATGCTCAGGTCTACACATAGCTCATTGGTCTACACATGTTATAGCCACCAATATCAGTTATCAATTGCTGAAACTGCTAGCAATAGGTCTGAGGTATCTTATTGGTGCAGATTCAGCAAAAGTTAGACGAAGAATGAGCATCCACCTACTTCACAAAAGGAAAGAAAACCTAAACGAGGTGTGTCTGGTTGGACTAAAGGACCCTGGACAATGTGCACCTTCAATCAGTAAAAAGGTATGAAATGTTTCACCTTATTCCCAAGGAATTTAAAAATTCCGCAGCCAACACTGCAGACTTTAATGTTGTGGACATGCTGCCTGAGGTCTGAGCGAACCCAAATTGTAATGAAGATCCCCACCATTTGCTTGCTTGCAACACATGAATAGTGGTGTTGACTACCTTGCCAGGATGGTGTGCTATTTCTTGAAGAAACAGGGGCCATTAAAGCATAATCATCTGTAAAGTTGTCATCCAGCATAGCTGCTTCGGCAAGCCAATCTTCTGCTGCTGTTTGAACATGTTCCATGGGTGACCATTTGTGTACAGTTCCATGATTTTCTTCCTTGAAATACTGCTTTCCAGCGCCATAGTAGGTCTGTCCTTGCACACCATCCTCAGAATTGCAGAGCGAGGACCCCAGGCATTCATCTGGAGAAGTGTTCAACAAGCTGTTGACACTGGAAATTCCTTCATAGAGTGCATTTGTATGCCAAGCAGAGGGTGGTGATCTGTAGCTTTTCAATGACTCTTCTGCTTTAGACACTCCCATCTGGTTGTTAAGTGTCCGACGGATCAAATCCTCCCACATTGCTTTAGGAGTTTCATCTTCCACCCACAGCACATTGATTGCATTTAATGGCACAACTTCTTGAAATCTGTAGCATGCACATGAGCAATGACCAGCTTCATCTATGCATATTGGCAGCTTTAACTTTCTGACTTCAAAGCCCAGCTACTTTTGTCTTTTTGATAACAGAAGTACCATAAGACCCCCAGTGTACACAACTGTCTCATTCAAAGCATTGAGAGACAGTTGCACAAATTTTTGAAACCATATTTTCTTAACAACATTGAGCTGCATAACTCAGCCATTGATCAAGAATGATCTGATAATCTTGTATTGCATTCTCAGAGGTCATGAAAAAGGCACATCCCAAACCATGAGAGGTGAATAAGAAGATGAAAACCAAACCATATGCAAGCAGAAGGCCAAGAGTACCCACCCAAGCACATAGATATCGGCTGGCTGAGACATGTCCAGCCATTCTTCTATATTGAGGTCTTCCCCAGGAGGCTTTCCAGCAACGTTCCATGTTCCGACTGCAATTCTGCCAAGAAAAAAACCATAGAACAAGGACAGCAATTATCAACAGAACTCAAGAACTCTCATCATCTCACAAACCTTGATTAAGAATATCCAAAAGAATGATAGGAGCAACTGATGGAAATTAGAGGTACATTGGGGTTGCAGAATTCAGAGTACTAATTAAGTAGACACTTTACCTGAACTCCTGGTTGTCAAGATATTCCTCATGAAACATTTCAGACTGCGTTCTTGCCAGCGACTGCTGTGGTGTATCTATAACAACAAGGATACACAATCTTAGTTGAAGACCCAAAGTGTCAGTTGCAGGACCATGATGCATCTTCTCCAACTAAAAAGACTGACCGGTGGAATATGAAAGGCAAATGAAAGGGAAGCTTCAACTTATTACTGTCACTCACAACAGCAAGGAATTTATGATTGACCCATAGTGGCCCAGACAGCTACAAGTTCAGACATTGTAAAGAAGACAGAATAATGGGCGAATCCCTTATGCCCCTCATCATGGAAACTGTATGCCCGATTCACACCCTAAGTAATTACTGCCCTCGTGACAACGAAAATGGGAAGCAAGATTGTCAAAATGGGTTCCTACCTGCACTTGACAGGGCATCATCTGAGTCTGGGTCCAATTCTGCAGGTGTGCCTGGGTCCCCGGCTTCACTAACTGCAATTGCATAGCAGACTGAGGAATGGGTACAGAGGAATCGATAGCAAAATGCTTTCTTGAACGACAGTCATATAAGCACATGTCAAAAAAATGTTGTTGGGAAGTGAGAAAGCTTTGTAGGCAAGAAAGAGTGAAGTTACCATAGTCTTCTTCAAACTCATCAGAGTTGCTGTTATCTTCTGCATCGTGACCACATCTGATATCATCTTCACATTTGAACTCATCTCCAGTTGCTCTGAAGGTGAGCCACTTCTTCATGAACTGTCGAGGCCAGGACTGCAAAACATTGACACGCAACTCGTGAACTCATCAACTCTATAGCCTAGGACTCGCTTGCTCGACCTCCCCAAATAATTTCACGGTGATCAGGTATATAGGATGTTTGCAAATGTACCTCGCGTCGGCCGCTTTGCATTCTCGTTAATTTCCTAGTCCCCATCACCCGCGATGGTAATCACCTGCTCACAAGCGAACATCATTATTTATTCTTCAAGTTTCAATTCCTTGCCAATAGCTTTGCACCCCGGACAAGACTTTGAAAGAGTCCGCTGAGGGAGCGACGACGGCTCAGAACAGGACTAGTACAAAAAGCATGCATGGTGACAAGAAATCATTTGCCGTCACATCTATCACCAGCGACAGTTCATGAAGACTCCGAACTGTAATTGGCACTTCTATTCCTACACAAGCGATGGTACTTACAACAATGCTCACAGATTTCGAGAAAGAAGACTCCGCTTTTTTCAGCATCTATTCCTATACAAGGGAAGAATGTACTAGCCGAGGGTATTTGACAGGGAAGTGCCGGACACTGACTCTCTGAAACGGGCTACATCGTTTAGTGAGCTCCGTCGTCATATTTTGAAGAAATGCCTTGAAAGGCACAAACGCTGCACGACCATGTGCGATGAAGACTACTAATCTTCTGATTGCAAAATTGCATGCAACGTGCGGCTACGGCCACGAGCCTGAAAGTAGGACTGCTGTTGCACGAAGTCGCCAAAAAAGACTTTCATGCAGTCGTCAAACACAAGTAAGAAAGAGAGCGGAGAACTGCAAAGGTTTCTTCAAGAGACGATCTCACCTAGATGCCTTTAGCGGTCACTGTTTTGGTTATCGCTGGACACGAAACTATTCGCCAGGGAACCAAGAACCTTGTCCTCCGTCAAGGCTGAAGCATCGATCCGACTCCTGAAGAGAGAGGAGAGCCGAAAGTCAAAATTATTCTCTATTATCGGGAGAACGTTTGTAGTGTGAGGTCAAGAAGCGCATGACTCAAGACTTATCATATGCTATGGCTTTCTAGGATGAAACAATACTTGGTGATGTGATCCCGATTAGATGGATCATGGAGCAAATGAACTGCAACGCGGAGGTTCTGGCAATCTGCTGCAGAAAATACACCGATCTGCCAAGTCAAGCATAGGCGTGCAACACTATGTTCATCTAAATATATGCAAACTCTAACAGTCCGCAATGTGTGTTCAACGAAAGGGGGAGTGCATCAAAATGAAGAGACGAGAGAGAAGAATATGGCAGAAGAAAACTGGACGCAGAACAGGGAATAACGCAAGCTTGTCTGCATACAGCAGTTCTTAAAGCCAGAGGGAAACAACAACGGCGGCTGATCCATGAAACAACCAACACGGAATTCCTCTAGAAAGGGAAAAAGAAACGCATTTACAATTGCGCCATCTGGAAAAGCAGAAAACAAAACAGCGAAATGAGGAAGTCTAGATCCCGAGGGAATGTGGAGCGGAATTTCACACGGGCGAGCGCGCTTGGGAGAAATTTTGTTGCGACCTAGAGAGTCGGAAATCGTCTGGGAAATCTTCGTTCAATGCGCCAAAAAATTTGAGCTTAAGAACTGCGGCGCTATCGTCCCCCAAAAAACAGTGCCACGATCCTCCACTCTTTGGAAAGATTCTCGGCTGCCAGAGAGAGAGGGGAAAAAGAAAATAAAACAGGTCGAAAGCGGCGGGAAAACAAGCGCGAAGGTCGGATGCAGCGCTGCAGCGACGGACGTCCTCCCCGCGTGCACGAAGGGGCAGCGACGACCGCGAAACGAAGACGCTTCCAAATATTCCTTTTCACACAGGGAAAGGTAGGAGGCGGGGGGGTGTCTATGGGACGCCGTTGTAAAGTTCACTTTACATTACAAGTCCAGATCAAGTTTGAACCCCAATCGAGCAATCCTATTGGTGCAAGCACTGAAAATAGTCCCACGAGCTTTACATTATAATTATAATATTTTTAATCTATGACTGCCTGGCCTGCGAGTCCCAAGGGCCAAAAAGGATACCATTGTACCTTGGTAGCTTCAACACTACCTTACCTTACCTTAAGGTCAGTTTCGTCATGAAATAATCCTCAAAATAGTGAAATAAAATTTTGTGAAAATATGAAGTTGACATGTTGAAAATCATCACAATTATCATAGCCTACATTCTGAATATTTTCACTACCCATATCACAATATTATGCTAGATGATGGAAAAACATATAATTTGAAAAAAAAAATTTGTTTCTTTTTGTCAATGTGAAAACTAACCCCAGGTTACAATAATATTATTATTTTCAGAAATGTTGAAAGAAAATTTTTCAGAGAAAATAAAATTTTAAAGGAAATTAAAGAATCTTGTAGAATATTCTTATATATATATATATATATATACATGAAATCTTCAAAATTAATTTGTAATTAATTGACAGACATGTCTTGAAGCTGGCCTTAGGTATTAGAGTACTCTTATCAACTTGGGAAGCCAATTCTACAACCCTTGTGACCAATGTTGTAACAATAAAATAATATTTATTCCCAAAAATGTACATCTCACACTGTAGTGAAACTTTGTGCATGCTCCCCTCTCCCTAACCCCCCCCCCCCAAATCGAGCACTGTCAGGTGCCCTTTTTGGCCCGACAGTCCATCTTGCCTGGTACCATGGTAAAAAATTAAAACCTCCAAATCCATTTAAATTGCTTTTAAATATTAGAAATAGCCCAAGATTTGTCGTGATGGGGACAAGCGAATTTATTTTTTATTGGCCTTGCCTTGGTGATATTGTTTTTAGATTCATTATAGAGTATAGTAGCTTAAGGAATTTTGGCCCCTAGGTAATAAATAATAATAGGTCTATTCATTATATGAGGATTTTTGAAAGATGATATTTTGGTTTGTGTTGAAACTTGAGATTAGTTATCAGAGTTATAATATCTTGAAGGATTTTGGTTTCTTTTAGAGGATTGTTTTGAAGATTGTATTTTTGCATGGTGAGATATTTGAGTTTTCATAATTCTTCTTTTTGCTTTCAGATGCTTTTTAAAGTATTTGGCCAGGCATTGTTTTGAAGATTATATTTTTGTATGGTGAAATATTTGAGTTTTCATAATTCTTCTTTTTGCCTTCAGAAACTTTTTTAAAAAGTATTTGGCAAGGCCACAATGTGACCCACCCCTTGTTTATTTTTGGTTTTAAGTGACTACTTGTTTTAACTTGGCTATTTTCAGTGCTTTGAAAGTTGAAGCCAAAAATTAAATAGTGGCCCAAAATAAATGTGTCTTGGGGCTGTGCGTGGAGTCAAGAGTTAGGATTCTTTTTTGTCTTTTGAAACAATACTATTTAGTGGAGGGTTTTTGGCGTTTGCTACCTATGTCTCATTTCTGTCCTCTTGACTGTGTTTCAGTTACTATATTTCATCCACGAAATTTCTTGCCCAAGGACCACATTTAGTATCACTTATTCCTCTTGGATGAGAGTTTCCAACAATTTTAAAACAAATAGGTTGTTACTAGTGTTGGGTGGGTATGAGAAAAGATGTGAGAACCGGACAGGGTTTCAAGTTGGTTTTCAATTTGAATCTCAGGGTATCACATTGAGTGATGCCCTTTATGAAACCCAGCTACAGTGTTTCATATAATGTGAGAACCGGGCTTTTGAAACCCTAGCAGGGTATTAAAAAAATCAGGGTCAGGGTTTCAAAGTTTATAATTAATTAGGGTTTAGGGTTTAGTCTTTAGTCGTTTAGTCATTTAATCAATGTTTAGTTAGTAGTTAATTTAGGATTTAGTTAGGTTTAGGGTTTAGCAAGCAAGCAGCGTCGTTTGCTGCTTGCTATAAAACAAGTGTTTCAAAGCTACTTACTTGATGTGTCTGAGTTTGTCTTGCTCTCTTGCATTTATATATTTTTCTTGATTAGCTTAATATGCTTGATTAATTAGTTTGTTTAGTGTTGTTATGCGCTCCTTATTCAACCTTTTTTTTCATTCCTCTTGTTCGACCTATTGTTTTTGCTCCTTTTTGTTGTTATGCTCCTCTTGCTCGACTTGTTGCTCCATTCTTCTTGTTTGACTTGCTACTATGTTCCTCTTCTTCAACTTACTTTGCTCATCTTGTTCAACTTGTTGTTTTGCTCCTTTTGTTCAACCTGCTCCACTCTTCTTGTTTGACCTCTTTGCTCAAATACCTTTTTATTACACTCCTGATTTTGTTACTCCATTCTTCTTATTCAACCTCTTTGTTTAGGTACCTCCTTGCTATGCTCATGATTTTGCTACTCCACTTTTCTTGTTCAACCTCTTTGCTTAGGTACCTTTTTACTACACTCGTGATTTTGCTACTTTTTGCTCCTTTTGCTTAACCTTGTTGCTCTATTCCTCTTGTTTCAAATTGGTACATCCCCCTTTTTTTCTTTTTTGTAGGTGTGGAATGTGGAAGAGCTATCCAAATTCAAATTCTTCAGGCCAAATTTGGAAGGTGAGAAATTTTGTTTTCAATTTTTGTTTGTTGAGTTTTTTTAATTATCCATGTTTTTAGGAAATAGTGGTTCATAATGTGTTTGTTTTTTTGTGTAGGGCTATTTGGACATTATACATTTAATTATACACATCGCATCTCACTTTTACACATTGCATTTCATTTGCACAATTGCATTGTGCATTTATTGAGCACACTACATTTTTTTTTCCTTTCAAGTTTGTAAAGGTTTAAGTTGATTTTCATATAGCTGGCAGAATATTATTTTGGCAAAAAACATACTTAGGTCTAATTTCTCCTTTAGGGAAGATAATATTCTAGTAGAAAATGGGGGAGTCAAATCAAAATGAAATTTTAATTTTGATTGAAGAAAATCAGACAAATGAAAATGAAATATATATTAAAAAAGATGTGGAAAGAAGAAAAAGTGAAAATGTGCAAACATAAAATAATAAAATTGAAGAAAATGAAAAACAAATAATGTAAAAAAAAATTCCAAAAATTACATGTTCAAAGAAAAATTTCGAGAAGGCATAATAGAATTTTTTTATGTTGGGCATTTTATTGTGTGAACGATGTAAAAGAAATTTAAGCTGCACCCCATCAAGTCTTGAGATGCATTTTATGTTATGATAGTGCAATAAATATTCCTATTGCAAGAACTAAAAAAAGAAAATGATTAATAATTTATTATGAAACTTATGGTATATGTCGTAACCCTAGCCTTGAGCTTGCAACCAGGGCCAGGGCTTACAAGGTTGTGGGCCAAGAAGGAAGCCCAGGAGTCGCGCTGCATGTTCTTGGGAGTGTAGGAAAATGTGAGGAATGAACCCTCACACTTCCAAAGGAGCTTCCACTTTGGGAATTAGAGTTTCGATGAACTGCCAAATTTTCAATGATTGTAGGGGCCAAATTCAATGGATTGAAGAGTTTATTATATCATTGGAAAGCTCTTGGAACGTAGATGTCTAAAATGGGTTTGCATGACCCATTTAGACACCTAAAACATAAGTTATGGCCAAAAAAAAGGTCGGAAGTCAAATTGGCAATTTGATTCCCAACCATTAAAAGTCAGGAATCGCCCCAATTTCCTTGCGTGCAAGTGGCATACAGGTGGTGTGCGACATACCAATGGAAAACTTTTGATGAAGGCCACAACTCTACTTCAAACCTCATTTCAATTAGAGGTCTACACACAAAGTTATGGGCCCACAAAATCGCAGGAGTCCCAATTATGAAAATTTCGGGACTCCCACTTGGGAATCCCAGGACAAAATGTCATTTGGATGTGGGCCTCGTGGAGAAGCACAAAGTATACTATAAAGGGGAAGGTGGTGGCTTCCCCCCAAGTCTAGGCCGTGATGAGTTTTGTGAATCCAAGTTTGCCTGTGGTTCATCCTAGCACCAAAAGTTCTCCAACTATGCACTAACTAACTTGTTGTCAGGTTTTGTGCAGGTCCGTGTGAGTGATTAAATGCTTGTCATTCTTCTTATTCTCATCCCGGAGCTCCAACATGCCCCTCTACCCCCAAAGTGTTGCAAGCCAGGGAGCGTGCCCCAACTCCTTACTCTTCCGTTGTTTCACCTCAGACTCACATTTGAATCTATCAAGGACCTTGGGAGTGCATCAATTTAATTGTTTTTAAAAACCATGTAGATGCAGATCATTTTATAATTGTGAAATTTTTTGAAGAAGAAATTAACAATGAAATAGTAAGAATTGTTGAAAGACAACCTCCAAGGAAAAAGCCAAATGTTCCAACAAATGTAATATCTATTTTTTTTGCTACAAAGGAACCTTCCAATAAGGATGATGTGTAGCAAAAAGAATACCTTGGCCTTTTGATTATGAAAAATAATTTACCATTACAATTTGTTGAAAGTGTATGGTTTAAGCATTTAATATCACATTTGTTTCTTAAAATTGTGTTCCTTCTAGAAAACAATTTTCTTAGGAAATATTACCTAACTTGGTGGTGAAAACGAAACAAGTATATGTTTTGCCAAAATTAACAAATTATATTTTTGCCATAGCAAGCTTTGACTTGTGGATGTCAAAGGGTGCGTATGATATATTTGCTCTTGTTATAAGCTTTTTGGATGTGATTGGCAACCTTAACAAATAATTATTGGTTTAGTTGAGGCAATAGAAATTATTAGGCAAGCATTAGCTAACAATTTGATAGAATTGCTTGATCAATATGGGTTAAGAAACAAAATCATTGCATATGTTAAGGATGAGGGCTCAAATTTAAATACTATGATAATTGCTTTAAAATCTATTATAGAATGTGAAATCCTTGGTTTAAATGAAAGTTTTCAGGGTGCTTGTTTTGGCCATGCTTTTTCCAAAGCATGCCAATATGTTACTATTGACAAAAAAGTTTGTAGGAATCTCAAATTTGTTTCAATCAAATCTGCCCAATCAAATTTGCAAAAATGTATAACTTGGTTTTAAAAATTTAGAAAGGGTAGACAAGAATGGAACACGGCTTGTTCAAATTCTAACTTGCCTCCAAGAAAATTAATAGTCTAGTGAATACAATGTGATTATTTAATCTATTACAAATTTTTTCCAAAATTATTGTCTTTCTTGTTTCTTATTGATTTGTTCTAGTTATATCTTTTAACATTAAAATTTTAAATTTTTTTGTAGATTTGCTAGCAAAATCATTATGTTTCAAAAAGCTTTGTAGTTCAATTCAAGGATGTTATTATTCTTTGTTAGAATAGGCAAAATACTATTAGAATAAATGGAAGAGCTCCTCCTTTTCTTACTTGACACATCTTTAAAATAATTGTGGATTCCTTATGTCTTGTTGTGACTGCTTATGTGCCACTAGTTACTTTCTGATGCATTACAACTTGCCATTACTACGTGCTTAAAATTTAAGGAAGAAATTATAAAGCCATTTGCCCTAGTCAATTTGATTGATGATGATTCTAGGATAACTTTTGAGTTATCTTTGTTTGCTTCCAACATAAGAAGAGAAGTTTGTAGTGTTTTGGATTTTTTTCTTTCTTTTCTAAGAAAATATGAAGAAAGTAAAGTTCACAACATGTTGTCTTTGATGTTAGACCTTAGATTCAAAAGTTTTCGTCTAGTATCTTCTTTTATTGGGCGAGAGGAAAGTGTAAGTATTGTGGATGAATATGATAGGAGAACTTTATATCCTATGCTTTTGAAGTGTTATCATCATTTGCATCCAATGATAGAATATGTTGGATGTGTAAATCAAGTAGGTGATAAAGATTTGAATTTGGTTATTTTTCAACATATTGCATCCATAAGTGAACCATCAAAGGAACTTGTCACCAATGAACTATTGATTTTCAAACATTACCAAGTGGATCCCAAAGGCATCAAGTGTCCCCTTCAATGGTGGGGAAAGCATGAAGCTAATGTTTCCTATAGTTGGTTCTTTGGCTCATCAAATCTTAGGCATTGTAGCGTCACAAATTGAAACACAAAGAATTTTTTCTTTAGTGGGCATATTTACAAATCTTAGGAGATGTCATTTACAATTAGAAAACTTTCATTTTTGGTTGATTTTTTGTGAACAAAAATTGGCCAAGTGATCTTAGAGATGGATGCAAACCGCCTTTTAATTTAGTAGAGTCAATTCAAACAAATTTTAGTTAGAGGAATTTGAATGAAATGAAATAGTGGACATATAAAATGTTGATTATTTTTTAATTACAATTTTTTTTGTGTAATTTTTTTATTTGTTAACATTAAAAATTAATTTCTGAGAAAATAAAATTTCTAATAACCAGTATGTGAAACATGGCTTTGAAAACTGATTGGTATGACATGTTGGAGAACCGATGCTTTGAAGCTCAGGTAATATTGCTTTTTGCAAATTTTTGAAACCCTGCCCGAATCTTTAAAAAATGGAAAAAAAAAAAAAAAAAAAAAAAACCAGGTCAAGTCTTTCAAAACAATCTCATACCTAGACCTAACGATTATAATAAAAATTAGAAACCAACCCAACATTAGTTGTTACCAGAGTTGGGCAGGTATCAAAAATACCTCGGGGCATCACCTAAGTATCAGTTAGTCGTCCCAGTTTGATCCCCTCATGGTATCACCATGAATGAAACCTTGATTGAAAACCAAGCTATTGATTCTTGCTTGTGTGAAAATTGATTATTAGAAAAATAAATAAATAAATATCTGAAAATTGGGTAAGGTTTCACCACTTACTTGTGTCAGGGTCTCAAAGTTTAGCCACCATAAAAAATTAGTACAAGCAATGAGAAAAATGTTATGACCATCAAATTTAATTATGTTTCTATGCAGAATGGAACAATATTTTATTTACTAGATCTTGTTGATCATTCGAGGACCATCAGGTTTGAACTTTGGAGATATAGTGTTGAGTCAACTTAATTTAATTAGGGCTACCAAGGCAAAGATATCGTGTTTAGATTCATTATAGAGTATATAATAGCTTAAGGGATTTTGGCCCCTCGGTAATAATAGGTCTAATTTTTATATGAGGATTTTTGAAAGATGATAGTTTGGCTTGTGTTGAAACTTGAGATTAATTATAGAGTTATAATATCTTGAAGGATTTTGGTTTCTTTTAGAGGATTTTTTGAAGATTATATTTTTGCATGGTGAAATATTTGAATCTCCGTAATTCTTCTTTTGCCTTAAGATACTTTTTAACACAAATGACAAGGCAAGAGTGTACTGTGTGACACACCCCTTCTTGTTTTCTTTCTCTTGGTTACGGGGCTGTAGCAGTACTGTGTTATTTTGTTTTTTTTGGCAAAAATCACCATATGGCGACACTGCCTCAAATTTCTGGCGAAAAAAAATTCCTCTTTTTCTTTAAAAGAATTCGCCAAACCACAGTCAGTCTCTCTACTGGCTACGGACGGTTTGAATGATCCTGTACAAAAGTGTCGCCAGTTTAAGGCGAAATCTGTCTGATTCTGTCTGGGGATACTCGCCAGAGTTGCTACAGTACAAGAAACAAAAAAAAAGAAAAAGACTGGGCTGCTGTAAGTAGTAGCTCCCTGCCCTTGCCCTTGCCCTTGGGGTTTTTCTGATGGCGGATTCAGCCTGCGGACTCACATGACGGACGACTGCCAAACTGCCCCCCAATACTGTATTTACATCTCCAGTACAGTACCTGAACTCCATGAACTCCATGAACTCCACAACATGGCCTAGGGTTATGCAATCACCTTATGGTGCATTCACACTTGATGTTAAGTCAGTGTTAAATGAAAATCTAGGTGGCATCCTAGGTGGCACCTAATGTTAAATGGGTGGTAGCTTAATGTTAATTGATTGTTAGCTTAACATAAAATGTTCATGGTAAAATAGGTGTAAGTCCTAAATGACTAGCATGGTGTTAAGGGGACTCAACACTAGATTCCCTAATACCAAGTATGAATGCACCTTTAAAGGGCCTCCATGGCTGTTCCTGTCGCTTCATCCTTTTGTTGTACCAAAGAACAGGCAGAGCCAGGGCAGTCTGGACTCTCTGGACCTGGACTAGCCCCCTGGGCTCGCTCGACAAGAGCCTGGGTTTGCCCTGCCCCTGCCCTGCCCTATTCACAGTACCTTGCCCAATTATCGATTTTTGTGAGGATTCCATGCCTCAGCAGCAGTGCATTCCATGTGATATTTTCCCTGCCCGGATAACGGTCATCTTGGAATCCACTCCTCATGGAACCGACATTCTGTCCATTGTGTGAAGCACTCCAAGGTTTTTTCACTTTGTATTTGAATGTACCTCCTTACAGGGGCAGGCAGATTTGTTTGGTCAGTTTTAGAAGAGCCTTCCATGGATCACATGCAGCAGACGACCTTCAGCCACTTTAATTTGAAAGCCTTTCATGCTTTACAATGGGGAAGGCTTGTTCGGCCCACTGGCCTCCCCTAATTTTCAAGCCTACACCCTGAGGCAACTGCCCTTGGGGCAACGGCTCTCGAATCAGGGGAGGCCCTAGAGAGCAGCCCACTGCATCTATCTATGAAGGAAGGTTGTTTGTTTTGTTTTGTTTTGTTTGTACTTATGAGATCCACTGAACCGGGATGCTTCAGATCGCGTTCTTGGTCTCTTTGGAAAGCTCTTGAGGAGGAGGGGTGCATGGGCTTGGTTCCATGAGGTTTGGACTTGCGGTGCAAAAGTTCTTGAATGTTGAATGTTTTTTTTAACTGAAATTTTCAGAGGAATTGAAATGTGCCTTTGGTGTTGTTGGAAAGATTTTGATGAGCAGGGATTTAATGGAATTTATTTTATAAGATTTGGATTAAGAATGTGGGAGATATTGATTTTTAAGTGATTTCTGCTGCTGAAAATTCAAATAAATTCCAAAAAACCAGGTTTTGGAAGGAAAAATCAGTTGAGGATATGGTAACGCTTGGGCCAACGGCACAGGCCGCACTAGTATACATTAAATGACCAGTTTTGGGGTCTCATTCCAATACTTTTTGTAGGGTTTTTGTTTCTACGATAGGATGGGTGGTAGAAACCGTTTTCTTGTTAGTTTCCAGTTCTGCAATTAACTATGGTTGTGAGCTGAGTTGCTTTTTCTTTTTAAAAAACATTTTACATCTACTAACAACTTTCAAGGGGATTGTTAGTAGGTAGGCACCCAAAACAAAAACCCTTACCCGGGTATAAACTATAAGCCATCCACTTAGTTAGTAATCACCTATTTTCCTACATTTCTATCCATGTATACGTAGGACCTATTTCTTACAAATTAGGTCACCAAGGTGAAACCAGACATTAACTTAGTTAAGGTTCATCTACAAACTGA
>Ga0209208_10004792_pt1 | contig 19015 bp, 15 predicted proteins | sample S1TSphfallax_3_FD_187694 | JGI IMG/M metagenome (GOLD analysis project Ga0209208, IMG submission 187694) | Host-associated microbial communities from peat moss isolated from Minnesota, USA - S1T2_Fd - Sphagnum fallax MG (SPAdes) (version 2) | ecosystem: Host-associated > Plants > Peat moss >... | reverse complement strand
ACGAGGGGGAATGTCTTGCTGTTGTATGGGCTGTCATACATTTTAGGCCCTATCTTTATGGCACCAATTTCACTTTGTATACGGACCACCAGCCTATCAAGTGGTTGATGACCAACGACAAGCTTATTGGTAAGTTAGCTTGTTGGGCGTTTATACTTCAGGAGTATGAGTTCAAGGTTATTCACTGACCTGGTATTACACATCAAAACGCAGATACCATGTCGCGAAAACCCCTCACTACCTCTGAAAATTTCTCAAAAGCCAGGCAAGACTTCGACCAAACTCCAACAATACATGTATCTTATGCATCTAATTATTTTGCACTACTGCAATGTAATTTGGTTGAGCATCCCATTGTGGATATATGGGAGGACTTGGACACCCTGAGATTTCTTAGCATGGGGAATACCCTTCCCAAGTTACATCAAGTCATCGAGATCGTATACAATAGCGATCCAAACGCTACGGATGGAAGGACAATCACCTTGTTCGATGCTTACCGCAAGGCGACAGAATGGTTCCTCCACCACATGAACGACATGGTCTTATTCAAAAGGTACACTCAAAGCTTGGACACTTTGGAGTTAAACGTACTTATAGCCTTCTCACTCCTCATTACCATTGGAGAGGTATGTATGCTCAAGTCCAAGACGTCATTGCTAGGTGTGAACAATGTGATAGAGTGAGAACTTCTTTCTCCTCTCGACAGTTCACACTTTCTCCGCTCTTTATTCAAGGCATGTTCTATCGTTGGTCATGTGATTTAGCTGGAGAGTTACCACAAACTTCCAGGGGTAATGTCTACATCATGGTTATGATTGAGCATTTTTCAAAATGGGTGGAGCTTGTTGCACTACCAGACAAATCATCACATAGCATTAGTCAGGCTTTCTTACAACAAGTCTTAAGTAGGTTTGGGGCTTATGCTGAGTGCCTTACTGATCAAGGATCAAAATTCAGAGGAGAATTCCAAGACCTACTTGACCATGCTCTCATTGACCATTGGTGGACTTCAAGAGATCATCCCCAAGCTGATGGCCTTGAAGAGAGGATGGTTCAGACATGTAAGAAAGGACTTTGAAAGATTTGCTTCATTAGGAACAAAGAGGATTGGGAACTAGCCCTCCCTTACATCGCCATGGGTTACAAAATGTCCAAACATACCTCTTTGTCTCATTTCTCTCCTTACTTTTTACTTTTTGGGAAACATCCCATCCCACCATCTTCCATTATTGCTCAAATGGACCAGGTTGTGGACTTGGATTCTCCAACCACTTGGGCTAAGGTCATCGCAGAAAGGGCTGCCCTATTTAGGAAGGTTATGCCCATGGCCATGGAGAACTTGTCCATTGCACAACATCGAGACACTTTACGATATGCACACACACAAGGTGGCAGTTACAAACCTAAGGCGAAACAATTTGATGTTGGTGATTTGTGTATTTCCAGCGACAACCTAATGATACTTTGGACACTTCTTCCAGTCGCACTATCTTGAGGATTAAGGCGATTAGGCCTTCAGGTGTGTTGGAGTTGCAAGGAGCTGATGGACGCACAATTCAGGATCATTTAAAAAATTGTGCACCTTGCCACCTGCCAAACTTGGATCCTACCATCATCACGTCGACTTGGATTCCTCCACTTGATTATCCATGTCAGGTAGGTCAAAAGATAGACGATGCTGATCAGATGCTGCTTTGCGATAACTGTAATGGTGGATACCATCTCTTCTGCTTCAAGCCAGAGCTCACTCAAGTTCCCGCCGGCAATTGGTACTGTTCATCATGTTCTCTTACAACACCTTGATTCCTACTCAAACCATGCCACGCTTTTCCCGGATCAGGTTTGGGGGGGGGATACATAAGAATTTCATCTTAGCTTCCCTTGTGCATTGTATATATATGTGTGTGCATGCATCTCTTTTTAATTGATTAGTTTCTACCTTTAATTGGTTTTAGTCTGTTTGTTTAGTAGAGTTTCCTACGGATTCACACCCTTCCGACACTATATGTCACGACACTACATGTCACGACAATCTCATCAAACATTGCGAGAATGGAGATACATCGCTCAAGGACATCGATCAGGACCTAACAACGGTTGGCATGAAGGCAAAATTGCAGGAATACAAAAAGTTTCTCGTTCAAGAACTGGCTATCGTGGCCGTGTACCTAAACCCGCAGCTACCAAGGCCGACCGATCCTACAACGATGGGCCAGATCACAACTTTGATTCACTTCAAATTCAGCGTCGGTACTCGAACATCGTTGCCACGTTGACTCCTCGACTTGATCGTGTCGATACACTTTTCGCTACCATGTTTGAGCAAGTGCAAAATGTCGACGATGAGATTAGCGACGAGGTCGAAAAGTACCTCAGCCTTAGCGTCGTCACATTGTCGTCGTTTATTGATGTGATGGAATGGTGGACGGCGCAGAAGGACGTGTTTCTTGCACATTACCAGATGGCAGCAAACTACCTTGGCACGCTGACAACGTCGACGTTATCAAAACGCGTGAACAGCGTGGCGGGACGCGAGTTCACGATTGCAAGGCAGTTGCTGTCATCGTTGTTGTCATCATTTGTGTTTATCCAGACGATGTGCTTACGTTCTTGGGTTGATGTAGGCGTGATCAAGGTATCGTCAAATCGGGCTAAGGTGGTGGCCAACATTGAGAAGGCGCTCGATGATGGTGTGACAACTCATGTTGCCGCCATTTTTGATCAAATCACAGTCGAGCAAGACCATTGGGAAAACCGAGGTCCTTGACGACGGAGTTGTTGAATTGATGAATTCGTAGTTCGAAATTCGTAGTTCGAACGCTTTGTTTTGGAGGCCAAAATCATGTGATAAAAACAATGATCAATGCCACAGGGTACTTACCCGTCAAAAGTGAGGGTAAGGGTAAACGGTAAACGTTAACAAGTGGCAATAGGGTAAGGTAACAAGTGATTACCCATTTACCTTACCTTGCCGAGGCTTACCTCCAAGAACCAAACTCAACAAGTCAAGAAGAGTGACAAGCCAAAGCCATGCCTTGACACCATCTCTTTGCTCTCAAGTGGATCCATGTGAAAAACTGTCATACAAAACACAAAGAAACAGTTAAACAAAGATGGCAATACAAGTTCTCATGAATATATATCCACAGCTCTGAAGCATTAGATTGAAGAAGAACACCCCAAACACTCCGCATGCTTTATGTTTGAATCTGGCAAGGGAGTTAACCCTAAACCCTAAGCAGCAACAAGCATGACCACCAAAACTTGTGGTTCGGCCAAGTATAAACTGCTTTTGCAAAACCAAGATTCCTGATGTCTTGCAGGTCAGCTCAACATTCTCTTCCCAAAATCCGGGCTGCCATTATCAAGAGCACCACAACCCAAAAGATGCCATTCCAGTTCTAGACAAAACCAGAGGGGAAAATAAAACCCATAAAAAAGGGCATCCCACAGGACACATATCCACAGAAAAAGAGTTGCTGGAAAAACAACTTGAAGGAGAGAGAAATACAGGACCTGTGAATAGTAAAGCTCTAGCTGAAATGTGCATCAGTCAAGCTCTGCATTGTTTGAAACTTGTAGGTACGATTTCTTTAGTTGGCAGATATACTGGCTCATCATCATACCACAGAATCATGGAGTCATGAGAGGATTGGTCTCATACCTTTTGAAATTGGAGAGCCTTGGCATCTTCAACTGCATTCCAGTCATCATTCCAGACATCATGCTGCAGCAGATACCAGCAAAACCAAAGTCAAGCACTTCTGAGTTGCACAAAAAAACCAATTACATCAGGTTGATTGTACATAATAAGGATCTATCATCTCAGCAAGTACAAGAGATGAAGCAGAATGTGACACCAAAATTGATCCTACCAGCATAATACAAGACGAGGAAACATCTGATATTTTCTGTTCACGTTTGTTGTGCTTGATTCTGGAATGCCCGTTTACTGGAGAGTGTGTGCGGTTGAGAAAACGGAAATCCAACAAAAGCCCTCTCACGGTGCTTTAGTGAATCATCGCCACTGTTGGAGTCAGCCTCTTTGGTCGGCTAGAACATGTTTGGAGCATGTTTTGAAGAGAAGAATGTTGTGGATGTTGAGGACTGTTTGCAGAGTGTGAGCTTGCGGCAATAATTATGGCTTACAGGAGGTCGGTGTCTTTCGAGCTTCTGGCCGTGGACAGCCCAGGCGATGGCGATGATGAGGAGGGATCGAAGACCGTGGGAAAGTCGAAGAAGAGGAGGCAGCGGCGGAGCAAGAGTCTGAAGGCGGCGGTGTCTTCTGCCTCTCCTGGCAGAAGCGGAAGCCCTCTTGGCATCCTCAAGTGTACAACAACAACAACCTCCGGCTGCTCTGTTTCTACTCAGGCAATTTCATCTTCAACTGAGGCCGAGAAGGATTTTGGTGTTTCCATCGCTGAAAGATCAAGTGCTGCTGAAGCACGCCAAGGTTTAGATTCTCCAAGTGATCATGTCTTGACAGTGGAGATGCAAGGTGACAAAGGAGGAATTCAAGGGTCAGGACTCAGTCCTGAAATTCCATTAGGTTCTCTTGAAGAAGAGAATTCTGCTGCTGCAGCCGCATCCAAGTCACTGTTGGTCTGGCCCTTACAAGCAACACAATTTGAGCCAAGCATAACAACAAATGGAGGCATAAGAGAACTGGTTTTTGCTCAGAGATCCCCTCGACCCATTGCAGAACTGAGGCAGCGCTCTGTGGCGGACAAGCATTCTGATATGATGACTGTCCAGCAGGAAAATGGCATAGAAGGAGGAGGAGGAGGGGCCAGGGGAAGCTCGACCAAACTCGTGTCTTTCAAGGAGGCAGCCGATCCAAGTTACCTAGGGCGTGTTCATGCAGTAGAACCTCTTGGGCACAGAACTCCACCGCAAGCTCGACAGCCATTAGCAAGCTTTGGAACTCCACACTTGACTGAGTGGGATCGTCTCATGGCTGCCAACTCTGATTGTAAGTCTCATTCCTGTCCTCAGACCAATCCAAGCAACACTCTTGCAAGCTTTTGCAAACCCTGCAATGGCCCCTTGAACTTGATGCATTTTCTGCAAAATGTCTTTGAAGTCCTAGTTTTTTTTTGGGCCCACTGACCTAATGGTGATTGTTGTGTGTTGCAATGCCAACTGTTTGTTATCCATTTGTGGTTCTTGTGTTTTTTGATAGAAAAATTGGATTGCTGTGATGCTGTGTAATCAGATCCTACAAAGCAATGTCTTTGGAACCCCTAGTGTGTTTTTTGCCCATTGACCTAAAAGTGATTGTTGTGACTGGCAATGCTAGCTGTTTCGTGTGTTACCCATTTATGGTTTTTGTGTTTTTCTTAATTTGGAGTGTGTTGTCATGCTGTGTGATCAGATCCAACAAGTGTTGATTTATCACCTATACAGTACCTTCGGAGAGAAATCCAGAGGGGCAGTGCGCTTGAGCACCACTCATCCATTAACATGGAGCAGAAGCGGGATCGTGTTTACAATACTATGTTTCATGTGCCATGGAGGTGTGAATTGGTGTGTAGTTATTCCCCCTCCCTCTTGCTGCTGCAAGTGTTTGAAAATGTGTCAGAAATGTGCTTTTGCATGATTAGCATATTTGCCTGCAGTAATTTTGTTGGAGGAATTGAGGAGTTCACCACAAGAAGTTCATAGTCAGTCATATCCTTGTTTAGACATGCTATCTGGAACGCAAAGTGTCTTGTTGCTTGAGAAGGTTGACCTTGAGAGAGTTTTAGTCTGTTTTTTAACTTCAATCTCTGTGGGAATTGCCTGCAGCTCATTGATGTGGGCTTCTTTTTGTGCCTTGACTCCTTTCTTACCCTTTGCACAGTCATGCCAGCCAGGATTGTGATGTATCTGTGGCAGCATATTGTGCATTGGAGGTGAGTGGGGCCTTCAGGAAGTGTCAAGCATAACAATAAGCAAGCAGTCAGCATTTCTAGCAATTTAGCAAAGCACTTGCAAGTATCATATGTGTGCAGCAGGATTAAGGAGCAGAAAGTACTTCTTGTGTGAACCTGAAAATAGAGTTTGTTGGCACCCATGTTTCTATGATGTAAATCTGTTGGGTTGTAGGTATTTGTGTAGGCTGAGAAAACTTCTAACAATGTTTGGGCAGGCAGTTTCAGAGACCTTATGCAGCTGAGCTATCTGATTTCAGCTCCTTGATCATACTTGTAATGGGTGTCACAGTTCTGCAGCAAGCTGGTAAGTCACCATTCACCATTATTCTCAAGGGATGTTTGTTTAGTTGTCATGTTCACTGGTTTCCAGGGATCTTCAATTGCAGGTCAAAACAGTCAATGACTTTTGAAGAACCATTTGTGGAAGAACAAAAGATACTAGTTGCATTGATCTTCTGGGATGTTAATGCAATGAATCTGAGGTCTACTGAAACAATTTTTGGCACGACAAATACCTAGTTGCTTCCCCTATTCATTCATTTTGCTCATGGCTTTTGCTGCCAAGAGACCTTTGCTATGAAGAAAAATCAGTCTTGCTAAGTCTGTAAGGTCCAAGGTAGGATTATCCCATTTTATGTCACATGATTGTGGAAATTAATTTACAGAGTAGAACATAAGGCATTTCCTTGCCATCCACTAGAGCACAGGTCATCGTTCTAAATCTGAGTTGTGATGCAGATATTAGCTTCATATATCACTATATTCGAGGTCAAGCTACTATCAAGCTGTATGTTGTCTTCAATGTCCTTGAGGTATTGAGCTTTGTCCATCATACAAGTCTGCATGAGACAAAAATTTTACATTTGAAGAAATTCAGAAATGTGCAAATTGTTGGTTAGAGCAGGCTCCTCCATTTATATGTTCCATTGTGATGTTAGGTTGTGTGGTGCAATTACTCTGAATAAACGTATCTTCTGGTCCAAGGAGGTTCCCTGTGCTAAGAGGGTCTCTAGTTGTATGTGCTCTGACAAAAGGTATTTTCATGGACCTTATGACAATCACCCACATGCTCACTGCTGGAATCACTATTGGTTTTATGTTCAGATATTTGACAAGCTGTGCCAGTCATTTGGAGGAGACGTGTTACAGGTTCTCCTCAATGCAGCTGTCACTGTTGGTGAATGTCCCTTGGACAAGCTGATCAAAGCATGGCTCCAATTTTGCCTTGACCAAAGCATTGCAGTCTTTGCTTTCTATATCCTTAATCACAAAGTTTGCTGTTTCAGGTGATTAGTTGCAAGGCTACATCTGGGTTGACATCCAATGATTCTGATCTGGTCAAGGAACTCCACTTTGCAGTTGTTATATATACAGTGTTTTGGCTTGCTGACCTTGACATTTTGGTGTTCACTGATGCACTCACTCGTAATAATGTCCCAAGCTATCACGATATCTGCAGCAATCAACTCGCAAAATAATATGCTCCTCACACTTCTCATATCAAACAACTTTGCGGAGATTAAGAGCAATGTCTTCAAGCGGGTGGGCAAAGATAACTTGCACAAAATGGCCTATCATGGTATGATTTCATCTATTCTTGTGAGTGCTGATGTTGCGAGGAGTACTAAACCAAAAGGGCATAGAAATCAGACACTTTGTCCAGTTGGATTTATAGTGAAGTCAGAATGCCTAATGTTTGGAGCTCTTTGTGTTTGCTTGACTCTATGTTATTACCACTTTTGTCCTTATACTGCCATCACTCTTATTTTGATTGACTTGTTGTGTTAGTTTGCAACACTCAATAATGAAACCTGAATTGAATTGGTTGGGTGATGGTGTGTGTGTGCAGACACTGTGGAGCGCTTTCACATCATGACCCATCTCTTATTTGTTTTGGCTCAGAACATACTGAATAATGAAGACTCCTGGATTTTAAGTTTTGCCTATGTATGCCTCGTTGACCCTGGCTCTTCTGTCTCTGAATCAAGACCTGGGATACTCAGGAAATCTTGAGCTGGATTTGTTATGTGTGTCATGCTCTTATTAGATGTATTTTCATGATTTGAAGCAACAGCAGTGATGTGCTAAATAGATGATCACTGGGCAATGTTTACTGTAGGAATGCCAGATCTTCAGCTCTCACAGGTAGGGAACTGGTTTTTGGACATGGCTGCAGAATGCAGGTATGGTGTTGCTGTGTGAAGTTCTGGTAGATGTGATTAAGCACTCTTTTCTGGCTAAATTCAATGAGATAAAGCCCGAAGCATACTCAGAGTTTCTTCAAGCATTGTGTAAGCAGGTGAGTATGCTTACTTAGTTGAGCTTCAGGATTCTTGTTCAAGTTCATTTGTTGCACTTAAGCAATACCATGTCATAATGGATGTTTATAATATGACATTATTTGTTGATTGCTGGTAGTGCACAGTTTTCAATATCATTTGGCCCTTTCTGTGTAAAATGTCTAAGCCAGAATTTTGTTCATGATGTTTGCAGACAGTAAAGAGTCAATCACATGAAGTGCACAAGACACTGCAATTTGTGCCACTTGCACCTGCCTGTGTGGTATGTACACCTTTCTTCTGATCCATTAGTGCTGTTTCCCTGTGGCCTGTAATTGTAAGCTTATGAATGTTGAAATTGCCTTGGCAATACATGGTGACTTTTAACTGGATAGCACTTCATTATCACACTGACTGAATGGACGCTGCTTGGTCATGTGGACTGTATCTTAGATGTTGAAAGATCTGGTTATATAGGCATTGCCAATGTCTTGTTTGTTACTGTTTCCAAGCTCTGTTAGTTGCTTACACAAAAGTACTGAGGGTGTTGGAATTCACAGGTACTAAGGGTCTTGATCCCATTGTATGTAACATTGCTTCCACAAGGATTCTGGCAAAGATGGACAAGTATATTATTGCTTGGGGGTGCCACATACATCATCCTTCTAGCATTGAAGATACTTGTTGGCCTGGGCTTGCAAATGCATGCAGCTTGGTATCTGAAGCGCTGTAGATACAAAGAAGCCCATCCTCATGCAGATTGACCACAGGTGTGGTTGTGCATTTTTAAAGGATTCTTTACCTTCACTTAAAGTAGAAAAACTTTGAACTCTTTCATACTAATGAAGTCTTGCAAATATTGATTAAGTGTTGTATGATTAACAAAAACTATGCATCAGAAATAGCCATTCGAAAGGGGAGTTCAATTGTTTCTACTTAGCTATTATTATGTTCAAGCTCATTGTAAGATCTTGTCAAGGCTTGCTTGCAAATTGACTTGTAACTTTCTTGTGGGAAACTCATTCTTAGGCATGTTAGTTGATGACTTGTAGGGGATTTGCTTGTGAATAGCTTGCCTTTTAGGCTAAATAGCTTGCAACTTGCAAATGCCTTCTTGCTTGTGAGTAGTTTTTTTGCTCTTAAAGTAGGTACTAGGTACATTCCAGTGTTAGGCAGTTACTTGGTGTGGTGGGTTAGAACTGTTAGTAGAAATCTGGTCTTATTTTTGGAATTGCTTCTAGAACTGGAATCAATTGTTTTTCTGAAGAACCAGATCCCAGTTCCATTTAGGTGTGTAACCAGATCCGGAACCAGAACTGATAGACTAAACCCAGGGCTTAACCGCCATATCTAGTCCACATTACCAGGAACTGGACTGGAACTGGGTCTGATTTTCAGAACCAGATTTTGTTTTTTGGGGAAGAACCAGATCCAGAGTCAGAATCAGAGTTTCATTTTTTGAAGAACTGGAACCAAGAAACCCGAAACCATTCTTTATGTTTTAAACTGGAACTGGATGGAAAAGTCAAGAACCACCAAACACTGGTACACTCTCCATCTTTTATTTGTCTTGTTTTAGCTGTTATTCCTTCTTTTGATGATGATTTTTTTGTTATCTCCATCATCTTTGTTGTCAACATCCTTTGCAACATCCGAGTTTCATCTTCTTGATGGCTCTTCATCTAGTCCCTCTCTCCTTCACGAATCTTCTACCTGTTTGTGGACAGTTTAGTTGTCTTCACTTTACCAACCTTCTATCTGTTTTGTGGACTATGGTTATAGGGAAGACATGAAACATGCCCTGACAATCATCATCCAGTGCAAAAAGTGATCACCATTGCTTGGTAACTTGCTTTCTGATGTAAGGCTTGATTATTTTTGATTTTGCACATGTATTAGATGAAAAAAAAACTTCTTTTTAATGCTTGAATCTGTGTGCTTAATTGTTACTTTCTCTCTCAAGAAAGGTGTCGGGTTCAAATTCAACAGGAGACAACACAACATATGAAACTAATTAACTAATAATATTTGTGTTGCAAAACATGAAAAACATGAAAAACATGAAAAATTGCTCAATGCAATTCAACTTATAACACAACATATGAAACAAATTAACTAACATTTTTGTTACAAAACATGAAAAAATTGCAGAATGCAATTCAACTTCTCAAGAAAGGTGTTGGGTTCAAATTCAATGGGAGACAATGCAACACATGAAACTAATTAACGAATAATATTTTTGTTACAAAGCAAAGAAAAATAAGATCAAACATGTGCTAGACAAAGCTTGCTAAGGGATATTTGACAACAGCTTGAGGCAAAAAAACAAGACCAAAAATGGGCTGGACAAAGCTTGTTAATGGGTATTTGACAACCACCTAAGGCATAAATAAAATGACAAGATTGAAAATGTGTTAGACAAAGCTTGTTAAGAGATATTTGACATCCCATTCATTAGTTGTTGTGCTATTGTACACCTCTGACAAAACACTAGCAACCTACAAGAAAAAATAAATCCTTTCTGTTCACCAACAGCAAAAGACATCATGAAGGTTAAACTGTATTCCATGTAAGAATTGCAAAGAGAATATTATAACTTGTTTAACATGAGTGTTTGTTTGACTCAGAAGTTTTATGATTTGGGAACTTTTGCATGACCAACCAACCTTACTAGGAAAGTCTATCTCAACAAAGTAGGTTGTTGAATAGAACTTTCTCTTGAACTAGAAAATTCCATCTCACCCCCATAGAGATATACTTAAAGTCACACCCTAACCTATGCCGAATTTCATGTTCACTTTGTCGTTTCATCCTCATTTCACAATTAAAAAAAAGAAAAAACATAGGGTTCATAAAATAAAAGAAAGCATGAACATAATGGCATTTTTTTTTGAATTTTAACTACACCTTATCCACCTAGGGATCTACCTACCTAAACTATCTAGCTTTCTACTTAGGCTTTCAACTAACTTATCACCTACCTAGGGTACCTACTCTCATATTTAGGCTCTCATCTTACAACCAACCTACTTGCTTACCTAGGTTATCTCCATCATATCTAGGTCCTCATCTTATCTACCAACCTACTTAGGCTACCTATTTATTTACCTAGGCTACACAAGATACTTTTTACCTACCCAAACACTTAAGGTGCCTACTCACCTAGGCTACCTAGGTATTTAAAGTTCTTTATTTACATGGTTAAACTAACTAAACTTCCAACCTAGGTCACCTAGTAATACCTAACTATCTAAGGTAGACAACATTAGGTTACCTTTCTACCTACCCAATCATTTGTGATGCTTACCCACTTCAGTTACCTACCTATTTCAAATACTTACTTACTTACACTAACTAAACTACCCACCCAAAAAGTTCTTTTGTTTGATTTCATCAAGTGCATTCATGCATGATCTAGTCTAGTGCTGCTCTTTGACTATGGGTACATATTGGTTATGGGATAAAGTGTAATACTATTGGGAACATCATGGGGAACACATAGGGAGAGCTTTGGGAACAAATTAGGAACACATGGAAAACTTTGGGAAGAATTTGGGAACACAATGAGAACCCGATGGGAATGTCTTGGGAAGCTGATGTGAACAGAGTGACAAACTTGATGGGGGGAGCTTGAGTAGATTTTTGTAAAGCTAGTAGTGTGTGTCATGCCCCTCCCACTCTGCACTTAGGGGGGGGGAATGCCATCATCTCATAGGGATGTGTGTTGGTGGGGGTGTGATCTTTCTCTCATATTACATTGACAGTTGGTGGAACAAGAACTTGATGCTACAGAATATCGACATGACGAAGGAAGGAAGTAATTAAGCTCAATTTTAAAGTCCTCGTAACCCAGATACTAGGAACCTGATAATCTGTCAAAAGTAGGGTTTGCAGTCTTTTTGTGCTTCTATGTGAATTCCTCAATAAAAAAGGACAATTTATTATGCCAGCATCCCAAGAGGAGGTTAGCAATAAAGATAACATGTTATAAAAACTTGTAGAAATAACAAATCCTTTTATAGGATGAGCCCTAAACTCTAAACCCCTAATAAAACTTAGTCAAATATCTTCTTTTATTTTTGGTGATTTTTTTCTTCCAGAAAAGAAATATTGTCAAGGAAGATTGTTTTCTTTTTTCACCAAAAAAAAATGGGGGGCACAACAATGCAAGATTCTGCACCCAGAAACAAAAAAAAAAAAAAAAAAAAAAAAACACACACACATCTTTAAAACCCCAAACACTAATCTCAACATCCATCTGGAATGCAATATTTAGAGTTTCCTATGAAAAAGATTGGAGAAAAGTCTCATCTTTGAAGGCTCAGAAGAGTTCTAGAGATGCAAATCTTTTGAGCTCTGGAATTTCCTCTAAAAAGCGAGAGATTGAACTAGTCTTGTCATTTGAGGAGGAGGGGTTAAAGAAGTCGATCTAGAAATGCAATAATCTTTGGATTCCCCAATTTTTTTTTCCTCACAAAAAGGATTGAAAAAGCCCCACCTCATCTTTTGGAAGGTTAAAGAAGTTCTAACAAGATGCAATAATCTTTTGGACTCTGGAATTGCTCTCAAATTGACTTTGATCAAGTGTCAGCTACAGACGGTTTTAAAGAAGTTTTATCTAGTAGAATGCGATGTTTTTGAGCTCCGGAAATTTCCTCCTCCAAACAACATTGAAACAAGTCTTCTTTCAGTCAAGAAGAAATGTGATGAGGAGAACCCATGTTCTAGAAATGCGATCTTTCCACTGGAATTTCCTCAAAACAAGATTGGAAATAGTCTCTCTCATCTTTCGAAGGGTGCCAAAAAGAAGTTCTAGAACCACGATCTTTCATTGCAATTTCCGCCAAAAAGATTGAAAAAGGCCCTGAACTTTTTTTACAGGGCTTGAAGCCATTGTAGAAATGTAATCTTTCTGCACTGGAATGTCCTCCCTAAACATTGGAGAAGTCATCATCTTTTTAATAGGAGTTGAAGTTGTTCCAGAAATGCAACACTTTCTGCACTGGAATGTCCTCCGTAAACATTGGAGAAAAGCCTCGTCTTTTAAAACAGTTGAAAAAGCTTTAGAAATGCAATCGTTTCCGCTCTGGAATTTCATCCTATTAGATTGAAAAAGCCTCATCTTTTAAAGGGGTTGAAGTAGTTCTAGAAATGCAATCTTTTCTGCACTGGAATTTCCTCCTACAAGATTGGAAAAAAGCCTCATCTCTAAATGGAGTTGACGTAGTTCCAGAAAATGTGATCTTTCTGCAGTGGAATTTGCTCCTCCTACAAGACTGGAAAAAAGTCTCCTTCCTCTTCTCTTGGACAGAATATTCTCTAAGAGAAGTTTCTAACGGAACGTGCCACCGGATTTATTTCTTTTAGGTTTTGCATGAGATCATCAGATGCCTCCCCCTCAATTGCGGTAGGACTGTCATCAGGTGTCAAGTCAGCGATCAATCACTTCATGCAAAAAAGAGACCCCCCCAAAAAAAAGTTGGGTCTTGTGGCAAGAGTCTCTCAGAATGAGAAACTTTTGCTTTTGGGAATTGGATGGAAGCTGATCGACATCAGGAAAGAGAGAGGAATAAGAAGACGAAGTTTCACTCATCACTTGGTGCCTTCTCTGAGTTCTCCTCATCTGTTTAAAAGAAACAAATCTCCTGCTGGAGGAAGAGTAGGAGGAGGAGCAGCAGCAGCTTCAACAGCAAGGGTTTTAAGTGGATGATTTTGGGTGTGTTAGCTGAAGACCCAAACTTTTGAGTTTGTGAAGATATGGGAATTGAAGGAAAGGAAAGGCACCAACCCCAGCTAGCTAGCTGAAACACAAAGGAAAGAATCTAGTTTCACTATTTGGGTGTTTTGTCTCTTTGTGGAAGACTGGAGCGAGAGAGCTTCAGAGAGGCGAGAGATTAGGAGGAGGGTACTGGGGAGCTGAGAAGTTCTGTGGGGTTTATTTGTTTTGTTTGCTTGTTTCTTTTTTTCTTTTGGGTTTTTTTCCCCTCTCCTTTCTTGCTTTGTATTATTATCCACAGTGGCTTGTTCTTTACTTCTGAGAAAACTCTGATATAAAAGAAAAAGTGGCCATTATATTGACTTGTGTGAGAAGAAAACCTGTAAGTTAGGTTTTGATTTTTCATGCTGAGTTTTCAGATCTGATGTAGAGATTTTGAGCTCTTTTGTCACAACCACTTGCTCTCAAGAATTCCTTAACAACCCACCATTACTCTGCCCAAAACTCTGCTTGAATTTATATTTTATTTTTTGTCTTCCCACACATACTTTGCCAAAAAACAAGAGTGATTGATCGCTGCAGACTGATATGAGATTGTGCTGCGTTTTTGTAGTTGGATTGATTTTGTTTTCAAAATCTCCTTTTGACATGCATAAACAGTAGTTTTGCTACTGAATCGGTACTCATTTGATTTTCTCATTTGATTCATCGGAGTTTGCAGCAATGGAGGAATTGTCCTTTGTCAATTTTCTGTTTTGAATTTGCAACAAATTGAGATATTTGAGCTACTGTTTTTCCAAAACCTATTGGTTGGTGTTTGGTTCAATTGGGTATATATATTCTGATCCCTCTTGAATTGTTCATCCTTTAAGGCTTCTGGGTGTTCTAGCTTTAAGTGTGTAGAATTTCAGCTGAAGCCCGGCTTGGAGTGGCATGGAGCATCTTAACTATCAGAACTAGGGTTGAATGGTGAAGATACTTTGGGAAGACAGTTTGAGAACACAGCAGCCACCGTGAGGATGACAAACATGATGCCAGTTCTAAATGGGGTTCTTCCAACACATTTGCAAGAAAAAGGAGAGGAGGAAAGTTTGGACATTAGGAATGGAATCTCACAAAGGTCAGAATCTGGAGCTATACCTCACAAGAAGAAGGTATGCATTCTGAGCATTGATGGCGGTGGGATGCGAGGGATCATTCCAGGTCGTGCATTGGCATACTTGGAGGAAGCCCTTCAGAGGAAAGCCAACAACAAGGACGCTCGAATTGCTGATTATTTTGACATCGCTGCAGGGACAAGCATTGGAGGGATTCTTGCCACCATGCTTTTCACTGCAGGCAGGGATGGGAAACCCCTCTTCACAGGAGAGGAGACATGGAGATTGATTGCAGAGAAGGGGAAACAAATCTTCAGGATACCTAAAACACAACAAGCATGGGCAAAGCTCAGAGGTGTTGTAACACCCCGATATTCAACCAAATATTTAGAAGCATTGTTGAAGCAATATTTGGTGAGGGACAATTCTCCCCTCACTTTGCGAGATACCCTAAAACCCATGTTGATCCCCTGTTATAACCTGGAGACTGCGGGCTCATTTCTCTTCTCACGCGCATGGGCACTCATCGATGAGAAATGGAATTTCAATTTATGGGAGATTTGTCGTGCCACGTCTGCTGTGCCTTCTTACTTCAAGCCTGCAAAGATGCGATCAACCAATGGGGTGACTTCATGCACAGCAGTTGATGGTGGCCTTACTATGAACAACCCGACAGCAGCTGCAATCACACATGTGCTGCATAACAAGGTGGAGTTCCCGGGTGTTGAAGGTACAAGGGACATGTTGGTGTTGTCACTTGGAACTGGCCAGTTTGATCAAAAGTATGACTATGGTCAAGTGCGGCATTGGGGAGCTTTTCAATGGGCCACACCGGTTGTGAAAATTGTGCTTGATGGGATATCTGACATGGTGGATCATACTGTGAGTATGTCATTTGGTGATTGGCACAAACAATATTTGCGTGTACAGGTACTCCCCGCAGTGCTTTTTCTCTGTGTGAAAACCTGCACATTTCTTAGTAATAATGTCTCGCCATTACCATTCTCCATAGGTGAATGTGCAGCAGAATGGTTACCTGACATGGATTTTGCTCTTTGTTTTGAGTTTGTGGCAGGTGTCAGGGCTTCCAGGCAAAGCACTCAAGGAAATGGATGATGGGCGCATGAGCAATGTGAAGAAGCTTGTGAAACTTGCAGATGAGATGCTTGACAGCCCCTGCATGGAGCACCTTCCATATGGAGGCCGGAGTGAGATAGAGAACACAAGCAATAGAGATCGCCTTGATTGGTTTGCTGAGCAACTCATACTTGAACACCAAGCACGTGGGTCAAGAACTGCATTCTCAGAAATTCCATTGCCTGATAGCCCCTCACTATTGGAAAGCCCTGCACCCCCTGTTCCATTATGATGATCATCCAGTTAGGTCTTTCTTGACCTAAATTTCAGTGGCTTTTGGCCTGCACCCCTCCCCCACTCCTTCAAGAATTACTTTCCAGGTTCATACATGTATATAATTGAATTGAACCATGAGTATCACTATCATTGATCCTGTTCTGCAGCATTGCTTGCTTCATTATTTTGTTTGTAGTAGTAAGATCGCACATTAGATGAGAATTTGTAAATTGCTATCGGCTTGTAGGATACTTGAAGAAGGAAGATAGTATTATTTGACTCCTGGTCTTCTTTTGTATGAGAAACCCATGAACAAATTAAGGCATTTACAGATTTGACTCCTATTTTTGTTCCTTCAATTTTTGGGGGTTTAAAATGGTTGGTTTTTTTGATGATTTTCTGGCTAGAATTGTGAAGATTGCGCGTACCATCTTATCTCAAGAAATGACTTATTTGTCTTAGCTTGTTGTATGACCACTTTGAAGGCGTCACAGAAGCTCTAATTTGCAAACAAACATGCTTAACATGGAGCTTCTTCTAGATTGGCATCATTGATGAAGCAAAGATGTAGTCAAAAACTCAGCAAAGAAGTTTGTGGTAGAATAAATTGCACCTTGCACTTTGATGGATCTCCAGAAAGTTGGATCTCTTACTGAACACATCTTGCATCACAAAACCCATATGTCTGTGGTTTGTACCCTGCACACACAAACACGTGAAATTATTTCAGGCACTGACTTGTTTGTTAGATCATATCGAGATCATGTTTGTTACCAACATATCAGCACGAAAGACTCATCACTACAACAGTACTCAATCATATTCATGTTCAGATACAAAACCTGATTCAAATGGACTTTCTTGCAATTGTAGTAGTCTCGTGCATAAGAATCACGCATCAACATGCATTTTTCTTGTGGGTACTCTCTCATAGCAGTCCATTTGTTACTACTATTCTTTGACATCAGACAAATTGTACACATCCTTGTATTAGTATAACACCAGAAAGTAAATTGGATGTTTTCCCATCATTAATGTTGTGATTTGAAAATCCAAGGGTGCTTAGTGTTTGTGTGCTAGTTTGTGCATTGGATTATAGTTAAGGTTGTCAAATTTATGGGTAGTTGTGTGTTATTTAATATGGCACATATACCTTTATCACCAAACTATGTTGTTTCATATACCAAACTTGGGCTTTTGTAAAACCAACTAAGTCATTACCATTACCAAACACTAAAGGTGAGTATTGTGTTATGGCTTGTATTCATTTAAGTTCACATATCCTCGTGATTGTGTTCAAACAAATGTCCATCATCAAATTGTTTTCCACCCAACTTTTGGGGCTCTGTTTCATAGGCCCACTGCCAAACATTACCTAACTTAGAGCAACCTTCTTTGTGTGCAAATATGATTTAAGTGTACACCCATGGCCAAACCAAAAAAGTCATCTCTCTATTCAAAAACTTCAAATTTTCAGAACACAAATGTTCACAAATGGTTAACAGTGAAATCTAGTCCATTCATGAGATTTTGCACCCTTTAAAATAAGCTTCCCATTGCACTATATGAATCATTGTTTGGTAATAGGTTAGTGTTTGGCGATGGGCAAGTTTATCTTGCTTGTTGAAGATACAAATGGAGTAGCTTAAAAACCACAATAACTTCAATTGAAAATTGTCAAAGTGATGTTAACTATGAATGTAATAAGTTATATAAATGGAGTTGTCTTGAAAATGATTTTTTGAATGGCTAATTTCTGATGCATTATCCTCTTTAACATTTTGGTTATTTACATGCAACTATGGTTGAAAAAGTGATACAATCATTTGTTCAATCATAAGAGGTTATATATCAATATAGTAAACAAATCAACTTAATAGGTAACTATCATAAATCTATTTTAAAATTAAAAAAATCCAGTTGAAACAAAGTTACAAATAGTTGCAAATGTCATGTAGTTGAAAACTTTTGGTTAAAAGATGGCTCTCATCCATGGACACAAAATTGGGCCTGGGTAATTGAGACGAAAAGTGAGAAGTTACAGAGGGGTCGTGCATGGGAACAAAGCAGTTTTTGGAGTTGTGACGATTCTCAGTAAGTATGTGAAGGGAGCAAGGTGAGGGGGAGGAGGTGGGAAAAGGTTGGGTTTTGTTTGGTTTGCTACTGCGCATTTTGTTTGTGGAGTGAGAATGCCTCACCTCATTTTGTGGGTCGTGTCTGGGCCATGGGTTGACTCTCACCCTCGGCCCATAGGGTTCCCTCATGTCCTCGGAAGACCTTTGATAGAGGGCATTTTTAGAAGTGGGTCTACACATTGAAAAATCTCTTGGAATGTAAATGTCTAAAATGAACTCACAAGACTCATTTTATACTTAAAACACAAGTTATGACCGCCTGACAAGACCCATTTTTCTGGTAATGCCCTTAACCTCATTTGTTGCTGCACATGTAATAATGACCTCGTAGAGATTTCCTAGTGTAGTTGAAACAAAACTTAACTTGGTGACCCACATCAAAAAGAAAAAATTGAACTCCTTGGTTTTTAAATTCTATGATTTTTGGTCTCTTGCCCTTGGAATCTTTGTAAAGAAAATAGTTGATTGAAGACATGGGTCTAGACCCAAAAAAAAAAAAAAAAAAAAAATGTTTAAT
>Ga0209208_10004790_pt1 | contig 19024 bp, 18 predicted proteins | sample S1TSphfallax_3_FD_187694 | JGI IMG/M metagenome (GOLD analysis project Ga0209208, IMG submission 187694) | Host-associated microbial communities from peat moss isolated from Minnesota, USA - S1T2_Fd - Sphagnum fallax MG (SPAdes) (version 2) | ecosystem: Host-associated > Plants > Peat moss >... | reverse complement strand
TGACTATGCCATCAACATTTCTTGTGACATCAATGACTCCAACTTAGTGAATTTGTTTCATCACCCAAAACCTACAATTTTGTAATTATCTAGCCTACAACTTTGATGGTTAGAAAATAGTTACTGAAGTAGGATTACAATATGTACAAATTTTTTTCTGTTAAAATTTAAGTTGCGTGTGACACTTTCACATTCACACCCATCTTAAACCAAAACACATGCTTTCTTTTCCTTGGAAAATGATATGAACCATGACCATGTTTTTTAATGCACATGCTCGGGTTCATGTCGAGTGGGCATGCATCACCCTTTTCTCATACTTGTTACCTATGCCCTTGTGTAAAAATAAAATGGAAAGAGAATCGCTAAGAACGGAACCCTCAGAGACTGGACTCATCAGAGACCTTGTTTTACTGTGTCGACTCTGGCTCTCAAATTGAAGAAGAAAGCCTGGCTTGAACACAACAAAAAAAAGCACTTATTAAGACCGACAAATAGGGCATTCAATTGTATTAATAGAGACTATACTGCTCCCACAGCCTTTGCCTAGGGTCAGTTTTCACATTGAGAAAATGAATATTTTATTATTTTTCAAAAAATCAAATCCGTTTTTAATTTTTTTTGAAATTTATCTAATTTTTTTGAAATTTATCCTAATTTATTGAAATTTATCTAATTTTTTGAAATTTATCTAATTCTTTTGGAATTTATCCAAATTTGTTCATCCCTATGGACGCCATCTAAGACTGGGTTGTGGGGTGGGTTGGCGAGTTCCTCAGTTTCATGCTATTTAAAGTCTAAGCTTCATCCAAATTATTGTAAAATCTGAACTTCATTTTTGCCTAAGAGCCTGAACTTCATCCCAATTGTTGTAAAATCTGAACTTCATTTTTTGCTTAAGAGCCTGAACTTCATTTTTTGCTGAAGAGCCTGAACTTCATCCCAATTGTTGTTAAATCTGAACTTTATTTTTTGCTTAAGAGTCTGAACTTCATCCAAATTGTTGTAAAATCTGAACTTCATTTTTTGCTTAAGAGCCTGAAATTCATCCAAAATTGTTGTAAAATCTGAACTTCATCCCAATTGTTGTAAAATCTGAACCTCATTTTTACTATAGAGCTTGAAATTCATCCAAATCAGCGTCAAACCTGAACTTCATTGTTGCTATAGAGCCTGAAATTCATCCAAATCAGTGTAAAATCTGAAGTGCATTATTGGTGTAAAGTCTGAACTTCATTGTTGCTATAGAGCCTGAATTTCATCCAAATCAGTGTAAAATCTGAAGTGCATTATTGGTGTAAAGTCTGAACTTCATCCAAATTATCATAAAAATCTGAAGTGCATTATTGGTGTAAAGTATGAACTTCATCCAAATTATTGTAAAATCTGAACTTCCGTCCAATTTATTGTAAACTCTGAACTTCATCTGAATTATTGTAAACATCTGGACATTGTTGTTGTCATAATAAAGTCTAAACGGCATCCAAAATATTTGTAAATTCTGAACTTGATCGTTGATATAAAGTTTGAACTTCATCCAAACTATTGCCCAAGTCTGAACTAAGTTGTGATTTAGAGTCCAAACTTCATTCAAAATATTGTCAAGTCTGAACTTAGTTGTGATTTGAAGTGCAAATTTCATCCAAAAAACTGTCAAGTCTGAACTTAGTTGTGATTTAAAAGTCCAAACTTCATCCAAAAAAATGGTCAAGAACGAACTTAGTTGTGATTTAAAAGTCCAAGCTTCATCCAAAAAAATGGTCAAGAACTTAGTTGTGATTTAAAAGTCCAAACTTCATCCAAAAAATTGTCAAGTCTGAACTTAGTTGTGATTTTTAAAAGTCCAAAATTCATCCAAAAAATTGTCAAGTCTGAACTTAGTTGTGATTTAAAAAGTCCAAAATTCATCCAAAAAACTGTGAAGTCTGAACTTAGTTGTGATTTAAAAGTCCAAACTTCATCTAAAAAATTTGTCAAGTCTGAACTTAGGTGTGATTTAAAAGTTCAAACTTCATCCAAAAAAATTGTCAAGTCTGAACTTAGTTGTGATTTAAAAGTCCAAAATTCACCAAAAAACTGTCAAGTCTGAACTTAGTTGTGATTTAAAAGTCCAAACTTCATCCAAAAAAATGTCAAGTCTAACTTAGTTGTGATTTAAAAAGTCCAAACTTCATCCAAAAAAATTGTCAAGTCTAAACTTGTGATTTAAAAAGTCCAAAATTCATCCAAAAAACTGTCAAGTCTGAACTTAAGTTGTGATTTTAAAGTCCAAACTTCATCCAAAAATTTGTTAGTTTTGATTTAAAAAGTTCAAACTTCATCCCAAAAAAATGTCAAGTCTGAACTTAGTTGTGATTTAAAAGTTCAAACTTCATCCCAAAAAATTGTCCAGTTTGAACTTAGTTGTGATTTTAAAAGTCCAAATTTCGTCCAAAAAATTTGTGAAGTCTGAACTTTAGTTGTGATTTTAAAAGTCCAAATTTCATCCGAAAAATTTGTGAAGTCTGAACTTAGTTGTGATTGAAAAGTTCAAACTTCATCCGAATTGTATAGTTCACAAGCCATTAAACAATTGTGTATTCTTGACGCAAAGACTGCGCATCTGACATCAGAAAAGTTAGTAAGGGGCGGGCGGGCGGGCGGGGGTGTTTAGGGTCCTGCCTGGAGGAGCTCTGCTTTAATGAATAACACATATAAAAACGCCAAACATCCAACAATCTACACACTGTTCGAGGAGGCGGAGGAGCAGGAGGAGGACGCTGCAAGCAAGCAAGCAAGCAAGCGGCCCAAAAGGTGCGCTTGACGTGGAGTTTGCTATACATAGATGCGCATTAGCGACAATCCCGCTGAACTCAGAGTTTTCGCGCATGTGCAATTTGCAGCGATCCTGCAAGCCCAACAGTATGTAGTAATTCACCCCCACACCCCACGGTCTGAAGCATAACACAGGGAAGAGGTAGGACGAGGGAAGAGGAAGGACGAGGGAGGAGGAGGAGGAGGAGGAGAAAGAAGAAGAAGAAGAAGAAGAATTGGAGGAATGTAATTAATGCATAAAATCACAAATTTGAAGCTCCAGCACATTAAGGGAGGAGGAAGTGGGAGATGGGAAGTGGGGTTCAAGCAGATTGAGAAGAAGCGGAACTAGAACTTCAGGACTGTTTTAAAGCAAAGCACAAAGTGGGAGGATGAGAAGGAGAGGAAGGTGAAGCTTGGGACTATTTTATTCAAAGCACAAGAAGGAGGATGAGACGGAGAGGGAGGTAAAGCTCGGGACTGTTTTAAGCAAAGCACAAAGAGGAGGATAAGTAGGAGAGGAATGAGAAGTTTCGTATTGTGTTAAAGCAAAAGCACAAGGAGTTGGTTGAGAAGGAGAGGAAGGTCAAAACCTGGGAGTTTTATAAGCAAAGGACAAGGAGAAGGATGAGAAGGAGAGGAAGGTGAAGCTCGGGACTGTTTCAAGCAAAGCACAAGGAGGAGGATAAGAGTGGGAGGAAGGAGAAGCAGCTTTTGGGGACTGTTTTAAGCGAAGTATAACAAGGAGGAGGAACAGGAAGTGGGGGAGGAGGTGGAGGAAGAGGAAATTTAGGAGAAGCTTTTAGTTTTATCAATTGGTTTTGTAGTATGAAACAGGCAAAGGAAACGCAGCCATGCAAACGTCGCCTGTGTAACACGAGTGAAAGAAAGTGTGGCAAGAAGGACCCTGTACGCAGATGGAGAATTAGGTGGGATGGCGTTGTATATGATGACTTGCGCACCCCCGCAAGTAATGCAACATGCACTGGTCAGTGACTCATGGTATGTGAATTTTGGAAGAGAAGAATATATGGGTGTTATGCATGTGGGGTTCAAGGTTTGTGGAATGGTGTTGTAGATGGGATGAAGAGAAAAACTTAGAGTTGAACCTTGAGGTATCGGGTGTGGGCTGAGAAAGAGAAAAATCTAAAATAGGAGGAAGTGTTTTTGGAGCAGTGTGAGAATCCAGCAGTTTTTGGGTGATTGGAAAACAGATGTTGGAGGTTAAGGATCTCGAGACGCAGAACAGCACATTTAAGTTTGAAGGTTTCATGGTGTAGATATTGTGGGCTTGGAGATGGAATAGTGGAAGCTTAAGATCTTGAGTAGGGAGAAATTTGCAGAATAGAAAGAGACAGGAAACACAAAGTCTCGAGGTTGAGAGTCCGTATAGGAGCAAAATGGCGCGTCTGATGCTGTCACCGCCTTCACCGTCCTCGCAAAACTCAATGGTTATGAGTGGGAGTAATAGCAGTGTGTGCAGTGGTTGCAATGGAGGAGGGGGTGTGGTAGGAGGAGGAGGGCTGGTGCAGAAGCTGGTTTCGGACATTGAGAGCTTGTTGCAGCGACCTGATGAGACTTTCAGTGATGTGATCATTCATGTGAATGGGAAGAATGTACAGGCACACAGATGCATCCTAGTGGTGCGGTGTCCGTACTTCCAGAGTTTGTTTGCAGACTTGAATGAGAGAGATGTGTCAAAAGTGGAGTTGAAGCTGGAGAAGTTGATGAAGGGTGAGAAGGTAGGCTATGAAGCATTCATGGCAGTGTTGGCGTATGTGTATGGGAGTCGAATGAATCCATTGGCATCAAGCTGTGTGTCGTGTTTGGATGCATCCTGCCCTCACATCACCTGCAGGCCTGCCATCGAATTTGTGCTTGAAATTCTGCGTGCATCCTCCGTTCTTGAACTTTCGGAATTGAGGGCTTCTGCTCAGGTACCCCATGGATTTCATGGTGCTGAAGCTTGGGTTCTAGTCTTATCTCTGTGTAAGAATTTGGCAATCAATTCATGCAAGTCTTCTTCACCTCTGACAGTGCTCAGCTCTATCTATGTTCTGCAGCAACACTTGGTGAACGTGGTGGGTAATACTCAAGTGGATGACGTCTTGCTCATCTTGGCAGCTGCAGACAAGCACCGGGCTGCTCAGCTCCATGCCATGTGCTTACAAGTGATTGCACATTCAGATCTTGACACTCTCACTCTTGAGAAGGAGCTTTCCAGATGCACCATGGAGGAAGTGATGGGTCTGCGTCTTGAGCTTGGTTTTCCACATTTGTCTGTGGATTCTCCACAAGCAAAGCAGTGCAAGTGCATATACAGGCAAAATTCCTTGGTCTTTTCTTGAGTTCTGGTCTTCTCTCTTGGATTCAGAGTTTCATAGATTTGAAAGATTGAAGAAATTGTGCACTTCGGAATCTGAAATCTGTCCTAGATTCAATAGTGTTGTCCTCCCAGTAGCTTTTGCAAGGTACCTACCTTATGACCATCTTTTGAATGTCAACCTCGTTCTTAGTTGTTCAGGAGTCAACTTTGTTTCCTGGCAAATTCTTAGATGAGGAGTGAAAGATCTAAAGAGAGCGTTAAATTGTGTGTGGGGACAGGGCCCTGGATCTGGATGATGTGGAACTTGTACAAATGCTACTGAAGGAGGAGAAGACTGACTTAGATTCTACGTATGCTCTTCACTATGCAGCTATGTATTGTGACCCAAAAATCATGGCAGACCTGCTGAGGCTTAAGATAGCAGGTGATATGCATGTGTGCTGTAAGCTGACCCATCAATCTGCATGTTTCTCTTTTATTCCTCTAGTTTGCTATATTGGCTCAGAGCTGAATCTTCTGGCTTCTATGGCTAATCTGTTTCTTTCTTATTCAAGCAGAACAACATTTGCTTACAGTGGCTGTTTGATTCAGACATAAATTTGAGGAACCAAAGGGGCTTCACAGTGCTGCATGTTGCAGCCTTGCGAAGAGAACCTCAAACAATTGGTGCACTGCTGGCACAAGGGGCACACTTGCATGATGTTACACCAGATGGCCGCACAGCTCTTCAGATCTGTCGGCGGTTGGGGAAGAAAAGTGATGGGGATGTTGATGATGAGTACCACAAAGATCATCTCTCCATTGAAATACTGGAGCAGGCGGAAAGAGAAGTAGCCTTCTCAAAACCTACTGCAGATGTGTTGAGTGTGCCACTCTCTTGTGAAAAAGAGCTTCGTGAAACTCTTTCCTATTTGGAAAACCGAGGTAGTGATTGACCCTTTCAGATGCTAGTACACAAATTCAACTTTGATTCAGAAATTAGCAAGCTGTCATAGAAGGCATGTCAATGCATGTGGAAAAAGTTCATTCCCTGACACATGGTGATCTGTTGCAGTGGCATTGGGACGACTGCTGTTCCCCCAACAGACCAAGATTGTTGTGGGCATCTCACACCTGGATTCCACCCCTGAGTTCACAGACCTGGACAGTCCATCAGTGTCAGGGATCACAAGTGGCAGCAGCAGCCAAAGGCAGACAGTGGATTTGAACCAAATCCCATCCAGGAAACAATCCCGTGGTTCATTGAACATCAGTGGAGATGAGGCAAAGACGAATGTGAATGAAGCACTGCTGCAAAGAATTGTTGCACTTCGTAGAACAGGTGTGGTTCCTTACTGCAAAAACCCCATGCCAACCCTGCTACCTGGGGTGCAGGTTTCATGCAACTTGTGTTGCTCCGATAATCTTTGGAATTTGTGTAGAAGATAGTAGCTTATGAGTCATGCAGTTAACATCAATGTTGTGGTTTTCCCTTGCTCTTCATTGGTATACATCAGGGACAGTCTCAACACCTAACTATTTTACCCATTGATCAAGGCAATTGATGCTCATAGTCTGATTCACTTCTGCAGACAGGTAGGTGTCAGGGTGGGGTTCAGGTCTTTGTGCCCATTTGGCACTTCTAATTTCTGTATTCAATATCATTTGCAGTTGAAGTGGCGCACAAGATCTTCCCTAACTATTCAAAGGTCATAGACACATATGTCGTTGATGATGAAGTGTTGGATCTGTCTGAGAGTGAGAGTGCAATATCTGAGGAGCAGGCCAAGAAAAAGCGTCGCTTTGCTGAGCTCAATTATATGTTGGCTGAAGCATTTCTGAAGGATATCGCAGAAATTGACAATCAGAATATATCGGGCAAACTGAGTAACCCGCTGTGTTCCTCTTCATCCACTTCTTCAACACTAGCTGACGTCGGCAGCCTGTCAATTAACAAGGAGTAGACTTGGAGCTTGTCTAGATTTGGACCAAAGCGGTCCAGGATTTGCGATTTGTGAAATATTCACATGGTTGGGATGAAGGCTTACTGAGCTTATTTTTAAGAGATAAAATTTCAAATTTAGATCAAAATGGTCATGGGTGCTTGTGCTTTGCAATGAAAATATCACTGAAAACCTTAGCTGTGATGTGATTCTTCATCTGTGGGAATCAGTAGTGGTGTTTGAGCAAAGACATTGGCCTCTGTACAATGTGTCACAAGATTTTGAGAAATGTATTTGTGTCTACTGAGTGATGTCAGAATTTTTATTTCATTCAGCATCTTTTTCTTGTTCCCATTGCAGATGTGCAAATATCTTCGCAACAGTGAGCGTTATGAAGCATTGTGGTCAATTATTGTTTCTTTGCACATTGAGTTAGTCTGAAACCAATTTCTTGTCTGTGGTCATTGACCTGGCAACAAACTGATTAGGAGGTTCCAATTGATTGGTTATGTCATGAAGATCTTGGGAAGAGCATGAAGGCTGGAAAACAAGAAGTGATCATCTTACAGTCTACAGAAGCATGTGTGCATTTGGGTGTGGGCAATTGCTGTAGCCCTGTTTTGATCTGTCTGAGAAGTATCAAGGTTGGGAAATATGCATAGCTATGTTTGAGAAAGAGGAAAGCTCCTGGGTAAGGGTTGAAAACATGCTGCATGTGTGTCCAATCTTTGAATCTCCATTTCTTGTTACAATAAGATAATCTATGGAAATCCATGTTAAAACATCACTTCACATCAATGTACAGCAAAACAACACCAGGTGCAGCATGGTATGATCATCCCAGCTGAAACTCATGGCAACAGACCCAATTCTATAGCAGAAGAAAAACTTCCTCCAGATTCAGAATCATTTGTGTTTCCAAATTAAGTATTGCCAAGAGGAAGAGAGAAGATCTGCAATTTGATTTCAACTGTGGAATGCGGTGGTTCTGACACATACAAGCATTCAGAGTTCACATTTCAGCATAATATCACAATCAAAACTGTGACAGCTCAAATCCCAGATTGTCACTCTCCAAAATCAAATTCCACAAGAAACAATCTTGAAAAGTCTGTTTTTTCTTTGTGACTTTGACAGATTGATGACATCTCCTGGAGACTAGCCTGGTGAGAGATCAAGGTCAAGAGGCACTGCAATAAAGGTTTCTTACAAAATTAATTGCTGAGTAATGGTCATGAGAGCAAACTGAGAAACATTTTTGCAGCAAATTACAGAAAGACAGAGGTACCAAGGATCTCTTGTTGTGAAGCCGAGCTGCTGCCCCTCAAGAAGTGAGCTTTCATCTTCTAGACTAGACCACCCCTGGTTACTGGTCTGGATTAGCTGTGCAGATTGACCAACAAGATCAGGAAGACTACTAAAATAGCAGTCAAACAACAAGCAGCAGGAAGCAGTCTAGAGAAACTGGATAGTTGAGATAAGTACACAAGATTTATTCACAAACTGAAAAGATGAAACGGTAAAAGAAATCAGCCTTCATGAGGCACCACTCTAGAAAAAATTATCGTATCTATTATGGACTTGCATGCTGCGAATCCCTCTCCCCGCCGCCCACATCCTCCCTCTCTCCCCTATGCCCTTGATCTGATGAACCTTACACTCTTTCCTTTCCTCCAAGTTTAGTCTCAATCCTCGTGTTGATGCACACATGCAGATGACACCTAACACTCATACCAAAGTAGGCAGTCACGTTCTTCACAAACTTATATATCCCACGAATCAATCAGGTCGCGGGGAAGGAATACTCTTGAAATTATAAGGCGAAGGAGGCGAAGAATGCAACGACGCTGACGACCACTGGTGCCACCAAAGAGGAGAGAATCGACTCCGGTGCACCGGATTGCGGAGGCGTTGGAGGGTCCGCGGCCTGCGCTCCGATAGCCCCAACAGCTACCGCCAACAGGGCTCCCATCACTACTGTCCTCTTCAACTCCTGTGCGAATGCCATTGCAACAGCTTCTGTTTCGAAAGCTCAAACTCCGTTAAAACACCTTGATCACGTCGTCCGATGGTGGTGGATACACGGGCGCAGCACAACAAATCGTGTAATGTCTCGAATATTATTAGGCGTTGCGATGATAATATTATAGGAATCAAAGCTTTCTAGACACAAATAGTGATGATTGCACCGCGATAAGCTAATATGCGACTCTCTCCCAAAGTTCGTAAGTTAGCATTCGACACTCCAATTATGCGGATTGCGAGAAAACAAACAATTGTGGATGCAAAATGGGCATGAGTGGCGGCCTTTTGTAGGAAATGGAAATGGAGCTACTGTACATGGCACATGAAAGCTCGGCGCAATTGATTCCGTGACACACAAACACGCATTTTGAAGCAAGCGCGTACACGTTTTAGGTGACCCATACTTGTACCGCGACTTCCCCGATCTTTCGCCGAGATCCAGCCGTATTCCCCCATACTCTCTTCCTTCTAATCATGTGCTATCGAGATGCTTCCTTTTTCTTGCCGGTTGCTTTACTTACCGTTTACTAGAAAACGCCCGGCTTCTTCCCCTGGCCCTCCCCCACCGTCACCGGGTCGTAACCGCTTCATCCTGCACTTCCTTGATCTTTCCTTCCGCCCACAAAAGCACTATATTTCTTGTTCTTATTATTCTCCAAAAAAATTCACGCTCTTTGCGACGAAATTCAAAACAGACGTTAAGCCGCACTGCTGGATTTTTCTTTTCTATTTTCTGCTCTCTTACCTGCCTGAAGAAACCTATTTTCAGCAAAGCGGGATCTTCTGCAGAGGAAGAAGGTACCCACTCAAATCACCGAAGGGCCTATACCCTTCTCCTATGCGTAACACCACAAATTCTACTCGTTTACTGCGATCCCGGAAGGGGAAAAAGAAAAAGGACAAAGTAGGCGATGGGAAAGATTCATCTGGAAGACTTTCATCGGCGATCACTCGTTATCGTTGTTGAATATGTACCTCCAAAAAGCATGTTGACTGTACATGTAAATCCCAGTCTTCAACCCACATGCTTGGTGAACACTGGAGACTTAACATGATCAAAGTTCAGAATCTGCTGCTGTCTTATTAGGTACTAATGCATTTTAATCTGAATATCCATACAAATGAACTTTGGTATTTAACAAAGAAATTATATGGATATGAATATTTTAGTTGATCTGAACATTTTAAAAAATTTAATATGAGTAAAATCCTCTTAGACTCAAGAACTTCTTAGATTGAAGCTAATATCACTGATTCAGATCAATTGGACAGAACAGTGCTCACTGGGTTGTGCGTGTGATGAGTGTGCTTGCTGCTTGCTGCAAGCAAAGCAAGGGGTTGTTTCCATTACATGGTTACAGACTATTTATGATCCTCACTTGAAAGAGGCCATTTAGAAGGAATATAACTTGGATGATTTATCCTGTCACAAGAAGCTGAATTGTTCTATTATTGTGAGCCCAAAACCAAGAACTTCCAATACAATCTTGCAATGTGGTGACATGTATGACCTTAACAACATCCACTTTGCCTCACACCTGACCGACTTCTTATCTTTGTCATGTTCATTCTTATTGAATATGACTAGTGATGCTAATCAAGAATGTGCAGTACTTTGCTCTTGACACGGCTGTTAACTTGATTGTGAGCTGCTTCTACATAGCTGATCAAGCAGTGTAAATGGCTTGCCAAATCTTACTCCCCACCAACTTGCTATTAGTGCTGAAATCTTTCGCTGTTGAAAGAAAGGCAACTGTTTTGTTTAATCTCCTCCCTAAGAAGCACAATTTTATGGGGAACAGGCTTGGCTGTGGTGTTTGGGTTTAGGGTTTATGCTCTTCATGTGCTCATATTTGACAACCCTTATCAAATTCTTTCCAGAAAAACAGTGGATTGAGTCCTCTCTTGCCAGTCTTTTCCAATCCCCATGTGCACATAGATACATTGTCACACACGCATCCCATGCATTTTTAATTTCTTCAAGTAATGCAGATTTTTTGCTTATTGGAAGCCACTTGCACCAACCCTTCACAAATACGAACTGAAGTCTCCTCATGTCCTTTGAATGAAGTAATCCCCATGGTTGACTTGTATGCACAAATCACATGCCATAAATGGAAGTAGTTCTAAGGGGGAAATTAGGTGCTGTTGGCTATCAAGTATTGACCATAACAAGAACAATTTGTTCCACTTACATTTCTTTCATTGACCCAGTGCTTAGCAGCCGCACAATGTGGATAGGGAGTACAAACTACAAACGTGGGAGTATACAAGAATCTTCATTGCTTTGGGAGGTGCTGAGCCAATTGGTCTAGTAGATTTTGAGTATTTGATTGAGGGGTGACATGTCTCACAGATTCCTTGTTGGTATCCGACTAATAAGGAAGGTCTTTTGTTTTGTTTCTTCAAATTGAGATCTCCCAAACTGCAACACCCCTGCCACATTCTCGTTACAATTGGAAAGCTCTTAATGAGTAGGGATGCATTGAGGTGGTTTCATAATGATTAAACATATGGGTGCAGGAGTTATTGAATATTGAGCAATTTAGTCATTTTTTCATTAAAATTTTCAGGAAAATGAAAATGAACGTTTTATGAAAATTGGGTTTAGGGTTTCCATTGGAAAGCCCCTGATGAGTAGGGTTCTTGGACTTGATTTCATAATTTTTAGACTCAAATGCTGGGCAGCTCCCAAAGCACAAGAAGACCTAGCCAAATTTGGCTAGGTCCCACAGAGCCTAGTAGGAAAAGTTTAAGATCCCTGCTTTAGTGTGACGACCTAATGGAACCTATAGTCTAAATATGGCGAATTCAGACAGCTTTTCCTCGAAATATGGCGACTTGGGGCCATTTTTTTCCCCAAAACAGAACCTGTGTATGAGAGTGGATAAAAAAATGCATAGATTACAACATTGTAGAATCATTAGCAACTTTGTACATTATATGCAAAGACCTCACTGTGTTCTATGTGCCAGTTGCATGCATTTGAAAGAACAATTTACCTTCAGAAGCTTAAGGTGAAGGGCAAATCTCTCCTGAGTGACAAATTACAAGTGCAGGATAGACTGTCAACTTTTGTGAAAAAAAACACTACCCAATAAGCCAATATTGCAAAAACTTGCCAGTTCTATGATGCATTTTTTATCCACTCTAATAATGATTCCTTATTTCTTATATGCCTGAGAGTTCACCAAAATCTGGAGCAACATCACCCCAATGGCTGTTAGGTTTGAGCTGAATGTGGTCTTGCATCTACAAACCCAACCTGCAAACTAAGATTTCCTCAGGTTCATTCATTGACAAATTTCTTCAATTCACACAGAACCTTCAGATACAGCTATGAGCCCCTCCTTCCATTGCAAATATGTCAACTTAGCATATGCAGATTAACCACAGAAGATGATCATAAGCACAATGCAGAGAACAGTACCACATCTTGGTTATGCAATGCAAAAAGTAACTGAATCCTCAAAGGAAAGAGTGCCCTTGGGACTGCGGACACAGGTGCCCCATGACTCTGATCATATGAGTTGTAAGATATCGGTTTAAGGACCAATGCATCAGAGACTGTACAAAAGGTTATAAAATGTGAGTGTATTCGATGTATAAGCTAATAATTAGTTGCCAGTTCAACATTTCTAATTGGGGAACTTGGAAGCAGTCTATGCCCCTGGATCACATTGAAGTTTGCTGCAGTTTCTACACTCTCAAGATTCTTTGGAAGCTGTGAAAGTATGTTCAATGGTGAACTTCATGCAAGGTCCCCATTCTTGAGCATAAATTTGTTTTTGTATAGAACTAACTGTGTTCTATATTGTACCCACCCATCCATATAGGAAAAGAAATATTTAACCTTCCATCTTCAATCTTCTCTCATGGGCTATCTTAGTTGGTGAGTTCTGGAATGTGCATTTCAATTGGAACTGAAGGAACTCTCTGCCATAGTTGCTATGTGCGTGTATCATTCCTGTGGCAAATGCATCACGCTAAGAAACATAAGCATGATGGGTTATCAACCTGTGAATCATGAGAACTGACTGCACCAATGTGGGCAATATATGCTGTTTTGGGGCACAGGCACCGGTGGTCACAATCTCACAAGCGAAGGCGGAGCTGGCGTTGTTGAAGACGAGGGTTGCAAAGCAATGTTGGATTTGCTCTTGTTTCATTGTTCATTTCCACCTTTTTCTTTATCTTATTCCAACAGCAGGGGTTCAAAGCTTCCATAGTACCCCAGAGATGTGTATCTTTTGTGGCAACTAGCATTCTGCAATCTCTCAGGATACTCCCCTTTTTGCACCTTTTTAGTTCTCTGAAAGTTCAAAAACCTAATAACACACCCATATCTTGAAGCTCTGCAATGTATGCCTCTCCGCAGTCTAAGCTGGACTGGGAAAGAAAGAGTGCACAACAATGGAATCAGTTTGCTGAATATCAAAAGATTTTTCTTGTGTTTTGCAATAGTCTCTGCTTGGGTTGTGGTTCCCTGTCTCAGAGCGCCAGTGGCTGCGTGTTTTTTTCTCAGTTTTCAATAATGTTTCTGATTGTTGTGGGTGACAAGAATGTGCGTTATCCTGGGATTATTCCTCAACAAGAAGAGGAGAGTGGCATACCATCTCCACAATCTGTTACAAAAAAACCGAATTTCAACAGAGCATGATGCAGTAACTGCATCCTCACGCAAGATTTGGACGCGGAGTTAGACAGAAAATTTCATTTTCCGTTAGGATGCCAGGATTTTTGGATTGCTAGAGGAATGAACCGTGGAGCCCCACGTAGGAAGTGCGCACGACCACTTGTCGTGGGACGCATGGCACCCAAAGCTAGAGGAGTTCAGAACTTTTCGAATTGCTAAAAAGTAACAATGACTCAGAAGAGGAACATCACAGACTGTGAAAACCGAAAGAGACAGTATTGAGGACGAGCTCTAGAGATGGCAGAATTCACATGCGCATTGTCGTCCGTACGGCATCCACCGACCTTCGCGCAGACGTCTTTACGGCATGCACCGAGGTCGCTGCAGTGGAATCCGCTTCGGAGGAATCAAGAGTTTGTGCAGGCACGGGCTGCATCTGAGATGATAGAAGCAGCACAAGCCGTTCCTCATACCGACCTCACGTGGCAGCTTGCTGCTGGAGCCATAGGTATTTGAGATAGAACTTTCGTTTCTGTCGTGCAGCTTTGGTTCTAGCTTGCTCTTCTCTTGGTGACCGCTTTCTGCGTGCCTCTGCAAGCCCAGGACTTCACATCACTTTGCAATTATTTGGTTACCATTTTATCTCTTTCTCACTCAATCCGCATCAGTTCCAGAAGCTCGTCTGGATTCTGGCTTGCCAAATTCTTGCAGAGTGACTTCCAAATGTTCTACTACTCTTTGTTTCTTTTGTAAACCTAAAAGCAGTAATAATGTTCCAGACTCAATCAACAAGTGGAAATTCTATCACAAGGTTTACCACAGCCTCAGAAACCTGTGAGTAACATCTTAAATGCAAATGAGCAAGAATGATGATCACAGCTGATATGCAAATTATATGCTAAAGGATTCACAAGTGAGATATTTCATGAGAGACAGGGTATTTGGTTTTGGTGGGGGTGGTGGTGGTGCAGCCGGGGTAGCACCCTTTGTTGTTGCAGGCATTGAATTCAGCAAGCGCATTGTAAGTGTCACAAAACCTATGTACCTTATTCATGATTCTTCACTTCCAGAAACTCAAAGTGTGGATGGTGAACGTTGGTGTGTTGATGAGGCCTTTGCCTTTGGTGATTATGCAGATTGCTCAAAGGAGGTGTAATGTGTGTGGGGGATCAGGATTGGTACAAAGAGGTGAATACTACTTTCGATGTGGTGGTTGTGGTAAGTATCCATTTCCCCTTTGTGTGCTTTCTAGAACTTTGTCACCATGGTGACAAGAACAACCACCAGGTATTGTAAAATTTCAGGTCCTTGTTCTTGTCAAATTGTGTATAATATCAGGTGCTTGTTCTGATCACCAAGTTGCAACTAGTGGCAGCTTAGAACCAAAACGATATCTACCTCAAGAATACATGCATTGCTCAATTTCAGGCACCTGCCTGCAAGTATCTCTGAGGGACATTTGTTTCATCATAGAACCAGATCAGGAGCTGTTCAGTTTTGTTGATCAACAGCACATGATGGCAATCCATACCCCTGAAATCTTACTTAAAATTGTTCATTTTCTGAGGGTCATGTTATTGTGGTTTCCTGTTTCAGGAGGTTTTTTACCATGGCAGTCTTGGCGTCGTTTCTTTTCAGGACGGTGACCACATTGTACACCTAATCATTTTGGGTGTTATTTAGTTTGGGTGCTAGTAAGTTAGAATTTTATTTACTCTTGATCCAATATAGATTGGCTCATTCTTGACAAATTGTTACTGCCTTGTGACTTAACAACAAAAAGTCAATGTTGGCACCTGTAATGCACAATCACTTATGGTCATTGTCTTTTTTAAAAAGATCTAGAGAAATTGTGTCAAGGTGAAGTTCTGTAAACCAAGAGAGACCTCACTACTTCATGTCCCACCAAAAACAGTTGGCAGTGAGGTGTATCTTTTGCAGCCCATTATTCAGTTGCATATTATGAACCAACTGATACCAGCTCAGATCATCTTTGAGCTCTTGGAACTATGCATGTTGTAGGAACTAAGTTGTAACTTTGGGGTTTTGTGCTGATGAGCATTTGAAGTGTTCATCCAAGCAACTAGGCTCTCTGTGTGCCACCACATGATACAAGTTGTGAACTGGTCTATATGTATGGTGACTTATCTATTTGTCAAAGGTGGGATTGGCTTAACAAACAGAGGATTATCAGCTAGAGCTAAAATACGAGCCTCTTCCCTAAGAGGACCTACCTAAGATTCTATTCCTTTTCGTTGCTGGGCTCTGTCAGCTGAAGCTTGTAGGACTTGAGAGCTGCCTCCTCCCTTTGAAGAAGAGGACCTACTGGAGATACTGCTCCCTTCTGTTGGTGGGCTCTAAGAGTTTGGTTTATAAAGAAGATAAGAGGACTTTGGAGTAGAGTCAGGTTTAAGGACATGATGGTTGTTGTTAGATCTCCATTAAGCACACAAAACTCAAAGAACTTGGAATTGAAGGAGACCTTTCAATCTTCAGTTTTTGTTAATTCAAACTGCTTGAATTGGGGCAATAACCTCAAATTCTTTTAGAAAAATGATGGCAAGGACAGTAAAAGTTGAGGAATACCCAGGAGATCCACATTTGAGGCCCAATATGCAATCACCTTGTCCCTGGTAGCTCTAGGAACTTCCACTCCACCTGACATAAGATCTTTGGTACATACCCTCATATTTCATATCCTCAAATGTGCAGAGTCTGGAAATAAGACTACAGGCAGTAATCTGCCATTGGCTTCAAGATAAGAGGAGACGAGTTCAAATTGGGACAACATGTTGGGCCCTAAACCTGCTGACTATTCTATTTGGTAACAAGCTTGATCTGCTAACTTTTGATGTGTTTTCAGGTGTAAGGATACAGTGATATTTAAGTTTCAGGATCTTGAGCAAGTTAATCAAAGTTGTGGAAATGAAGCAAGTTGGCATATCACAAAGTACCCAAGAATGCAAGCAAAACATAATTCCCTGCACTTCTTGCCAGTTGAAGATCTGAGTCACAAGGATGGCTTATCATTTCAATTGGTCTTTCATAGTGCATATAGTCAGGGCACCTTCCCTACCTTAGTAAGCCAATTTTACACACAATGTGTGTGTGTGTGTGTGCACTTTGAATTGTGATGGAAAATGGATGAGATCACAAAAGAGGAAATCTCACCCTATTCTTGTCCATCTCATGAAATTGAAAGGTTTTTAATAAAGGATGATTCAATTGAAACCTTACTTGGTTACCATGGCAAGTGGCCTAATCCATTATTTGTTTAGTTGATGTTATGCATCAGTTGGCACTCAAATGATCATAATCACTTTACTTAGTACAAGACACTTCAAAAAAATTATGTGTTTGTTACTATAACCATTTAAACAAAAATTCAATGATCCTTATATCCATGGGAAATCATCATGTTGAAGAACTCTTGTCCAACAAACACATACTAATCCTAACAAAAAAAATTTTGCAAGAATTCAATTGTGACCAAAATTGATGAAACTTGACAATCCTTTTGGTGCAAAACCTTGCTTGGAACATTAACATCAAGCAAACCCAAGCACATTATTGCATTGTTGATGGCAAATCCCTCTTCAACTATAGGCAAGATTTCTTAACCAAACATGTTTTCAATGGGCATGGAGAGATTATCCATATGATCCAACCAATAGAATTGGGAAATGGCCAAGTAATAAAAGAAAACTTCAAATCCACAACATAACAACAACAAATCAGCACATATGAAGAAGAGGAACCCACACCCAATCGAATAAATATAGCAAAAACCAAAGACCAAGGAGAGATTTGATAAACAACAATAGACATACACATGTCCAAGGACCTTTCAAGGCAACATGCATGTTATCACCTACCCACCATTACATTCCCACTACAACAAGAAGTGCCTAGTGTAACAATGAGAAAAACTTCACAAATGTAGTGTGGGAATCCACACAAATTCTTTGAAATAGCCCAATAGTCACACATAACAACAAATTGATATATCAACATCAATAATTTATTCCCATTTGGGAATGGAACAATTTATAATGTAATAGAGACCATGGAAAATGTTGTTACAATTTCATATTCCATTTAGTATCCACAAAATAACTACATACATAAACGGAAAGAAGCTCTTGACCTAAGTGGAATAACATGTAAAGGTACGAATTAAACAATACACTTAAAGGTGACATCCATGATTTTAACATTTTTGTGAGTATGACTAAATTTTAATCATGTGATCATGTCTTTAATCATGTAACATGACTTAATCATGTTTACAATTACATGACTAAGTCATATCATGAAGCTCACAATTATATAACTAAAGCACATGGTTTGATTTCAAAACCATGTTTGGCCAAATAACAAAAATGTCATGAATATGTTAAGAGGTTGAGAAAATTTTATATGAAAAAAGTATTTATTGGTTAAGTGCATACATTTAAAAATAATATGTTCATAATTATCATTAACAAAATAGTTAATTAATATATTATTTAATTTTTTTGGAAAGTACCCCCAAAAACATTTAATTATTTAGAATAACTACTAATCATTTAGTGTACTTCTAATGATCAACCAATTATGAGTTATTTTAAATATTGTGATTTTGCACATGAGTCACAAAAATAAACTTCCTCCAACATCATGCCAGTTCTTTTTTTTTTGGAACCAATATTAAAATACATTGTCTAGGTCTAGCCTTAATCAAAATAAGTCAACCTAGGTTCAACCTATAAATATAGCTTTTAAATTTTGTCCTAAGTTTAGCTTCTAAGTTTAATCTTAACATTTAACTCAAATTTAGCCTAGGTTTAAGCTCTAGGTTTAATTTAGGTGTAGCCTATAAGTTTAACTTGCAAGTTTAGCCTCTAGGTTTAGTCTTTACATTTAACCTATATTTAGCCTTTATATTTAACCTAAATTTAACTTCTAGTTTTAACCTTTAGGTTTAGCCTAGGTTTAACTTTTATGTTTAGTTTAGGTTTAACTTTTATAAGTTTGGCCTAAATCAACTTAAGCTAGACTTGGCGGGTCACCTTAGTTAACCTAAATTAGCCCATTTCAATTTAAACTAGACTTAAAGGGGGTCATCTAAGTTAACTTAGGTTAGCTTAAGTCAATTTAAGTAGTCTAAGGTGCCTCACATTATGAAAAAATGGGGTGATTTACATCTAACCTTACAATTGAATATTTGAATTGCAATGACTATTTGCAACTCATTTACAACTCATTGCAATTTAGTGTATTTCTATGGGCATGAATGTTATTCGACAAGTTGCACGAATTACAATAAATACAACTCATTAT
>Ga0209208_10004789_pt1 | contig 19025 bp, 26 predicted proteins | sample S1TSphfallax_3_FD_187694 | JGI IMG/M metagenome (GOLD analysis project Ga0209208, IMG submission 187694) | Host-associated microbial communities from peat moss isolated from Minnesota, USA - S1T2_Fd - Sphagnum fallax MG (SPAdes) (version 2) | ecosystem: Host-associated > Plants > Peat moss >... | reverse complement strand
CGCCCCCCCCCCCCCCTTGTCCCCTTTTTTTTTTGGGCCCCTCTATCCCCAGAGAATCATGATTCCGTAGGTTTGGTATTGTGGTTATCGTTTTTTTTTAAAAAGTGATGTTCCGTTGCACACAGCGAATAGTTATTATTATTAGTTTTTGAAAAAATTCCTCTGATACCCACCTAGTACCCGGCGGGTACACTGCCCAGTTATCATGGGCGAAAAATAAAATAAAATAAATAAAATAAAAATAAATAAATAATTGTAGGGTATATGAAAAAAAACAGAATGCCAGTCTTTAGATTTCCAAAATGCCCTTTGAAATTTTTGAAGCTCTGGAACATCACATGTGGAGACACTAGAATTTTCTGCCCAGTGCTTTTAGAGTGTAGTAAAGCAAAATTTGTAGTGTATGTGGAGGGCACCTTATGTCCATCGATTTCCTTCCTAGAAATCAGGAGGGATATCATTATGCCTACTCCTTAAGGATGGGAGAGAAATTATGCCTACTTGTAGGTGTAAGAACCCTCCCACTATTGAGGAGTAGGCATAAGAAACCTCCACATTATGCCTACTTGTAGGTGTAAGAACCCTCTCACTATTGAGGAGTAGGGATAAGAATCCTAAACCCATAGGTTTGGTTCATGATAAATTTTGCTACGTGCTTTGCAAGTGGTAAAAGCCCATGGGTGAGGTACATTCCCAAAATGCAAGGCCAAACCTGGCTTTCGCCTCATCCTAGGCCCCTTATTTTGAGAGTGCCCCCACCCTAGGGCTTTACCCTACACTGAAATTTTGGCTCATCCTTCATTGGGCAAATCAAATCAACAAGTGTCCAGTGTTTTCAACATTGACTTTCTCTTTGCTGTAAAACCCTGCAAAGTATCCAGGAGACAAACTCGTCAAAGAGGAAACACTTCAAGGTATTGTATTGCCAATTCACAATCACCACAATCACAACAGCTTCTCCAGGCAATTCTGAAATCTTACCTCTGCATGATGGATTTTTTGCTTTCTCCAAGACTGCATTCACAAAGTCCTCTTGAAGCTCTGGTCCCAGTTTTGTAAGTTCCCATGTTTAGCCACACGGTCTTTTTCTTATGATAAAAATTTATGCTTGATCATGGTTTTCTTATCCAGATCAGCATCTACACAAACCGTTCCCTCGATTGCTACTGGCACTCAACTGTTGAACTAAAACTGGAGCTAGTTTAGACCTCAAAATAAAACTACAGTACAATAGAGCATCAATTGTGGCACCCAAACACACAAATTCACTGAGAAGCAAATAAAGCTCCAACCAAATTTAAAAACTTACATCAGGAAAGATGCACATCAGTCCAGAGCAGATCCAAAACCTCAGCTGGCTTGAAGCAGCACAGAGGTCAAGAACTCCAAAAACCCCAAAAACCAAAACCTTTGGACTATTCAGGGCTACTCAGCTACTCAGACAGCTGTTTTCAAATTGAATCCAAGGCACAACATTCCAATAGCTACTTGAGTTCAGGAGCATTCCATGAATCCATACAAAACTTGAGACAAACAGGCTCATCAGAAACACGTCCTCAGATTTATTTGCTAGGAACTCAGATTCTACAAAGAACATCCAGCAACTCTCATCTGAGTCATGAAATAACAAGACACAGGAAGCAAGTGTGAAGCCCACTTAGGTGATCTTCCTGGCCATCATTTGCCAGCCCAGACACTGAAAACAAGAAAAGACACACAACACACCTTATTAAACTATAGATTGGGTATTGACATGAGAGGAGAATTGAGGGAAATTGCAAATCAAATTCCCAAGTCTTCCAATCTCTCCCATCACTCTCCCTCAATCATCCCCTCTAAACAGAGAGGACAAATTCAAAGACATTTCTCAATCTTGACTATGAGTTTATTGGTACTTTATACACAGCAACTTCACCTAACATTGTTCTCCAGACCACATCATACTTCATCATGTCTCCTCCAAAAAGTGATTGGGATGCATCTGGATAATCCAATCACTTATGTTTAGCAACACACTTTTCAATGACCACAAGTGAATGAACTGCTTCTAACCTGCAGTCATAGGCAGGAATTTCATTTTCTGCCACCATGGACCAGGCTCCTTTCTACACTTTGTTCTCCACTCCATACATGTCTTCATCTCTCCCAGGTTGAAAAGAATGCAGACACAGCTCATGGTACTACTGACGAAGCTCATAGCCCCAACTTGGTAAAATTGGTCCACGTACTGCTGACCACGCATACACATCAAGGTCATTTACATGGATCCTGTGCTGCTCCTTGTTCAATTATTATCTCACACCAAACCATCTATAAGCCCAGAAGCAAAACATAGGCCACACATTCACAGCCCAAATTGAGGGCCAACTTTGATAGACCAGCAATATCACAATCTTATGTTGGTCTAAAATGACCTATACCCAAAGTAACCAATCTCTTTCTCAACAAAATCCAATCACCAATCCTTTCCCCAAATGGAAAAAGGTCTTCCATCAACAGCTGGGTAGAAGAACATCGAGCCTGCCTGCCTCACAATAATGTCCCCTTCTCTGGATGTAGCTAACCCATCACAGATGCCTTGATTTGATAGAATTGCTGCAAATCCCAGACAAATCACTGTACATTCAAGTCTGTCCCTTTTTCTATGTGTTGCAGCTACATCAACTAACTTAAGATTCACCATTGCTCCCATATATTCAAAGGAACCTTCATCACATCTGTTTATATCCTGCTTTCATAAGTTGAAAGCTGAAAATGCCACACTAACCACTGGTTCCAACTTCAACCATTACAAAGCAACAGCAACTTAATGATAATCACTCGGCTGTGGAGTTGATTCTCACCGAGCATTCTGAACAGGGATAATGTAAAGAACAAGAGCACTAGTTTGGAAGGAAGCCAATATTGAAACCAGCTTCAGCATGCCATTGATGTGTCACCATCATCATCAGAAGCTTCAATAGCCACCAGCAAATCAGTGATTGTCAAAGGCGAATGTCTTGCTGCATACTGGAACAGAATCTGGTGATCAAATAAATTTTCTGTCAGGATGCAAAGATCTCTTCAAACATATTTCTTGTTAACCAACGAGCAAAGTAGAACCTAGTACTCTTGAATAGCAGCTTCCATGACAACCAGCCTATCCTGATAATCGTAACCTAATTTACCTAGAGACAAGAAAGTTATCCCAACTCCATACAACCCACCTTCAACTTCTTCCAAAAGTTTGTATCTATGAGTTTGCAAAGAAAACTCCACAATGACACTTAAAAAGGTAACCATTGTGTTAATTCCAGCAAAACCCAAAACTAACAAGACAAGAATGAGTGCAGTTGTAACTCATAACCTTATATGAGTGTCACTCATAAACTAACAAAGCACATATCTAGAAATTGCAGAGAAAACTACACAAAAATGCTTTGAAGGTAACATAAAAATAAGTGCAGTCATAACCTTATGAGAGTTGCTCACAAAGTGTCAGACCATCACCTTTTTCCAAAAGTATAAAATTACCAAATATACCTCTTGAATCTGTAGTTAGGCTTCAAAAGGTCCAAACACTACTCATTAGTATTCTGTTCTACTCCTAGCATGCAAAAGGGTAAACATTTGAAAGCTTTACCTTGGTGCAACTATCTGCACCACCTGCACGATTCTTACTGGCCAGACCTTGAAAATGGATGTCAGCCACCACAGGTTTGCCATCCACAATGCTAATTCCTTGGTCCCCAATAGCAAAACGCAAGAGATCCCCAGGCTTTAAGTACTGTGCATTCTGCAACCAGCCCCAAGACTAGACATCAGGTTAAGGCATTGCATACGGCACAGTCACTGAGCAACTGGAGATCAGTGAAACAAGTTTGAAAAGAAGCTACAACAGTATTCCAACCTCAAATTTTCTCTGATCAAGTGAGTCAAAACATGAGAGCAATCATATATACTGTCAGCAAAAACACAATGCTGAGGAAGCACCTGCTGAAGAAAGTCTGAGGGCAAGGAGCCCAAAACAGTAGGTGGCTGATCACTGGTTACTACAGTGCCATCACTGCAAAGCTCTAACACCACCTGCACTCCACCCAGCCATGTCCCATGAGAAGGAAACAGGGAGAAGAAAGTGGTTGACAAGCTCAGTTCTAAAGTGATAGAACTAATGTGAATGGTAGACCACTCAGACCTTGATCCTAGATGCAATTGCCAGTGGTTTCTGTCAATTGCTGGGAAGCACTGGCATAGATACACCTCAAATTCCAAAGTTTCCAAACTGTGAAATTCTAAAGTATCTCTGCATCAGTGCATGTAATTTACTACGTGTGAGCCTCACATATCCAAATTTGAGAACAATGATAGCCAATCTCGACAGAAGCCTGTGTGCAGACTCCTAATGCTTGTAGACAGAGAAGAGAAAGATATGCAACAAGAAACCCATGCAGGGTCAATAACATGACAAAATCAATAATATTAAGGGACTGGAGAACCTGATGAAATCCTACAGACCTGTTGGTGAGCAGGAACATTCCCCTGGCTGTCGGTGTCAAACAGATAAAGGCTGCACTCAGCATCCTTCCAAAGTAACACTAGAGGGGTGAGACCCATTTGGTAATGGGCATGTCTGTCATTCCCAGTTGGTCCCCACCACCACCAAAGACGACACCAAGGGTTGCATCAAAAGCATTCAGCATTCATCCAGCATTGCTCTAAAGCGACTGGTAGCAACATTGACCTGGAGGTCTGGTTCCAAGAAACAAAAGATGAAGATGTGATCATTTTGTCTCTACACAATGAACATGAAGATTGCCTTCCCTCTCTGGACATACTGTCCAGCACTAGGTTAGACTTCAGAACCCCTAAGCCAAGTTAGGTAGGTACATTGCACAAAGAGAGGGGGAAGAGAGAGAGAGGGGACCTGTTGACAAAAAGAAGCCCATCTCTCACAAATGCCACAGAGCCGGTATAAACGGCCTCTAGACTGGCTGCGTTGCACTCAAAGACAGGGACAACACTGAAGCGATAGCGATGATGAGCTGTTGGAGGGTTAAGTGCACCAGTCTCAGCCAGCTTTGTAGTCATCCAAAAAAAACGGAACTCAGCACTGCAGTCGTACAGAGAGTAGCCCCGCCAGCACATCATGTCCACCACATAATAAGTTTTGTCAGGCTGCCAGATTACAACCCAAACAATCAGAACTATAGTAAAAGAACTCAACATAAAGCTGAAGATTTTCTCATAATAAATAGATATTCTTGAAGGTAATTATGTTGAGAACCTCCATGAAGCTTCTATAGATACAGAGCATCAATGGGAACTTAGACACTTGAGTCTGAGACCATGCTTTAGTGCCTCCCCTTTGAACCTAAGACCCCTGAGTCAAGGACTTGAATTGACAACTGTCCTTATAATTAGCTTAAAGATTGTGCCCCAGATAAGGTTCAAAGATGAGAACCCTACTGCATGAAAGATACAGTCAAGGATACAGTAGACATGGGATGCTGCTGCAACATCACGAGTCCGTGCACCATTGGGCAGTGCAGAAGGGAAGCAATGTAATATGCGGCCATTCCGTTGACGGCTTATGGTACTGCCATTGGCTGCTATAACAAGACACCGCTGGCCTGCTGGCCTTGCCATTATACACCTGCAACCCAAAAGATCACATAACATGACACTTTTCTCAACCAACAGATCCATAAAACAGAATATTTAATTTTCAAAAAGAGCATAACCTCTCTCTGGCAATCCAGCACCCTGAATAGAGTGCTTGTGCAAAGAACAGACCTCAATCTGCCCTCCCATGCAGATTGAGGTTTGTTCTTTGCACAAGCACTCTATTTTGGGTGCTGGATTGCAACACGGCATCACAAATAGCCTATTGAAAGAATAACTGTGTTCTTGTAGAGCACTTTTGACGGCTCTCAACTGCCCCTTTGGAGAATATAAGAAAACTTGAAAGAGTATGCTCATATGTACCAATCTTTCTTGAGATTGATGGGTATGTCAACCATCCATTCAGGGAGCATCAACTGCTGTGAATAGAATTCTCTAGCTTTGCCCCCCTTGAGCTTGGTCCCTTCCAAAATACCTTTTCTCTTGCTTCCAGGACTGCTATCTGTGTCTTCCAATCCCTCCTGTCCACCACATCCCCCCACCCCAAAGGGTAAGCTACACTAAATTGCAATTCCAGATGTATGGGAAGATTATTCTGAATTTGTACACGCTAGTTCCATGCATCAGAAGTGCTTGGCACATTTTGATCCAAAACCCTAAACCCTAAACAGACTTTGGAACCAGCAGAGAAGAACTCGCTGCTGATATCGAACCCAGAAAAAAAACAAGATTTAATGCGATTGTTAGGAGACACTGACCTGCGTGTCATCTCCCTCATCAAATTTTCCTGCTTCCTCGACCTCAGGAACACTTGGGCCCTGAAACAACAACAACAACACCGCACGATCGATAATCCTGTCGGACTGCCATATGGATGGAACACAGTCATGAGAAGACAGACAGATATGAATGTGCCCAACCCAAAAACGAAACAAATACCAACACAAAGCAAAAGCAAAAGCAAAAAAGCAAGGGGACCAAAACTGCTAACCTGAAACAAAATTGAATCCTGCTGATCCAAACTACGACTGCAATCATCATCGTGTGCCGCATCATCCCACTGAGAAGGAGAAGACGGGGGGCTGAAACCAGATGCCAGCTGACGAGCGTGCTGCTGTAGGTCACGGCGACTTTGTTTCTGCCGCTCCAGGGCAATTTCACGCCTCCGCTGCTGGTCCGAAATGCTTCGCTTGTGCACGCGAGGAGGGACCCCCGCCTGCCCCGCCATCGTCGTCCCCCCCACACACTCCTGAGCAACAGAAGGCAGGAGGAGCAAAACAGAGAAAACGTCTAGGGTTTAAGCTCTAGGGTTTAGACTTAGACGGGGCCAATGGCCGAAGACGTTGTGGTTGATTCTTCGACCCTAAACCCTAAACACAAAACCCTATTTCCCTGCCCTGTGCCCTAATTCGTGAGCAGTCGAGAACGTTGCGCATGCGCTTGACCTGAAGCCCGCCGGCGCTTAGTGTTCGTGCCGCATCAGAACTTCGTTGCTTGCAGCGAGAGAGAGAGAAGGGGAAAGGAACGAAACCGCAGCTGCTGGACGAGGAGAAAGAAGAGTTTTACCAATTTTACTGAAGAAGTGAAAGGAGCTACAAATTCTGATAGTATTAGTCCTTACCGGAAGCTTTGGAAGGTCCGGTTGTATGTACCTCCTTGCCGTGGTTTACTTCTGGTAGTTTTGAATTTGTTTTTGGGTCTTTTGGAATGTGCTGATACTGAACACTAAACTAGCTAGAAGAAGCAAATCATCAGCAAAATCTTGTCATAGAAAACAGAGTCCTTTTTTGTTTCGAATATCTGTTTAGGGTTTCAACCACTGGGAAATGTTCGGTGAAGCTTGGAAGAGGTGAGAGAGGCCAGGAGAAGTGAAGATGAAGGGGAATGTGGTTTGATGGAGAGAGAGCTGTTTGATGGATATATGTTACGGTATCCCTGACCTAACACGCTCGTATGATCCTTGCAGACTTGAGTCTCTGTCCCATTCTTGGATTGTACTCCACTTCGTGAGATGGCAGAAGTGAAGGTGTCGGAGACAAAGGATTTGACGAGAATTGAGCGCATTGGAGCTCATTCTCATATTCGAGGACTGGGTTTGGATGATACATTTGAAGCCCGCGATGTCTCTCAGGTTTCCTCATATGTCTTATTACTATGTGGCAGCGTGGTTTTGATGCCTAGGAGGTCAATCATGCAGGACTAGTACCAAGACTGTAGGCCAAGCACAATGCCAAAAAGCATTCCAGTAATGTTTAGAACGTTTGGAAACAGTTAAGTTTGCTGAGCTTGTTTCGGATGGCTGATCTGGGACTGAGATCAAATTCTTACCAGGGCCTAGGAGATTTGCTGCAGCGGAAGAGTTACTCGAGGTTTAGGGTTTTCCAGGTGTTGTCCTTGCACTGTTCGAGGGCTTCAGGTTTTTCTGACACCTGACATGTTGCAATCTACAGGGGATGGTAGGACAAAGATCTGCAAGAAGAGCAGCAGGCATCATACTTCAAATGATAAAAGAGGGGCAAATTGCAGGACGTGGGGTGCTTTTGGCTGGGCAGCCCGGGACAGGAAAGACTGCAATAGCCATGGGCATGGCAAAGGCTCTTGGTGAAGAGACTCCCTTTGCCATGATGGCAGGGAGTGAAATATTCTCTCTAGAAATGAGCAAGACAGAGGCTCTCAGTCAGGTAATGTCTCTTTATATTTCTCAACAACAACACGTTATGTGCACAATCTGTAGAATCAATTTGCATTATGGTTGACATGTCAGGAGCTTTTGATAAGTAGGTTTTATCACCTTGGGATTCTACATAGGATTGCCCTGTCAAACAGTCTGATAATTCTTAATGTTTGCTATATTCTGCACAGGCTTTCAGGAAAGCTATTGGAGTTAGAATCAAAGAAGAGACAGAGATCATTGAGGGAGAAGTAGTGGAGATTCAAATTGAGCGCCCAGCAACAGCAGGAGCAGCATCAAAGACTGGGAAGCTAACTCTCAAAACCACAGAGATGGAAACAGTGTATGATCTGGGTACAAAGATGATTGAGGCATTAGGCAAGGCTAAAGTGCAAAGTGGTGATGTGATTGCTATCGACAAGGCATCAGGGAAAATTACAAAGTTAGGACGCTCTTTTGCACGGTCACGTGACTATGATGCTATGGGTCCCCAAACCAAGTTTGTGCAATGTCCAGATGGAGAGCTTCAAAAGCGGAAAGAAGTGGTCCATGTTGTGACCCTACATGAGATTGATGTTATCAACAGCCGGTGAGTTTCCTTTCTCTATATTGTTTCCACATTTGAGTGCCAATCCTCAAGAATCAGTTAACTTAGGGTTGTGAGGCTGGTTAGACCATTCATCACTTTCAGGACTATATAGACTGGAAGTTCAAAAGCATTCAGGGATGTCATCAGTGTCACTTTGAGTTCCTGAACTTACATCAGAATGCAAGTTTTGGTTCTGTTTTTCAGGACTCAAGGCTTCTTGGCTTTGTTTGCTGGAGATACTGGTGAGATTCGGTCAGAGGTCCGGGAACAGATTGACAGTAAAGTTGCAGAATGGCGAGAGGAAGGGAAAGCAGAAATTGTTCCGGGGGTCCTCTTCATAGATGAAGTACACATGCTGGATATTGAATGCTTCTCTTATCTGAATCGAGCATTGGAGAATGAAATGGCTCCAATTTTGGTGGTTGCCACTAATCGAGGAATCACACGCATACGAGGGACCAATTACAAGTCACCACATGGCATCCCCATTGACCTGTTAGACCGCTTATTAATCATAGCTACAACACCTTACACTGAGGAGGAGATTCGAAAGATTCTGGATATTCGATGCGAGGAAGAAGATGTTGACATGACTGATGATGCTAAGGATCTGTTGACAAAGATTGGGTAAGTGGAACTGATCACCTCTGTGCAGTGTAAACTGAAGCTACCTTACAAAGTATCCTGTTAAATGTTGCTGGGTCTGTTATGGTATTGATGGTGCTGGCTTGTTTGTCTAGCCTGCTATTAGATGTTCTCGGATGTCTAACTTTCAGACAATTTCTGACTACTAATTTATTTCCTTCTTCAGGGCTGAAACTTCATTACGTTATGCCATGTGCTTGATTTCAGCAGCATCTCTTGCATGCCAGAGACGCAAGGGAAAGGAGGTTGAGATAGAGGATATAAGTCGGGTATACACTCTATTTGTAGATGTCAAGCGATCCACTCAGTTTTTGATGGAATATCAGGAGCAGTTCATGTTCAGTGATGTCATGGGCCAGGTTGATGAGGAAGTAGTCATGGAGGAGACTGAGCAATAAACTGTGTCAGCAGGGTTTTGTGGAGCTTGCTGTATTTTATACTGTTGGGATATGAACCTTGAAACTGTAAAGTTTTTGTGCTTGTTGTACTTTGGATCGGAATATTTTTCAAATCTTGAGCATTCAATTTGATAAATTTTGAGATGTACAACCTCATCAAGGTTTGAAGATGCACAACCCCAGATTGGTGAAGTCACACTGACATCAGAGTCATATCCTTAGCTTGGGAGGGACAAGTAGATTGAATTACCATAACATGGAACCTGAAAAGTTAGTTGCCCAACCTATCCTTGAATGTGTGACTGAGGGGTGGCTGCAGTGGCTTGCCGTAAAGCCAATTCTAGTTGTTGAGCTCAAGCTCGATGCCTTAGTGGGTTGTAAGTCCATGTCAGTTCACTAAGCACATTGTCAAATCTTCATATCCTTCTGGAACATCCAGCCAGGAACTTTTTCATGCACGATATGGCTCTTGAGTGCTAGCCAACATCATGACTGATTCTTGCTGTTGCTTCTTGAAATCAATGATTCTATATCAGAGCCAGGCCTTCGATTTTTTTTTTCGATTAACTGTGGTTCTAAATCAGAGCCGGGTATTTGATTGTTGGAAGAAGCACGGTCATGAGTCCTAACAACCGCCCTAATACCCAGATATGGTTGGCTACAGGCAAGTTAGTAAAATTTGACCCGGTTATTAATCCGGTTAAATTCTTACAACTGAATAAATTGATAACCACCTGGTATTGAATCCTCAAGAATCTAATACCTTACCGGAATGGCCTGGTTAAGATCCGGGTAGGTTATGAATCTTTGAATTCCATAATACAGAAAAAATTTAAATCAAACAAATAATAATTTAAATTTGAAAATATTAGAAAATATCATAACCGAATAATAACCGACAGGATAACAAATGACTGTCAACCAGGTATTTGATAACCCACTCCAGACAACCATCTTTTATATATACCCGTGTGGCCCCCTCCCCACCCCACCCTACCCGCCAAAAAGGCTTAAAGACTGCCCGGCGGGTATTTAAAAGAATTAACCGGCCAGCACTGGCTTGGTGCCAGTTTCTAATAACCGCCCACCGCTGGTTTGAACTTTGAACATGAGGAGGTGGTTACTAGTTTCAATTGGAAAAAAAATAAAAATTGAAGGATTTGGAGGGATACAGATGCACAGAGAGAGAGAGAGGAACAGATCTGAGAAAGGAAGGAGAAAAGGGGGGGGAATTGCGGGAGGAGATGACAGGAAATGGAGTGCGCAGATTGCTGTCTTCAGGAATCTTCGACTCCTCCTCACAGCCTCAGGTCTGATCTCCTCCCCCTGAAAGAAGGGTATTTCTTTCTTGCATGTCTATAGAAGAACTTATTGAGAAAAAGAGTCTGAAAAAGGTTGTCCATAATAAACTGGAAGACCTTAAGGGGGGTTTTGATCTTGAGTGAGTGAGTGAGTAGTGGAAGGCGAAAAGTTTTTATATGTGTTTGTTCAAAAGAGGGCCCTGTTTTCTCTCCATGTTGCATTCCCTCTTCTCAATCTTTCTTTTTCTATTCCATCACTCGATCTAGACCACCTTAAGACTTTTCAACATTCTTTTGTTATGTCCTAAATGCATAAGTTTAGTAAGTAAAAAAAAATTTGGGGAAAGGGGGGAGGGCGGGAATTCTCTATAAATTGTATGATGTCTCGTCAGTTTTGTTTGAGCTTCATTCTCCAATAGTTTTGAATTGTGCTTATAAGACAATGTATTGGGTATGTCCCCACGGGTATTATTAATTGTGCTGTCTATTTAGTAAATTTAGCAAATTTCTGCCTCTTTTCCAATGAGTTTGATTTTTTGAAGCATCTTTTGAAGTCCAACACCTACTCGCCCTGTTGTGCTTCAGAGATTATCCCTAGTTCATAAGTTTGTGGATGATCTTTTTGTCATGGGCCTGCCTGACTTTTTGAGAGTTTTATGTATGTGGACAAAGACTCTTTTGGCAAGCACAGTATACCCTAAAATGTCTTTTGAGTTAAGTTGCATGTCTAATGACATCTCCTGTAGCTTCTTGGATTTAGCCATAAACCATAGTCCCCCAGGTATTGCCAATACAATAGGGTAGGGAACCCCATTGAGGCTCGTCCTGGATTTGAGGGTCTCGCCAAGGGCAATATAGCTTGAGGCTGGGCCCAAGAATCTAGGAAGAACCAAGAATGGGGTTCATTCCCCAAGGTAAAGAACAATTTCAAATTTAGGAATCTTACAAAAGTGTATAAGGTACCTTTTACCTTACACACTTTTGGTACCTTAGTACACTTTTGCAAGATCCCTGAAATGGAAAACGGGAAATTCTGTCAGGGGAGGCACTTTCAAATACATAGACTAAATTCGCAAAGTTCTTTACGATATCTTTGATATACACACCGAACCCCAGTATGCATGCATGCAGGTATTGACATGATCTATATGACTCATGTTCAGTACAATATGTCTATTTCTCTTAAGTTGGCATTATCCACAATCCATTGTATAAGGTTCTTGAGGCTTTGTATTTTATTCTATTTCTCAGATGGTCAGTTTTATTGTCCTTCTGAAGAAAAAAAGGCTACCCTCTAAAGGTTCTCTGAAAGAGGACTAAAGATTTGCTCAAAAAAGAGAACTTTCTTTTGGAATTTCTGCACTTGGAGTTTTCTGAATGACTTTTGTTATATAGTCTTGTAAGGGGACAGCTTTCTTTAGCCCACTTGGTCTTTGTTCTTCTTCTTCCTTTTTTGATTTCTGTTCTTTTTGCCTCTTTTGCTTTTCTTTTTTTTTCCCTCTGTGTTTTCTCTATGTTTTCACAGACATGTTTTTCCCTTTGTGGCAGTACTGTGATGTAGGGTGCTAGGCAGTATCATGGTTGAGTCTTCCTGCTGCTTTCAGAATTCCAACAGAAACTCAGCATGCAGGCCAGTGGTGACACTGCCCTATACCCACTGTAGGGAGCTGATGAAGTCATTGGGTAAGTTGTGATAGATAAGTCACTATCATACAAGGTTTACTGTTGCTAGTCCCTGAACAAGTGGGAGACTGTCACTGCAGTTCATACTGCTAGTTTTGTTGTTCTTTTCTTCTTGTTCTTCCCTTCTGGGTTTCCTTATTTGGGTGTTTTTCTTTGACGTAAAAAGGAGAAGTACATATGAGTAGTAATAATCAATTGCATGTTTTGTGAGGTAGGAGGATGCAGAAGTGGAGGAAGAGAAAGAAAGTGAGAGCATGCCTCAAGCAAGGTGCCCTTTGTACTTCCTGAATTCTTTCCTGAACAACCTCTGGACTGGAAGAAGATAAAGGCAGATAATGAAATGAGAGAGAAGTTAGACTGTGGAAACCAGGTCTAATCCACCTCATTTGCATCTTTTTGTGTTCAGGGGATGGAATTTTGGTGCCTTCGTCAAGAACCTGGCAGAGAAGGCAATGTTACAACTTTGGGCACTTCCAATCCAATGAGCTCTAGGTTGATCTTTCATGTGGCCAATCATGACTGGATTGACACCTAACACAAGGCTCACAGCTTCTGATTGCTGGGTGATTTGGAGGCAGTCAGGAGGGGTGCTGCAAGCTTACCAACATGATTTACAGGAGTTTGGCATAGGCCTGAAGAAGGAGACAGCAGCAGTGGCATGCCTGCCCCTCTATCTTGAATCCGCTGCTTCTGTTGCCCGGGTTCCTTCCTTCACTGTTGTTGGTCCCCTACTGGAACTCCTTGTTGGCATCTGATGCCAATATGTGTCTACTGTTCTCTCCTTTCCAGTAAACCCTTGTGATTCCATTCTTGGAAACTCATGCAAGACTTTATGATAGGTAATTGACCTATGGACTACTACTGTGTTTAGATACCAACAAGAGATGGCTTATTCTTGATGTTGTGTAAGAAACACCTGACAAGTTACTTCATGAAGAAGCATAACAACTCAGTAGCTCTGTATCCTATTCATTTGTTGTTCAAGATAAGGAAATTTGTGTGTTTTCAATTAGTCACTGCATGGTGGAAGTTGTGCATAAGGGTTTTGCATGCCCCAGGACACAGTTAGGATGGGAGATGGTGATTCTCATATCACTTTCCCTGTCAAGGAACTGATTGAAGTCTTTTGTCCTTCCTAATGCAGGAGTCACTGGAGACAGTTGGCCAGGTAGTGGAGGACTTTGGAAGTTCAGTTTGGCGTGGGTAGGTTGCTCAGCTTGTGACTGTTTGTTTCTGTTTGTTTCTGTTTCCAAACCACTCACCCTAAGCAGAAAGCCTGGTGATTCCCAGTTTCAGATGTGACCAGTGAGCTATTTAAAGCTAATCAATTCAAGTTTTGTGTGAGATGTTAAGGATACCCCAAGTATCAGGGTAAGAGTGCTGTTGCATTTATTTTGTCTTGAAAATTAGGAGTGTGGTGACTTGACTTATCTCATGTTCCATATTAGCAACTATTTTTCCAATCATGTGTGCTGGGTTTCCTGAGGGATGAAGTGGGTGGGGGTTGATTATGTAACGGGAGTATGTGCTCTGCAGAACTACAGAGATATTTGCACAAGTGAAGGAAGCAGTTCTGAGCATTGATGAAGAAGCTGCCACAACCACCCATTCAGATGCCTTAGCAACCCCCTTCAGCAATGCGTAAGCCCTCATCTCCAATTCTCGTGTACCCTGTTTCCTTCCAACCGCCACCTTATAGATGAGTTAGTGCTATGGACTGTTCCATTTACAAATTTGCCTTGTCAATTGCATGAAGCTGCCCATGAAGTGAATCTCAAGGAAGGGTGAACAATTTGTGGATGGCATTTGCAGGAAGTACAGCCGCTATGAGTCTCAGGTAATAACAAACAAAAACTCCTGCAAAGGTTCCTCTTGCTTCAGAAATCTTTATTCTGAGCAGCTCTTGGTCTTTGCTAAACTGGCCATGCACATGAATATTTGCTTGATTCATGTGGACATCATTCCATTAGGTAGGGGAAAGCATTGCTAGAAAGTCAAGACTACTTCTTTATACTTTTGTGGTGTGTAGTCAAAAGTTCTGTGATGTTTCTTTTTGTACATAAATTCAACTAGCATCAGTGTAGCTAGTTCTGTAGCACTATGGAATTACTTTGATGGTGCATGATCTCCATAGCCCCAAATGCCAGTGTCAAAAAGTGCATGTGTACACATGCAGAAAGATGTGTGGTGATGAGCAGGTGAGGGCAATTCAAAGTGATAGTGGCACATATAGTGATGAGCCTGAAGATGCATATGAATATGGGGCTTGGTTGATGTCGTTCAGTATCAAAAGCCGGTACCCACTCTCCCTGTCCTCTTACATTCAGAACTGAACACATCATTGATACCTCTTTTAGAACCGGCATTGTCTCTTGTTCCTATAACCAGCAGAAATTCCTGAGACCTTAATCACATTTGTTTAGCAAGCAACATGTCTCCCTTTGTTAGTAGCTTTATGTTTGTTTTTCCCCTGCAGTAACAAACCCATTTTGGTCATAGAGAAAGACATTATATCCTCTGAGTTGGTGATTGGCTACTCATTGTGTGAATGATTCCACATTCTTGGAGTGTATGACTTCAGTTCTCTTCATTTTTTTTCCAGAAAAGACGAAATTGATAAGATAATATCCAGCAATGCTTTAATGCAAGAGCTCCAGAACCAAATTGGTATGTCTGCAACTTCACTCTTCAAAGCATACTTTTAAAATTTGGGTGTTGAAATGTTGCAGTGTTTTTTATTATTTTGGTTGAAGGGTGTCTTTCTTTCAGATACCTTTATTGCTAGAGATGGTCTAGGATTGTCCAAGAGGTTACCTAACAGCAGGTAACTCTAAGTTGCATCATTGAATAGATGATGATCCATGGTGTCCATGTTCCTCCAAGTCTTGTAAGCGAATGTATGTAGGAAGTTCCAAGCTGCTGCATGTTTGTAGGCAAAGTTTGTTCACCTCCTGTGTTGTAGAGTTCATCAAGATTTCGAGAATGGGTAGATTGATTTCATGTTGAAGGAAGGTATGGAAAAAGAAATAGAAACAAGGGAGTGAAGAGAGGGAGGAAAGTTGGGGGACTTGCAGTGCCTCTTGTGGTGGACTATGACATGTTTTGGACTCGCTATTTCTTCCGTTTGCATAAGCTACAACAAGTTGAAAATGCACGTGCTAATCTTGTCAAGCGTGAGTGTTTCACTCTTCTCTCTTCTCTCTTTTAGATGCTCACACCTATTTGGATATAGAAGCATTGGACCTTTGTATGTGGCGGTATGCCCTATACTAAATATGTCTGGTTCTTGCATATTTCAAGAGTCAGCAATTGATCATCAGAGATTAGAGAATGCAGAGAAGGAAGATCAAGTATGCTCATGACATATATGAAGGGTGACATACAATTGAGCCAATTTGCTCTGAGAAGAAGACTACATCTTTGATGGAACAGGGGCAACTGTGATTGAGGATGAGGACCTCAGTTGGGATGTGGAAGAAGACAAAGAAGAGGAAGAAGACAAGGACAAGCAAGAGCTAAAAGGAGCCAGCAAAGCCAAAGAAAGCGAAATCACTAGTGTTTCAGACATCACTACACCAATATTTGAGGGGCCTGAATTCCATGGTTCTATCTCCACTGCTCCAGTTGACCTTTCATTGGCACTGATGGCAGAAGGTAGATGATATCCTGAATGCTGGGACTATACATTTCACATGATAGTTTATTTGGGCATTCAACACACTAGGTGCTGTTGTTGAGTTGATGTTGGTGCTTGGCAAACTTCAGACACATTCATGGAGCAAGAACTAGCACTCATGCTTAGTAGAGATTGTCCATGCTCAGTCCTAAAGTGATCCAATGAGGGAAACAAAAATCAATCTTGCATAAGCTGTTAAGTCTTCTATGTGCAAGAAATGCACTTCATCAAGTCTGCAAAAAATAATTCCTAAAGCCTTTGAGGAATGACACTTGTTTTGATGCTTTTACACCTTAGATGCACATGACGAAGAGGAAGCCAGAAGTGAAGGGAGTACAGGGAGTGAGTGGCTAGTCATTCCAGAGGAGAAGCTACCAGAATCCAGAGAGCCAATTAGTAGCCCCATCTGTTTGCCCTCAAAGCAGATGTATGTCACATTTAACCACTTCAACTTTGCTCAATACAATAAAGCCCTACAGTTTTTATTGGTTTTATGGTTGCCATGTGGCCAAAGTTGGCAACCAATGATTTCACTTATTGGTGGAGTGTGGCAGCAAGAGAATGAAAGGACACATGGGGAATGGAGTGAGTGAAGATGGGGCAGAACTTGACAACAATATCTCTCATTTCTGAAGGATGCAAAGGACCTGTTAGCAGTCAGGGAGGTACAAAAATCCTTCATGCTTTTGCCACTGTTGATTTTGAGGGTGAATGTACTTCAAAAATCATGTCCCAAACCTCTTGTGAAAAGTCCAAGATTGGGACTATTCCTCCCACGGTCATGATTAGAAATGTGATTCTAAAACATGCATTTTCAGATATGGTGTTGGCAACTGTATCCATCAAGGCCTCATTTGAATTCAACTGGAGGCATGTGAACTACTTTGGTGAAATGCAAGGCTTGTTTGACATGGATGTGCAATATGGAATGCATGTGTCGAGAGGGTTTTTGTAAATGAAGCTGACAGTACAGTTGATTGCTTGCTAAATTAATAGTCCAACTATCACATGTAAGAGAGGGATCAGGCAAGGGAAAGGTTGGAACCAATTACCTTTCAATGTTCCTGCTTCCAATTAGGGCAGTGTATATGTTGATAATGAACCATGTCATTTTCCATGTTCCTTAGCACCATTTCATACTAAAAGGAAAACAGTTGTGAGCTTGCAATGCTTCCATAGAGTGTACTTGTGGGAACCCTAATGGTGCCATCATCAGGTAACACTTGTGCACTGGAAAACCCAGAATCCCAGTTGTTTGATTGTTATGGGCTTGTTCCAAGAAGGAACTTCATTGTTGTTCCTTCCAATTCCAACAACATGCATATTATTGACTGGATTACGTGTAATAGTACACAATGACGATTCCAATTTTATGTGTTGTTGCTTTAATCTGTGTATTGTTAATGTTATTGGAGAGATGTTGGACAAAAGGGGTAAACAAAAGTTCACTTGTATCCTGTAGGATGTCAATTACAATAAGCACTTGTTTTATTGAAATGCATGCAAGTTTTGGAGAGACTTTATGAAAAAGAAAATTAGGATCTGCAAATTGTTGCCTACTTTGTGTAAAACAAACAGATATACCAAAGAAAGTGGGAATTATAGGAGATTGTATAGGGGTGGTAGGATATTACTGTTCATAATATATTCATTCTAAGTGAAGGCAAACCAAGAATTATCTGTCATAACATTGTCAGATTGATAAGCTGACATGGCTATGATTGTGCAAATCTTTTGCACCACAAGAGGAAGTTGGGGGGCCTTCACATATGTTTTAACAATAAAATGTTTAACAAATATTCATGTACAACAATAAATTTTCTTCAATTTGCAGGCCTCCTTTGGGCATAGACATAGGTATTATTTTATGCAACTGTTGTGTACACCCTTTACTGTATTAGGTTTGGTACCCATTTAAGCAAATCTAATGCTTAAAGATTGAAACAACCACAAAGATCCATGGAATCCTACAATATTAAAGTTATATGTAAAGTCACCCTGTCTTAGGGCCTGCTTTTCACCCCCTATGCCCTTTTACAGTCATATCCGCAAAGTAAGGAAATTTTATTAAATCTCAGTATGAAACGAGGAGATGTATGGGTAGTAGGAGCTCAAAATGCAGGTAAATCGTCACTGATCAATTCTCTTGCCAAGGTTACAGCACAAGGGAATAAGAAAGCGTTATCGCACCTTACTGAGGCACCTGTACCTGGCACCACTCTGGGGATTCTGAAGCTTGATAATATTTTGCCTGCAAAAGCAAGACTATTTGACACCCCAGGCCTACTGCACCCTCATCAGATCACAACACGGCTTACTCATGAAGAACAGAAGCACATGTAAATGAACGTGGGTGAGTGAGTGACTGTGAACTCACCTTCTCATTTGAGTGAGTGAGTGAGTGAGAAATCACCTCCTAATTTGAGTGCGTGAGTGAGTGAGAACTCACCTCCTCATTTTA
>Ga0209208_10004788_pt1 | contig 19027 bp, 22 predicted proteins | sample S1TSphfallax_3_FD_187694 | JGI IMG/M metagenome (GOLD analysis project Ga0209208, IMG submission 187694) | Host-associated microbial communities from peat moss isolated from Minnesota, USA - S1T2_Fd - Sphagnum fallax MG (SPAdes) (version 2) | ecosystem: Host-associated > Plants > Peat moss >... | reverse complement strand
GGAGTAAATCATGCTCCTTTGAAACTAAACACAAATATTCTGCAATTTGCACAAATGTGTTGTGCAAATTGTTCATTAAAATAGGGTTTGTGAATTACATTAGACCTACCTAATGTCTTTGCACTTGTTTATTTTAGTGTGTTTTACTAATTATATTCTTGATTGGGTAGGCACATCTCCCACTACAATTGGGTAAGGGTCCCACTTGGACTAGGGTTTGATTCCTTATTATAGTCACTTTTTAGTTTTCTATTAGGGCTACCTAGCCTATAATGTTGTGTTTGTGAGTGCCTAATTTATTTATTCATTTCTATGTTGGTTTATGTAGATTTTTTATTAAAAAAAAAAGGGTCTTAGATTGATTCCCCACTCCTACCCTCCTCACCCCCAAAGTACTTATTAGGAGCCCTAACCCCACTCCCACCCTCCTTGCACCAAAGTACTTATTAGGAGCCCTAACCCTACTCCCACCCTCCGTGCCCCAAAGTACTTATTAGGGGCCCTAAGGCTCGTTCAAGGACTAGTTTAGTTTGATGTGGTATTTGTGATGAATATGTAGAACATGCACTCGTGAGGACTCATCTTTTTCTTTCTTCCTTTGTGTTGTGGTGGCGGTGGCATGTAATTTTTTTTTTGGGTTGATTTTTGGTGTTCCCACCATGTTCTTAATGTGTTCTCACATGTTCACAATGATGTTCCTCATGTTCAATGCGTTCCTCAAAGGTGTAATTCTCAATAACACAATGCTTTTTATCCCATATGGTTCTCCCCTTCTCACTTATTATATAGGTGGGCCAAAGGGGACAAACTTACATCTTCACATAAATTTTTTTAAATTTTGGGGAGCTTCCAAAGTTTCAGTTAGTTTTTTAATTAAAAAAAAATTGGCTTTTTTGGGGTGGTGGGCCAATCAAAATGGTTCATTACAAAAATGAAAAAAAAAAAGAACTTGGGATTGACGAAGCACCCTTCATCTATTTAATAGAAAGTAACAAAAGGTACCCACAATAAAATAAGGAATATGATAATGGATTTTGTTCAAAAGGTTGTTTTTGGAAATTTTTGGCAAAACTCGACAATTTGGCAAAAAAATAGTTAGAAGTCACCACATTTAAATAGCGAGGTCACGAAGGTCATTAGAACAAAGTGGCTATTTATTCGGTCATGAAGGTCATTAGAACAAAGTGGCTATTTATTCGGTCATGAAGGTCATTAGAACAAAGTGGCTATTTATTTGGTCACGAAAATAAGGTTGTGGCATTTGGGTAGGGGCGGAAGGGGGGGGGGTTAAATGAATGCAAACTTGTCATTGCAACCTAAAATTTATCCATCTTAAAGTGGGTAAAATCGAACGTGAGAATGGAATACCAAGTAACCCTATGCAATGAAAATGGACTCATAGATGCACTTCAAATTTGTTGAAGAAAAACCCATTTTCAAATAGCTAGGCCCAAGGGTGAAAAAATTGATACGTATATGAATGAATGAGGGTGAAGTGTGGTGATGGCGGGTGGGTTTCTCAAGCAAAAAAAATACGATCTCAAAAGCTGAAAAAAAATTATGATTTGTGTAATGTTGAATTCATTCGTGTCATTCATTCCAACATTTTGCTAGAGAAATTGTTTAGCTTGAAAAGGGTGCATGGAGTTGATGGTTGTGCTCATTCAAAGAAATATATTCGACTAAACTCCGAAGGGTGGAAATGTGTCGTGATTAGAGTGGAGCTCAACAAGAGATGTCCATCAATCTCCACTAAAAGAAAGGGGGGACAAAAAAAAAACCCTAAAACTTATCTTAGGATCCATCAATCCATCCATTCATCCATCCATCCATTTATCCATCCATCTTAATATTTCAAAACAAAATGTACCAATGAGAAAACAAACCATTATGTAAAAGATGAGATAGGTCATTAACTTGGTACAAAGAAAAAAAATGATTTAAAAAAATGAAAAAAAAATGAATAAAAAATAAACTCAAAAAAATTGAAGTGAAGTGAAATTTTATAGAAAGAAAAAAGAAGAAGAAGTGGAAGCTGAAGAAATTTTAGAAAGATTTAGACCAAACAAAAGAGATGGAACAGCAGAAAATGGAAAGAAAAAAATCAACGCAGAAAAATAATTATAAACTCTTTAGGGAGGGAGGTACATTTGTACGGGGCCTTTTATAGGGCTTTCCAATGTACTAGGGGTCTTGTGTAGGACCCCTAGGGAGTACCCACGGGGGCGCCGCTGGCCCACAGGGGCCTGGGTCTTCCGTAATTGGGCGCTGCTTCGTCACTGGCAGTATCACTGTATCCAGCTCCTGTGGCTGTGGCTCCAAGCGTCCCCCCTCCTCCGCACTTCTCCTCCCTTCGTTGTCTGCTTGTCGTCATCGCTCTGCATTGCCGTCGCCTTCCCACTGGTGTGCAGAGAATACTAAACGCAAACATCAAATTGGAGTGCTTCGCGGCCTGCCCGTCCCTGTTGTGTGCTTTGCCTCGCCTTCCTCTGCTTTGTTTTGCTTTTGCTTTGCTTTTGCTTTGCTTGTGTGGCTCCTAATCACAGAGCTCTCTCTCTCTCTTTCCCCTCTCCCTACCAATACTAAAATTGGCAGAGCCCGCCCCCTGGCCGCAACAAGAAACGCTAAATCGGTGCTGCTTCTCCTTCTCCTCCTTTCCGTCTGTCTGTGCGTGCACACGCCGCAATTGTAACGAGCGGAAAAACGAGAACAGAAGACGAGAGGAGACCAGAATAGTCACCGGAGAAGAGAAGAGAAGAGAAGATCCATGGAGGTTTGCATCAGTGAGTGAGATAATTTTCTTTTGTGTTTTGTTTCATTGCAAAGCGTTTTTGGTTGAAGTCTGATGAGGGAGAAGGATAATGACGAGAACGATCATATAGGATTCCGGTCTTGCGTTTGAGAGTGCTGGGAAAAGGAAACAGAAAAAGTGAGCGATACATGCGTAGCGGTGGAGGAGAATACGAAGGTACTGTATGCTCTATGCAAGGTTTCTGTTCTTGTTTTGCTGCATCCATTCGTTTTGAGCTCGGGTTTTAGATCCGTGCTTTTAGCGGCAGTTCGGTGCACTTGGAGATAGCAGAAGAGGAGAGACGAAGCAGGAGGAAAAGGAAGACGAAGAAGAAGAAACAGTGGTTAGATTTCCAAGGCTTGGATCATCTTTCTGGCATTCTCTCGTCTGAACTCGGATTTGAGGCCGTTGTTTCTCTCGATTTGGTTCCAGTTAGCAAACATCAAAGAGCAGAAGAAGAAGTAGAAGGACAGGGTTAGGCGGAAGAACAAGAGCTTACGGGGTTTGGACGATATCGGTGGCATCTTCACTCTTTGGAGCTGGTAGAAGACTGTACGCATTTCTAGGAATCCGGTGCTCTTTGCAGATCTAGCAGACTAAAGAAGAAGAAGAAGAATAATAATAATAATAATAATAAGTGCGTATCGTCTCAGTGCCGGCGGATTGGTGACCGGAGTTCCTAAACTGCGAATGTTTCGGTGGTGATTCTACCAGGCCGTGGTGAGAATTTTGAAGCATAGGGGAAGGAAATGAAGGACAAATGCTCTGAAGAGTAGGATCTTAGCTTGTGCGAAGTTCATCACGCGGGCCGGAACAAACAGTCTGGTTTTTTATCATTGCGCGTTGCTTTCTTACGAGCTCAGAAGATTCAGACAAGCCGGGTCTTGTGCAGTGTTCTTCTTCGTTGGTTGTTTGGAAATGGAGCCGCGGCGTTTGCTTTTGTTTTTTTCCAGGATCCAGAAGAGCGCTTGAAGAAGAAGAAGAAGCGGAACAACAGTGTAGGCAGCCGGGGGACTGTGTTTGACTCTCCTAGTTCCAAAACATGGAGATCACTTCGAGTAGATCCGTCATCGCAGTCAGAGGTCATCACAAAGCAGGAGGATAGAACCAACCACCGGGAGCTCTGAAGTAGAAGAGGCAGTGCGTCGATCCAGAAACGAGAATCCTACGAAGATCAAGCGCTTTTCCGGTGAGGGTGGGTAGTCGTGAGACGAAGTATGTGCGATGAAATCGGGAACAACCTGGCGAGCTGGTCGTCAATGAGCCAGGTGTGGAGATTCTCTGCCTCCTTCTTGAAAGCCATAAGATGGATATCTTTTGCTGGAAGAACTAACAATAGTTGTGCACGTCGGGACGAGGATTTTACTCACGGACCTCAATTCCTGTGAGATTGAAATCCTCTAATGAATGGGTTCTTAAGGAAGAAGATTAGATTCAACACTTGTAACTTGGGCAACAAAGACTGACATAAAAGTGGGTATCCATGTCATGCCAAAGTTTGAAGCAGAGATTCTAGCAACCCAAGTTCCCCTCAAGTCCTCACTGTTTCACCACATCAAATGCTTGGAAGATATTCACTTTTCTGTGGAAAAAACTCTACCTTTTTGTGTTTTCTTTCAAAACTTGGTGAGAAACTTTTAGTTTCTTCTCACCAGGTTGCAAACAGAGGAGACTCATTCTGAAGAGAGCCAGTCAGTTGAACAAGCTTTGTATGAAGTTTTTCAGTTGTGCTTTTAAACTAAGTTTAAGCTGAAATATTTACTCAGAGATTGCAAGCTGAAGGTTTTGATTTTGGAGCTTAATGGGCCATTTCTGTTTTTTGCAGTTTGATGATTGGGTATGGGATGACTTGGAGGAGAGCAGTGACCATATTGTGCCAGAGCCTGATGATGATAATGAACAAACTGCATGGCCATCTGTGGATGACTCAAGAAGGATGTTTCAATGGGAGCAACCTCTGTCTCTTGTAAAGAATCCAGGGCTTATTTCACAGAGCTCTTGGGGATCAAGTGGTGTAATTAATCAGATCTCAGATGAAAAGAAGGAAGCAGGACTTGGGTTTCACGCAGGGCTGGAAACACTCTCTCCTTCATCAGCTGAGGAGATATGGAATGATCCCAAGTCCTCTGGGCCTACTGATGCACCTTCAGCCAAACATCCGTCACCTCTGCTGAGTTTGTTTCTCTGTCTTTGACTTGTTTTGGCTTTTGTCCAGAGACAATCAAATCTCAATGTCCAAAATTGTGTATATCTGGAAGATAATTGAATTTTTAGACAATCTTCTGGCTCTTGCTGAAATTACTTCCTCAACAGTCAGAATGCCATAAGTCAATTGCGCTTGTATTTGGAACTGTTTTGGGACCCTTTTTCTTCTAAAGGTGACATTGTGTAACTCTTCAGGAGGAGAGTATGCTGCAATGAAGGAGGGGATGAAAGGTGAGCAGACTGTGCTGGGCAGTGGAGATCTGCCAGCTTACATGATGGACTCAATGTATTCAGAGGAGGGTGCAAGCATTGGCACCCCTACCTGCCGTAATGTTTTGGGTAACGTGGACTATGATGAAAGTGAGCTTCCTTTGTTTGCTGAGGATGGTGACAAGGTGGATGAGGCAGGTGATAAGAATTCAGTCAACTGGGACGAAGTAGACATACTCTTAAGGTGCTGCTTCAGTCCGTGATGTCTATTACTTTTATTGCATTTTACTTGACACAGAACTCATTGTGTTGCATGTACAAAGATTCTCTTTTTAGGGAAGTACGTGTTGTGTGTCATGAGCTGATCAGCGAAGTTCTTTACAGGACAAATTCCTCCTTTGCACAAGTGCTAAGATACAACTCTGGTGAACTGCAATGGCCTGGATCATCCCCCTCCTCAGACTTGCAGTCAACCATCAGCATGCCACCTGTGAGGTCATCAGTAGATTCTGATGGAAAGTTGGAGGAGTTCAATATGAAGATGGACTTCATTTCAATGGATAGCCCAATTTCTTTGCCATCTTCAACCACTTTACCAGAACTGGGCTTCAAGAAGCAGAGCTACGGTGCTGTCAATAGTGGCAAGTTGGAGCCTGGTGAACAGCTTCAGCCACTAAGGCAGTCCATAAGCCCTGTGGACAAGAATGCTCCCTTGCAGGAAGCAAAGGTGTTGTGTGCACTAGCCCTTCTTCTCTGTTCAGTGCCTGAAATGTTCTAGTTGTGGAGGTGAAGTTATGTGACTTTTGAATTCCCTTCCTGCTTCTGGTCTTCAGGAACTTTTCATTTAGTCATATTTTGTAAGGAGGTCAATTGCCTGATTGCCTTCTTACTCTGACCTGATGCAGGCATCAGCTCTCCCACAGAATGTGGAGCATGTCATTGCCATGGCAGCAGTTGAAACATCAGAAGACAATTCTGGGCCATCTTATCTCAACCTACCCAAATCTGAGAAACCAAGCATTGCTCAGGTACATTTACTCATTGTCCATATATCCATGACAAAGATTATTGTCTTCAACAAAGACAATGGTCCTCAAATTACTGTACTGTTTTCAAATGGTCAATTATGTTGACAGGAACTCATTGTTGCACTAGTTCTGCTCTGGTTCTCATCAGGGAATCTTTTCATATTCTACTTTGACAGCCATGCAATCTTCAATTCTCTTTCAGGTCCACAGTGCACACAGACATGCCGTGAACCACAAACGCAGTGAACAGAAGAGCAAGAGGCATTCCAAGCGTCAGAAGTTTGTGCAAGGAATGCCTCATGTGAGTTTTCGGGAACCTCAACAACTACGACCCATGGCCTATCAGCTGCTTCTACCCAGGGATCCATCATCAAACAGTCATCTTGGATACGCTTCAGATCTGCAGCGGCCTATAATGCCTTACATGCCTGCTGCTTATGCACCTTCCATGCATCTCCTGCCAGCTTTGCCTCCTAATATTTTGCATGCTCAGATGCAGCAACAGCAGGGCCTATATACACATTATCATGAACCTTGTCTTCAACAAGGGGAGCTACAACTCCCAAATCATCTGCAGCCTCAACCAGATATGGCAGTCCCATGTCCCTCTAGCAGCTCAAGCATGACCCCTCAGGAAAAGTTGGAGAAGCTGAGATGGCGGCAACAGGTGCAAGCTCAGCTTGCTGTTGAGCAGCAGCAGCAGCAGCTTGCTTTGCAGGGGCTCACAACAGTCGATGAGACTGTGCTTTCCCAGACACCAGAAGGTTCAGGAATCATGCCGGTCAGTCCACTGAAACAATCAGCCATCTCCCTTTCAGTTAAGTCTTCATCAGAGATAAACCCTGAGCCATCTCTCTCAGTTGGCCAAGCGAGCACACGACCCTTGTTGGGTGAAGAAGACCGAAAGGAGGAGGCTGAGATGCTACTCCAACTTGAGAACACCATTAAACAGGTAATGTTTGGATTTAGATCTCTTTCCGATATCTGGAGAAGAGGGTGGTGGCTTGATACCTGACTGAGCTTCACATCCAATGCATAGGATGTAGAAGCTAGGGAAAGTCATTGCTGATAGTGAGTACTCTTTTTGCAGCTGGAAGATAGGACCAGGTTGTTTATTCGGGATGCTCTTTATCGGCTGGCTCGGAGTGCAAGACAGAGGCAGGCAACAGGTGGCAGTAGTAACCAAGCCTCTGAAGAAGATTCTGAATGTGACCTTGAACCCTCAACAAGTGGTGGCAACCCTTCCTCTTCAGCCCAGGCGTCCAGGTAACTTTGCTTGTATCTGTGACAGGGTTATTTGAGACTCATATACATTTTTTGATTGGCTATTTCTTGAATGCTAGCCAACATCACGACTGAGTCTTCCTGTTGCTTCTGTGATGGAAATTCAGGATACAGATTTTGTATAGTGGTTTGTCAGAAGCTTTGGGCTTATGTTTGTATAATTATCTACACCCTCGGTCAGGAGCTGATGAAGTCAGTTAGTAGTCATGGCAGCTTGTCACTGCTATTTGTGATTAAGGCAATGGTCTGACACTTTGTGAGCAACTCTCATAAGGTTATGATGGCATACGTTGTCATATTAGCTTTGAAGTTTTGATGGGGATATTTCTCTACAATCTTGTAGATATAATGCTTATATGCATAGGCAGTGAGCAAGTGTGCAGAAATGGGTTTGGTGGGAGCTTTTTAAGAATGTTATGAGGTTAGATTGTTTTACAGCTCTTGCTTTTTCCTTGTGCAGACTAGTGAAGATGAACAGGGTGGAGACTCAGACAAACCCTATTGATCGTTCAATTGCACATTTGCTGTTCCATCAAAGAATGCCACAGCAGGCCAAACTCGGACCTCACTTTTCTCCTGCAGCTACAAACACTCTTTCCTCTCATAGAACCTCAAATGGGCCACAGATATGGCCTTCAGAAGCTTTGCCTCCTGGCAAGTCGACACTGGATGTTGATAAAGGAGTAGCTGCATTTCCAGGAATGAATGTGCTTCAACATTCAACAATGTCTAATGAAGGACTGGATTCTAGTTTTGGAGGAAGGCTATTAGATTCTGTGAGCACCCCAGAGCAACCTGACACTGTTGCTCTCAACAAGCATGCCAGCTCTTTGCCTTTCTTGTCAACTGAAAATCTATCTCCAGAGCGGCTGCAAAACTTTGAAGCAAGAGGTATGGTAGTTGCTGGAGAAGGGCCTTCAGCTACAAGTTCTCAAGGAGCAGATACCAGTTCTTTGGGTCCAGAAGCCATGGTCCCTAGAAGCAATCTCAGGACAGGGCAGGAAGATATAGAAGCTCAACCAAAGCGGTTGCAACGGGCTGCTGGTCTTTCTGAGCTGAGCATGTATATAGAGGAGGTAGCATCACTAGAACCTGCAGTGACCACAGATGAGAATTTTGTTGGCCTCTCATGTCCTTCACATTCCATACATTCTACACAAGCTGTCAGTCAGGGGGGAAGTTTCAGCTGAGTGACCCAGTATATTGATGCAAAGGAGTATGTAGGAGGAAAAGAGGTGGTGGGTGCCAGGGGCCAGGGGCCAGGAATGATTTTTTCGAAGATAACTGACTCTGAGGGGAGTCAGAATGGTTGTCTCCCAAATTTAGTTCAGATGGTTGCAGGTGGCAGAATAGACAAGCTCTGATGGCAATCTTGTACAAGAGATCTCAGTTTTTTTTGGTTCTCAATCTTCCTCAGTGTGATGACAACATTCTCAGGGAAGTAAGTACATCTCTTCTTTATGTCCAAAAGTGAAAGTTCACAAATTCTTTCTATGGATGCTCCAAGCTGGTGTAGTTAATGCAGTGTGCTCTGTTTTGCATTGTCAGGCTTGAGCAGCTCCATGTGTATGGAATATCCTTAGCATTGGCTGGCCTCTTTGCATAAACCCAGAAAGAAGAAAGACTAGTTTTCCACATGAAGAAAGACTAGTTTTCTATCATGTCGGTGTTCTTTGACATTAGGTGCTATGTAGATAATGCTCACCTTGAAGTGTCTTATGAGTCTCACAGACTATGCTGTGTTGGTCGGGGATGCAGGTGGTGGCTTTCATCGAGTTGTGTGGACATAGTTTGTGCGTAAGTAAGTTTAGACCATGAGCTTTGCGTGGGGTTTGACCCAGGTTTCAAGATTGGATAGCATCTTCCATACCATAAGGATCAACGAGTTCCATATATCCATGATGATCGATCTGAAGGGCATGTGCCACTTTGTCCTGCTTTAGTACAGTGCAGCTTTTGAGTTTATCCTGTGGCTATGTGCCAAGGTTGAGCAAAACCTGATTTCTGAGTTTGGAGACTTTGACTTCCTCTTGTATAATACTACGGGGTGTGTTTTCCTACAGAAAATACTGTGTGGATATCAATGGACAAGTACTGTTTCTTGTCAACTTGAAGGCATCTAAACCCACTAATTCTCTTAGTGTCAATCAAATGTTCACAGGAATCCATTCTGCTAACTGACTGACTGACTGACTGACTGACTGACCTGATTTCTTTTCCTTGATCCATGAAGAACAGAATCACCACAGGGAATGAATCCTCCGGTCAAGGACTCGTTCAGTCATTACCACAGGCAAGATACTACTCTCATAGCTTTAACCTTCTTCCATGAAAGTTCAGAGCCACAACTGACAGGATGTCTTTTCCATCTTAGACTACCCCAGAAGGTTTTATCCTTTTCTTATCGCTTGAGAATGCAAATGGCCAGATGCCTGGCTCTTCAAATTCATCATATATTGATCATAATCTGCATGATCTTCTAGTGCCACTGAGGAAACTTAGATAGCATGTTCCTTCCCTGTACTTGTAAGAGAATTCTTGCTCTCAATTTTCTGTGGGCATCTATCTACTCATCATCTATAACCAGCTTGCATGCCCTGTTGTTCCCACCACAACACCAACTTTGGGAGGCACTACATGCCCTTGGATCCAACCTCTGGTGAGACTTTCTCCATCGCAGTATGTGATGCAATCCCAAACCTCAGTAGCTGTGTAGAGCTAAGTACTCTGCATTTTATTTTACACCTATACTTGTGCATCCAGTTCTAACAACAGCCAGATTTAAGCTGCAGTGTGACTGGAGGGTACGATCAGCAGCTTCAGACAAAGTCACTGCTCTTGATGAGGCTTCATCCACTCCATCTGCAATGGATAAAAGAGGTTTTTCTCATTTTACATTAATGGGAATATTGTGTCAAACAACATTATGTATTATATTATTTTTTGGTCATGAATTAGAAGAACAAATAAATAACTAATGATGAACAATAGTTTGAAACTCGGATAATATAGTAATAGTTGTGCATATGGTTTAAGATAAGTTATGTTCAATCCAGTCATTCTCCTATGTAAAAGCTAGTAGAAGAATAAGATCAAATGAAAATATTTCATTTTAAACCATGTTTTTCTAACATTCCTCTCCATATAGATTTTTAATTCTTTGATTTACATAGATCAAAATTTAGTGGAAAAATCTTGCAATTTACTTACATTGCTTTGGAAATTAAAACTTAGTAAGAGCAAGCATGTGGGTGGTGCAAAATTGTACATATTGAAGAAGACCACAATACAAATAAAATGGGGAATACGGAGGTAATTGTCAAGGGAAAGACATCCATGGAGTGGAGATCGAAGGTTAAAGGAGAAAGGTTAAAAGGGAAGTGAGCAAGGTTGATACTTTGATATGGTAGTGAATTAGGTGTTATTGTTTATTGTGGGAGAAATATAAATAACCAAGGACATGAGATGAGATGTCATGAAAATCTAGTAATTTCCAACCTTATTTGTTGCAAAAGGATGCATAGAACATAAGCAAATAAGCTTGGAAATTACTAGATTTTCATGACATTGACATCAAATTGCAAGGCATCCAACCAGGCATCTAATTTAATTCCACCCATGATCAAGGCTGAGTAAGCAAATTGCAAGCTTGGATTGTGGGTGGACTTAAATTAGATTTTCTCATTTGAGTCCTTGATTAAGAATTTTTTTGGATCATCGATGAATGAGTTTTTGACATATGAAACTCTAATTCTAATGTGTATCCATAATAGTTTTAGAATCATCATCCAAAATTTATCACATTAGGATGAGTTAAATGAAATCCCTTATCATGCCACCACTTTGCATTGTTCAGTAATGCTATGTCACCTAGGATGTTATGAAATCACTCAAACCATGACTCTCCACCCAACCTTAGAATCACATAGATTTTGCTACAAAATATGTGATTCACCCTTGAGCTCTTACCTAATCTAAATAAAAGGTGAACACCTCCATGTAAAATTTATCTACTTTAAAAGGCACATGGACAAGGCCATCATCATCTCATGCATTGAAATATTTCACAAAAAAAATTTAATTAAAAATATGTAAGTAAACTTACTTAACATATTTCATAATCCCAAAAGTCTTTGCATGTACCACAAATATCTCAAATAACTATAACTTGGTAAAAAATAACTTAACCTGGTAGGAAGTTGATATCCAACACCTATGTTCAACAAACTATCAAGTTACACACTTAATCACACCTATCAAATGTCATAAATATTCATTCTTATTAGCATAAAGTTCCTTGGTCAAAATATCTACAACCATATTTTTCGCATTGTAATACACCAATTTAACAAAGCTTTTTTTTGGTTCCTCTTGCACCAAATGATGATGAATCTTGATATGTTTTGTGTAAACATGAAAAATTGGGTTCTTTAATAAAGATATATAACTTTGATTGTCATCATATATGACCATGGGTTTGATTTGTGAAACACCAATGCTCCCAAAAAATGATGAAAGTCACATTGTTTGCTTTGTTGCTTATGAAGTTGCCATATATTCAACTTATGTTGATGACATAACAATAGAGGATTGCTTTTGCTATTTCAATTGACAACACCATTTCCCAATAAGAAAACATAACTTGATGTGGATTTGTGGTCATGCATATTGCCAACCCAATTTACATCAGAATAAGCACACATTTGTGTGCTTTCATAAACATTATCATAATCCCCAATATTCGAATATTGGCTTTGGTACACATTCCTTTTGGAATGTACGTGGCCCATATTGTTTTTGTTAATTTTTTGGTTATGATAAATGTTCCTCTCAAAATGCATTTAGCCCCTCATATTCATATTGGAACTTTGGCTATGGCTTATTTTTTATAAACATGCCTAACCTTGATTATGGTTTACATTGTCATGAAAATGTGCCTAGCCCCTCATATTCCTTTTGGAACCTTGGCTATGGTTTACATTCTAGTTAGAATGCACCTAACCTTTATGTTCTTTTCAAACCCCTAGTTATGGCTTACATTTCATTAAAATGTGTTTAACCCTTCATGTTTCTTTTAGAATCTTGGTTATGACTTACATTTTTGTTAGAATGCACTCAACCCCTATGATCCTTTTAGAACCAAAAACACGTAAATGATTTATGGAAAATTTATATCCACACCAAACATTTTCTAGTGTCATCTTAGAAATTATTTTAGTAGGGATTTGGTTTTAGATATATGTTGCAAGTGCCATTATTTCTACCCATAATCTAAGATCTAGCTTCATATGTTGCAACATACATCACACATTTTCAACAAGTGTTCAATCTTTCCTTTCAATTACACCATTACTTTGGTGTGTATGGAGTGGTTGTTTGCTTTGCAATGTCATTTTCCTTGCATGATGTATTGAAATTCTTAAAGTTATATTCCCCACCTCCATCACATCTGATTGCTTTGATCTTCTTTCCAATCAAAGCTTTGAATACTTTAAGCTTGTTAAACACACCAAATTTAATCTTCATGGTATAAAAAAATGTTTCCCTAAAAAAATCATCAATGAAAGCTAGTAAATACATTGCCCTTCCATGAGATGTTGCTATGGGACCACATAAATCTATGTGCACAAACCTAAGAATTTCCTTTGCACAAGAACTCCCACTTAAAAGAAATGGTGTATAATGGTGTTTACAATTCACACATCCATCATAAAAATTCAAATCATGACCTCCATTGAAATCCATGCTTTCAACAAGGTTATTTTTTTTCATGGTTGTTAAAGTTTGCATATAGACATGCTCGAGTTTCTAATGCCACAAATCAATCTTCTTAATCTTGGTGTTACATTCTGCAACCAAAGATTGAGCAGCTTTAACTAACTAATATAACTTTCCTTTTTGAACAACTTCAATAATCACCTTGTTTGAATCAAAAAATGTCAACCAATATTTGGTGGCTTCAAATTTCACCTTAAAGCTTTGCTCTATTAATCGATTAATTAATAATAAATTCTTTGCCAATTTTGGGACATACGAAACATCTCCAATACGCTTGGAAATCCCATTTGGCAAGTTGAAGATGATAATGTTTTTCCCACAAACTTTAAGTGTACTATTGTTTCCAACATATATTTTGTGGTTCAAAGCAAATTCTTCCAAGGTTGCAAATACCTCCTTCTAAAAGGTTAGACATTGTGAAGCTCCAAAATCAACAAATCATGTGTCCTTGCAAATTGAAGAAATAGAAAAAACAGTCATAAAACTTGTTCATTTTGTTTGTTGTGGCTACTTGTGAAGAACCTTTGAATTTTTTTTTCCAAATTTCTTGTTTCTTCTTGTGACATTTTCTAATTGATTTGCTAACAATTTCCAACATGGTATTAGAGCAAGTTGCTTTTGAGGGAAGGAAAGATTGAAGTTGCTTTCTATAATTCTTAAAAGCTTTGAAACATTGGGTGTGTTTTTGTTTTTCTAATATTAAAAAAAATAAAATTACAAGCTTTTCACATAACCTTAGGATCACACAAATGTTGCTACAAAACCTACAATCCATCCCCAAGCTCTTGCCTAATCTAAATAGGAGGTGAACACTCATGTAGATCTTACGTATCCTAAAATGAACATGGACAAAGCCATCATCTCATGCATTGTGAGTTATTTCATTCTAAACTTAACTAGAGACATTTAAGTAAACTTTCATAACACATCAGATAGTCCCAGAAGAATGGGCATGAACACAAAAGACCTTAATTTGGCAAGTGAGCAAGAGTGAGTGGGCGGCTCTCCAACAACCTATGAGAGCATTGTGAAATGCCCATACATGAAGGAGAAAAACACCTAATTCAATGGGCTGCCGGTTACAGTGACTCTTGACACTCTCTGCATTCCCAACAACAACAAACACACACAACAAACAAAATAAAACCAAAAAACACCAGACATTTCCCACTCACACCTAATGTCCAATTTTTGTAGCACCCATATGCTTGCTCTTCTGCTGCTTGAAGCTGCTGTCAATACCATCTTCTTGTGGCACTTCTTCTCCCCGCCCCTCTCCATGTTTCCAATCTGTAATTTGTTGCCTAAATGAATGAAAACTTGAAGAAGAGTCCACATGGAGAAACATTTTGTGGGTGTTTTGGATCAGGAAAGAATTTTGTTTCATGCATGAATATCTGATATGCCTTTGTTGTCGTTGTCGTTGTTGAAGAAGAAGAAGAAACATGAGGAAACATTTTGTGGGTGTTTTGGAGAAGGATTGGAACATATCTGAATAAGGCATGTCTATTTTTTGTTTGTTTCATTTTTTTTTTCCTCCTCCCCTGTTGTAGACAACCTTGATGGCCTGGGTCCCCTCTTGTGTTGCAAGTCTTCTTGTTGGACCACCCGGCGGAATTTGCGCTTCCTTTCGAGAATCTGGGCCAACATTGCTCCGCTTTTGGTGTCCCGAAAAATTCCAGTGATGGGGTGATGAGAATGGGGAGCATGGGAAGAAGAAGAAGAAGAAGAAGAAGAATGTGAAGTAGTACTGGAGGTACATAGGAAGTGTTTTGAGGAGGAGGATGATGGCTAGCTCTCTGCCCAAAATCAAGGAGAGAGTTCCATACTGGGAAGCTTTCAAGCTCGATCGATCATGGTCGCCATTGCCACCCCGCCGGACCACTATGAAATCCACATTTGGTCCCCAGGTTTTGACCCATTTGCAATCGCGCAATTCCTGTTACACCTACTCAATCCGGTTTTGTTTTCTGGCTGCTATGATCAATTGGGTTCCAATCTTTGATGCAACAATTTGATCCTAACAAGGGGAATAAAGTGTTTATGGATTCTTTTGTTACAAATTTGTTGTGGCAGACAGTTTTTTTCTCTAAGCTGTTGTTGCTGACAACAAATGAAAACTTCCTTCAATTCTTCTCATACTTCTCATACAGGAGAATATCCTGGAAGTATTTTTTGTTTGATGTCAAATGTGTATTGTGCAAGCTGATTTGATTTTTGTTTGGGTTTTCAGTTGAAAGAAAGGCAGGATTTGCTGTTGATTGATTTCTCTGTTGTATCTTATTAGGGTTTAGGGCACCTCGTAGCTGCATCCACACTTTGATCACAGATCTTTGAAATTCTTTTTTCAGTTTCTTGTTGTTTTTAATTCTGTAACTAGGTATTTGGAAAGTGTGCACTGCCACAGCAAGCTCAGAGTATGTGCTTTACACTACACCTTAACCCTCATGAACCACATGTGCAGGTTCTATCATTGAGGTGCAATTCGCCAAACATGAAGTTTGGAACACAGGGTCTGAAATCCTTTGAGAAGGTTTGGGGTTCCCTGCCATACCTTGACATTCAGTTTGACCCAAATGATGCATATGATTGTTGTCAAGATGGCATGGATTCTGCTGTGCAGGTTCCTTGCAAAATCTTGGTTTGTTCCTTGTAATGAACCAAGATTTTACCCATCTGTAGGAATACCCATAGACTATGCAATTACAGTATAATTTTTGAGTTCAAGGAAGGACACAGAATTAGGATAAATGGGTTCTATATTCTGACCTGCAAATGGGCAATGTGACCATGAGTACTGGCCTCAAGAAATTGAATATCATGGTTGCAGATGTACATCAGTGCTGAGATGACAAAAACCAAACCAGGAAACTTCAGTCCAGGTATTACTTCCTCATGTAACATCTCTGAACAATCAACCAAGCAATGTTGTCTTAGACTTTGTCGTTCCTGGAAGTGCCTTACCCTTGCTTGCTTATATTCCATAAAGACCAACCTATGAAGTCTGAAAAGCAATGTACCCATCCATACTTTAAAGGATACCATGTGGTGGAGTGGACAGGCCCAGCATATAAAGTGCTCTCTTCCTTTGGGAGGCAGCCTATGTCAAATTGTGAGTCCCCGCCAGAAATTAAATGGGGAACTGGAAGTCGTTTCAACAGAGTAAGCTTTTGTTCTTTCTTTAGTTTACTATCATAACAAATATTGTGATAATTTACAGGGATTGTAGAGTAATCTGTAGGGAGGTTGCTATTTGTCTTCTTTGGTTGGACAAACTGCACATTTAAAAATTGACATCTCTTCCTTTCTTTTTGCTTATAATTGAGGACTGGTGAACAATTCATAAATTTGGACAACTCTTGTACCCACTATAATGGTTAACTCCTGGAGTTTTTGGCATACTCAGAGAAAGGGGCCAGACGTTCCAGGACCCGGAGCCTATAAGTTGAAGGGTTCATTTGGACACCAGGTTATTATTGACCATACAATCCCATGCTCCCTCTCATTTCTGTTTGGAGTGGAAGTCATTTGTTTTAATTCAAACTTCTCAGTGATCTCTGAGCTAGTACCTCATAATATTCCAAACCAATAGATTAATGTTCTTCTCAGGGTCAAATGGACAACTAAAGCCATATTAGGTTTTTGATTATGTGGGTATGAGCTTTTGGTTATGCTTTGTGGATATTACAGCTTTAACAGGAGGTTGTTAAGCAATGCTTTTCACTAGTTGCTCCATCACACAAAAATGCTCCCCAGATTCTAAGTAATAGTTCAATCTTCAAATGGTCCTTGGATACCTGAACTTCATGTGTTTTTGAAACAGGTGGAATCACCCAAAAAATCACCTGGAAAGTATGTGTTTTCAAGACAGACCAGGGATCAAGCAGACAAAGTTTTTATCAGTTCTGAGTTCAACAAGGTATATAAAATCTGTTGAGACCTCCATCCCTTAACAAGTTTCTGGTGAATTTTTCTTTTTACTGATATTTGCAAACTGGACCTGATTATGAATTATGATAATGGTGACTTGCTTGGGTATTGTTCCATTCAGTTTGTACTCTGCATTCAGGAAGGTGAATTCAATCCTAGTAAAAGGGCTTATTTGTTTTCACTGACAAGGGGATAATGAAGGCAATGTCTCTGGTTCAACTCCATGATGTTAGCTAAGCTGCTGCAATTAAAATTCATACTCAAAAGTCCCTTGTGTGTGTCATCAGCAAATTAAACTTGAAAGAAGGTTGTGGGTTGAACTCAGTTTTGAGTTAAAAGCTGTCATGGAGAATGTGCACTGGATTGTAAAAGAGCTAGTTTTTCAGGACAATCAAAGAATTGAAATTCCCATTGTGGTATGGGGTGGGTGAAGATCAAATTTGGGACTCAGTCACCAGGTCCCATGGTTTATGGTGCTATTACCACCTTTGGACCTCAAGCTGCCTCCAAAAACCGCACAGCCCCTGTCATAAACTTCACCAAGGGCCTACGAGTTGTGGTATGTTAACTACTTGTAACTGAACATTTCTTTATTCTGCACAAAATGTGACATTTGGATGTAAAATCATTATGCAAAAGGTGGTTGTGTTTGTCAGATTTGAGAAACACTGCATGATGGACTGGTGGGAAACCAGGGACATCCAGATATGGCCTGTGCAGGACCTGGTGAGTACAAAATAAGAGGGTCAGTAGGCAAGCAACCTGAGTCTCAGAAACTGACTCTCCCAGCATTTAGCTTCCCACATTGCACACGTCCTCTTAGGGAGAAGGTACCCACATTTCCATATCTTTGAAAGCCTTCAACTCATAAAACTTGATGGAAAAAGCTTTTGAGTTTTTGAATTGGCACTTTTTCTAGGGTTAGGTTCTCTTCTTTTACCTCTTGTTGGATCTGAAATTTCTGTTTATTGTCCATTCATATCTTGATTCTGTTCAGGTTGACTTTAAATTGTAAAATTGGAGCTGTTCTGTTGCTTATGAACATTATTAATATTTTGCATGCATGAACTTATGATTGAGCCACTATCTAACAGCTCTGATTTGAATGACATCTGGAGCAAATCATTTAGGTGTTTCTGTCTAAGGACCACGATCGAGCTTATTTGGGGAAAGTCTCTCCAGGGCCAGCAACAATTGGCCAATTTTCCTCCATGGTACAACTTCAAAACTGCAAACATTTATGGACACATTGCAGATATAACCTTGCATACAGATTATATACTCCCTCATTCTTCACTAATTTTTGGAGTTCTATAGGGACTATCCTGACTTTGTTTCACAATGGATGTGGGTGCTACATGCAATGTTATGGGTAGATTTTGTTTGGATGCATAACTAGTCCTTTCATCTCAATTTATGTCCACAACACAGAATGCCAAATCTAGTCTTGCATCTCTGTTCTGATACAGGGGAATCAGGCAGATTCAAGATGCACTAATCCCCCCTTCATCCGATTTACAAAAGGGATACGCTGGAATCCTGAAAGGGATGAGGTTCCTGGCCCTGGTGCCTATGATGTCTGAAGCTCTCTGTCATATCCAACCTCCCCCCCCCCGCCAATGCTTGGGGAAATTTTTTTGAAATTGTGGATCCATCATTCATCATCCATTCGATCTTGTGGCCTCCTTCACAGGTTTCTTGAAGCCAATTACATGTGGGAGGATAGCTTGCTTGCATGATCAAAAAATCATGCTCATTTTGGTGTTATTTCTCCTTTCATTGACATAAGAACTGCTAGGTG
>Ga0209208_10004787_pt1 | contig 19028 bp, 22 predicted proteins | sample S1TSphfallax_3_FD_187694 | JGI IMG/M metagenome (GOLD analysis project Ga0209208, IMG submission 187694) | Host-associated microbial communities from peat moss isolated from Minnesota, USA - S1T2_Fd - Sphagnum fallax MG (SPAdes) (version 2) | ecosystem: Host-associated > Plants > Peat moss >... | reverse complement strand
GGGGGGGGGGGGGGGGAAGGTTTTTATATCCGCCTCTGGTGCGGTGGGAGAGGGATGCGATCCGACCGTCATTCCTTCCCTTCAGACGGCTACGATGCTTTGTGGAGATCAGGTCCTGGTTTGTACACCTAGCCAGTGTGGAAACCGTGGTGGTCCAACCCCCATCACAGACTGACACCGGTTGCCCGTTGCTTCACCGGCCTCTCCCTCCCCCACCCCCCAAAACCCCCGTCACAGACTGACAGACGTAGTGAATTAATATATTAGATTACATACAAATGTAGAATTTAAAGCCATATTCAAAATTAACATTATCAAAATTGTAATTATTCATGTTGTCATACACTTTAATGGGAATCATCATAAAAAAATTTGGATGAATTTTAAGAAAATGATGGATTCATAATGGACTTTTGACATGAGAATGTTACATTTGTCACACAAAGAAAATGAGAAATGTGGACTCAAAAAATACATCAAAGTAGTGTCAAAATAAAAATAAGAAAACAAAACATCATCAAATGAAGAATTGATTAGTGAAATGCATTGAAATTTTCCTAATATATATTATTCTAATTTTTTTTAAAATTAAATGACGTGATTGTTATAAATTTTATCCTTGGTAGTCCATTTCACATTAAATTTTTTATCTTTTGCATGAATTTTTTCATCTATCACATGTTTAAGGAAATTCATAGGTTGGCTTATTAATATTTATGGTTAAAAACATAGGGGATAATTATAGGATTTATGGTTTGATAATTGTTAAAACTACAAAAACATTGCTAGTGTTAGATTATGGACTCTCAAATGCCACTTTTGAGACACCTAACCATGCTTTTGCCCCATATTTAACATACAATAGTATAGAAACCCCATTTAGATAGTTGTTAGAAAACCTTTCATTTTGGACAAGTCAATTTTAGCATGTTCGTTATGACTAAGTGGTCATTTTTTATTTGTCACTTTGACTTGTGAAGCAATGGATCATTTGACTAGTCAAATTAAAATAATTTATTCTTAAATTTATTTTCAATAATATAATTATAGTGATAGGTACATAAATGAGGTCAAAAGAGGTAAATTGAACCCTTCAATTCCATGATGATAGACTAAGTCCTTACCAATGAACTATAACTTCATAAGTTGTTTTGTCAACTTTTTCATGACATTTTACAATATTGTAAATTTCTGTAAGTAGAAAAATGAATATGTAAACATAGTTTTAAACTAAATAAATATGTATTTTAATAAGTAAGAGGTGTATTAGCCATCAAGCTACCTATCAACCTAACCTACTATGGTATCTAGGTACCTACCTACTATATATTTAAGTAGTAGGTAGGTTGTTGGTACTTTAGTTCCTAGGTACTTATGTAGTAGGTAGTAGGTACTTAGCTAGCAAATATTTGCATAGGTAGGTAGGTAGAGGTAGGTAGCTACGATGTTATTTAAGTACATGATATGTAAAATGTCATTTTTGTTTGTTCAATTTGATTAGATGTTTTATTTGACTAAAAACCCAATGGCCATGTTGACTAAGAATTATTTTTTGTTTGTCCAACTTGATTAAATGTCCCATTTGATTAAAACACATTGACCATTTGAACCAAGGATATCATTTTTGTTCGACTTGATTATAGGTCCCATTTGACATGTAATCAAATGGGTCATCACTAATCAAATTGATGGGTTAAAAATCACAATGACAATTCATACAATGAAAGGTGCAAACGGGATATGATGAGCCACACTTGCCCCCTAATTGGGTGATTGTTTATTGGGTGTTTATTTAAAAATATTCTTGGAATATTTTGAACAAATTTTTTTTTTAAATTCTTTAATTTTTAAAAAAAAATCATCACAGTATTACGTTATGGTTTGTACATCAAAAATTTGTTAAAAATATGGCATTGTCAAAAAAGTTCAAATTCATTTACAAATCCTTTTACTACTTAATGAATTAATTAGAATGTTTTCAAAGTGCTTTTGGGTATTTTTATTCATTAGATTGATTTCAAAATTTTAAAATCTATATACCAATACATTGAAAATAATATTATGTGAAAGTAATTCCATGTGGAATTATTTATTTTTAAAATGTTAGATACACAAAACCAAGCATTGGTTACAACTATTTATATACACATTAGTGTGATTGCATCCTGAACTTTTAGTCAAAATGAACATTTAACCAGTAAATAAAGACCAATTAATTAATTTGAATAGCTTGAAAACCATGTTTTTGTATTAGTGATATGATTAAACACATCATCAAGTACAATTTGCAGAAAAACCTTTTAGTATTGGCTTAGTGAAAGCTCAAACACATAATTTTGGAAAGCACCAAAATGTACACCAAAGAAAAAACATTTTCTTGCCCAAAATGACCCATTCATAGTGTGCTTTCACCTAGAGGTACATTATTGTGTTGTGTTGCATGGTAAGTCTCAACAATTGCATCATGCTTATCCAAGCTTCTTATGAAAAAATAAGTAGATTGGTAGAACAAAGAAAAGTGGTGATAGTTTCAATATTTTGTTGTTTTTTTGTTTAGGATTACTTGGTATCGTAATGTGAATAACAATGTTCTTATTCTATAGGATGTATAGAAGGTGCAAACACCTTAATTGTTTGAAAGCTTTGAAGGTTTTGGTTAACTTGAGCTCGTCACTTAGGTTTATTTTCTTGTTCCCAAAAACTATTTGTTGCTACAACTCCTTTGTTTTAAAGGAATGACTTTCAAGCTACAACTATCACCTAATTCGTATGGATTTTTTTGGGGTTGCATTTTTTCCAAAGTTGCAAATCTTTTTTGTTGTGTGTGTGAAGTTTGAACTATAAATCTTCTTTGGCATTTGTGTGTGAGCTACATATTTTTTAGGCTTACATCCATACTTTGGACAAAGCTCTCAAACATGATGAACATAACTTTGGCACTTGTGGCACCTTGTGAGGTGTAGATCTCTATTTATTTTCATAAATCTTTGCCTTGTTTCTGTTGTTAAGGTTATTGCTTTTTATTTTTTGATAAATTTTTTTTCCTCCAATGCATCCATTATAAGGTATTATTCTTGTGAAAAATTTACAACTTATTTTGCAAGTTAAAGACTTGCTATTAAACGGTTATTAGTCAATTCAATTGTCAACTAAATCTAACGTTCTAGAAGATCATGCATGGATGGAACTTGTTTTTGAATCACTATAAAAATTTTGAGTTTTCCCAATATTATATTTCATGTTTGTATGGAATATTAAGGAGCAAAGAACTCAAAGACTAGGTCAAAACTCTATTTACAATTTCGTATTTTCAATTTTTGATGATGTAGTATGATAAAAATAAGCAAATCAAACATTTTCATGTTATTATAATCTTTGTGCAACATTTGACATAAAAACTAAAACCTACGATGGAAGATAAAAACACAAATTTTCATTCTATACTCCTTGTAGAGTCAAAGCATGCTAAAGTAGGCCAAAAAAATAGTTTTCGAATGTAAAGAAACAAGAATTTCTAACAAGTAGATTAGAAAGTAGGTGATGCTTATGAGATTGTCCTTTTGAACTACAGAGGGCATCAAATGTGATATGTTGAATTTTTTCAGACTTTCAAAAGTTGTATCAATCTTCTTTTTAAACCTACTTTCAATGTATTTTGCAAAATTTGCCAGTTGGTCACGTTGTGAGAAAGTAGATTGAAAGTAGGTCAAAAACATTAATTTGGAGATTTCATTCATATGTTGTATTTTTGAAAGGGTTCGGGGCATGATTTGATGAATTAAGCACATGCAATGCATTTTAATATGACATTAAAAAAATTGTTTTAGATGCCAAATATGGGTTTGTGGAAAATTTAATTTTGAGGGGCTTCACATAGTCATAATTCAAAAATTCAAATTCCAAAAAATGTGTATCAAGGTGCATAATGGCTCAAACATTAGTACACATCATTTGAATTACTTGATTTGGAAAATGTGCAATATCAATTAGAGGAATAAACTTGTAGTAAATAAATTAATTAATGAGAATAATGACATACTTTAAAAATAACCATACATGGTTTATTTAATATGATAAGTACCTCCCAAATGGCATGACTAAAATGCTTAAAATGCAAAAGATTCCAAATCTACTTGTACTTGCTAGTAGGGATGACCAATTGGCCTACTTTATTTTGCTTACACCCTGTAAGTATTCATGTAACATGTAATTTGTACAAACTAATTCTGGCATTTAAATACTTATAATATTATGAATAATTTTTCATTGGGACATTGATTATGCATTTGGTCCTACATGAGTTTGTGTGCATAATGAACTTAGTTTTGAAAAATCAATTGAAATGACCAAAAGGTACTGATTTCATTGAATTCATGGATGAATTTAAAGATATGTGCATTTCCATCATCCATGGTGCCATAGATATTTTGCAAATTCATGTGCAAAATTTAAAGGTTTAGGTTTTTATCTTTGACTATTATTTCAATTCAAAATGCTATAGCATTCAAATGCAAAATATTGTGGACCATTGCAAGAGGTTTTGGGATGTGTTTATTGGGATTCTTGTTCTATCAATGGTGCTTGAATCATTAGACTTTTTTCCTTATACTAGAAACCCATTGAAAGCCAATAAAGGAAATTTATTTGTTGTTGACACAATACAATAAGGTATAAGGCTTTGCATTTTAGGGACAATGGTTATCCCTTGTTGCCATGGTTGATGGCATAATGTCACAAATAAGTACAAGTATGCCACAAGGTTTTTTTTTTGTGGTGAATTTTTGCCACCTAGTGACCAAAAAAAAAGGTTGGTGAATCCAACAAATGGATTTTTGAGATTTAAAAAAATAAAATTGGCCATATCTCAAGAAAAAAAGTTAAAAGTTTCCAGATTTAGATAGTCTATTCCATTAGGTTTCCAAAACTAGGCAGGATTCCAAAAAGATCTATTAGTCCACCAAAATAGTCACCATTTATTAATAATTAATGTTGAGGGTCCTCGCCAATACACCTACTTGAGGAATTTGAAAAATAAAACCCTAGTATGCCACATTATTATGAAAGCTTTATATACAATTAATCACTTATTGTGCCATGACAAAAAAATAGTTGAAAGTTATTTTGGAATCCTAGAAAATATGTTAAGGGAGCTTTTACAAAAGACCAATTTATATATCATTTTCTTACTCGATGTTGTCGTTTGTTGTTAGGTCAAATTTGGCTAATTGGAGTTATTTTGTGTTATAACCATGCCAATCCTTAATTTCCATTGTGGTAATAGTTACCTAAATTGACATGGAAAGTTTTGAATGAACTTGTATAATAATAATATTCCAAATGTACTATGGGAACATTTGGCAAAATTTGAAATGAATTTAATGAGTATTGAGTATGGAGTACTCAAAAACACTTTCAAAACAATGTAACCAATAATTTTTTCTACTTGAAGGACTTTTTAGAAAACTTCAAATGTGTGAAAATGACATTTTTATGGGAAATGTGTTTTGGTACAACTTTAAATTATATAATATAATGCAACATCTTTTTGGGTCATATGAATTAAAAAAATTCAAAAGTGGATTTGTAAATCATGATTATAAGCATAATATATATTTTATAAAATATTTTGGTTTTAATCATGTAGTCCTAGATCAAGATAACTCCTATTAGCCCAAGTGGACCTTGTTGCATGTTGCATAACTTTGGTTGTTGGCCTTTTTATTTTCATCTTCTAATGAATCTAATAGTATTTTTATTGGTGCAAGGATCTCAATTTTATCTTGAATGAGCCCATGGCCATTGTTCCACTCAAATTGGCTAAAACATTCACCATGCTTTTGTTTATGTAATGAATTTTCTTACTTTTGGATTTCAAATATTATAGATGGTTTTTGTGAGCTTTGTTTCAACACTTTTCAATCTCAAATTGCATGGCATTTATGCATGCCATTGCATCAACAAACACTTTGATGTTCTTGTTTAAAGCCTTGAAAATTGAGGAAAACATGTTCATTTTTTTGTGCTTAACATTTGTGCCCTCAAGTGCTATTGGTGTTATTGGTTGCTTTCTAGGTGTTGCTATTAATGGAGAATCCAGAATTATATCTTTTAATAGCCTTGAAACAAGTGATAATAATATTCAAGGTTTACAACAAGTACCTAACTTCACTATATTGTGTATGTTGTTTTTTGTCCTTGACTTGCATGTTCCTTAAGAATATATTCCTCTCCCAAAAGATGAAATAGAAATGAATTTTGAGATGTAGTCAAATCTTTTGCATCCTATTCATATGGTGGAATGCAAACCCCATCTCCCTGAAAGGATTCAATCACATTGTATAAGATTTTATTGAACTACTTTGGAAGGTTTTAATTATGATGCTCTTCAATTGTCAAATTCTAGAACAAGGTATGGCGGCTAGTCCCTGTGTGATAGTTTGAAATCTTCTTAAAGTTAGAATTTAACTTATTCTGTGTATTTACACATTTTTCCATTGCATGGGATTCTTGCCTTCATGATCTTTTGTAGCTTTTCAACAATTTCTTTCCATTTCTATGTTGTTAGAAACATTTGAAAGCATGGATCCACCAATGTTTTAAGAACAATGTGTTCTTGTTTTTTAGATTTGATGCATGCAAGGGTTTTAGTGTGATCCCAATTACCTTATTTTTGATGGGAAGGTGCAATTGCTCCATCATTTATAATTCCAACAATTCCTAAGAACACAACTACTCCAATGGATGATGTGGCTACCCCAACTTACATTGCACCTGTAAAACTTCCTGTAGCATCAAGGGAAGAGGTAAGGCAAAGACAAAAGAAGAGGGGAGAGAGGCACAAGAAGAGTTTGAACAGAGGTAGAAAAGAGGTAAAGAGGGAAAATAAAAGGGAACTACCTATTCTCCAATCTAGATTAGTAAGTTAGACCACTATAATTAGGATTGCTAAACTATCACAAGTGATAGGCTCCAAAATGTACAGAATCGTAAGATTTCATAGATGCAACCATACCTTACCATTTGATTATATCTCGTAATTTATGGACAACATGCCACATCACCATGACATGTCAGCTACTTACCAAAAGAAAATTTTCCACATGTGAACAATGTTTGTAAAATGATAGGTTACAAAATGATTTTTCATTGTTCTTTACCTGCAAGTGTGAAGTAACCTGAAGAGAAGGTGTGAAGGTATCAGTGTCACCAGTGGGTGCTGGTTCACTTCAGGAATTTACTTCTTGACCTTCACCCCAAATCCAACGTCATTGAAAGGGAAGAAGAAACTTTTCTCCCGTCCAACAAAACCAATTATCATGAAGAAAATTTATCATGGGTTGGCCATTTTGGGTGGATATTAGAGTTATCCGTAAAGTAACCCTGTCTTTGCCCTCTCTTTGCGCCTCATTTCACCCCCTATCCACATTCTCAGTGGTATCCACAAAGTAAGGAAATTTTGTTAAATCTCAGTATGAAATGCTGAAACTCAGCATTTAGTGCACAATGTTCGAGACTAATTATAGTACTTGTACAGTTAGGAGCAGAGAAAAAAATATGTAGCAGCAGTGGAAGCGCTCAAGAAAAAGGAAAAGACAGGATGAAACTACTTCACCACCAAAAATTAGTGGTTTTTTTAGAGTTTCATCCCCCCATTGAATGCTAATGTACTTTTTTGCAGGTTTTTTTTTAAAAAATCTCACCCTGTGTGACCAAACTCAGGGTTCTGGTGCTGTGTATTTTCTTACCTTACGGATAACTCTATTGACTAATAATATAACCCAAAATCATTTGGCGAAACCACCACACAGAGTGTGACACTTGGAGCTGGACATGTGGAAGTGTAATTATGGCGGCTCACGAGTCCCCAAAAAAAACTGTTCAAAACATGTGCAAAAAGGTAAGGCTAGACTCTAAGTGACTCTCCAGTAGACACAGACAAAGCCCTCCTCCTCAAATTGAGTTTGGTGACACAACAGCAAAGCTCAAAAAAAAACACTGACAGATCTCATAAACCACCAAGAGCCATTTATGAACATTAAGAAGCTCTTCACTGCATTTCTCACCTGCCCAGAACCTTAATACACACCATCCAACGCCACATGGTTCTTGCCTCAACATGGTTCTGCCCAGCCCAGCGTTTGACTGCCCATTGGTAGGATATCTATTTAAATGTAGTGTAGAATGTAGGGTCCCCAGTATGGATGGATGGATGGATGGATGAATGGATGGATGAATCATGGGTGCGTTCCCACCAAAACAAGGGCGTGCCCCACGCAGAGTCCGGGTCCCAAGGGCTCTTAATTCAGGAATGCCCCAGTCAGTGGGTGTTATATACATTGTACAGACTAGGTAGGGTTTTTCAAAACTAGGAAGGTTTTTCAAAAACCAGGGATGGATTTCACGAAAACGAGTTGTTCCTACATAAAACATGAATGAGTGAATGACCGAATTTGATTGGTCCATCACAAAATAATTCTGAAACTTTGAAGTCTCCCCCCATGTACAAGTATTGGGACTTATAGGTTTTTCATGTTTGCAATGAACCATTTTGATTGGCTCATTTTAAAAAAAGGGTTGGAAAAGAAAGATGTTATGTTCCCCTTTGACCCACCTATATAGGTGAGAAGGGTAAAACTTTGGGCAACAAACCATATGGAATAAAAGTGTGGTGCTATTGGGAGCACCCTTGGAAATCACATTGGGAACTTGAAGAACATGTGGGAACACACTAGGAATATTGCAATAAACCCTTTAGGGCAAATCTAAATTAAATAGTCCCTATGGGGCTTTTGAAGGAATGGTAGTCTTGTGCATAAGCTTGCATAACATTTTGGTCAAACTTGTTGAATGACCTATTGTACTCTAAATGGGTGGGTGAAAAATATATAGATTTTTTTTAATGTGTGTTAAGTTATAAGATGGGTGAACAACTTAATTCTTGCTTTACATTTTATTAGTCAAAAATTTAAGAAAAGTAATCTTATATTTTGTAAAATAATATGTTGTGGCTTGTGTACTACAATAATTAATGAACATAAAGTAGAACTACAAATAAAGGTGGTGGCACAATTGCTCATTTTTTTCTCTAAATTACTACATTGCCCTTGATGCATTTATCTTTTCTATTTTGTTTTCTTTTACCACAACTTTTGTCTCTATGGCCAAATATGTAAAAAGTAACAAAATGCTTTTATTTGTGCTTTTTTTAAGAATAGCTAGGCAGTTGGATAAATGTTGGGAACCCAAAAAGAAAATCTATGCCCAAACCCCCACCCCCCAAGGAAAAAAGATGAGCCTTCCTAAGTTCATGTTCAGCCATCTCATTGGTCACATGCAAATTTTATTCCTAAAACTAGTAGTCACCATTTTTGGTTGAAACTAATACCCTTTCCAAAGAGCATGGGTACCTATTCTAAGCACATATAAAATATGATTTTTTCATGCAAAACATAACATTACCAAACATCACTAGTTTTTTAAAAATCTTTGTATATTGAGGACTACTTGAATGAAAGAGTTGTGATTCTCATGGGGTACCAAAATTATGATTGTGCCTATGTGCAAAACTAAAATTACATGTATTGTGGAGCCCAAATGTGCAAAACATCACATTACTAAACACTCAATGTGCTCCACATTGCTTTACACTACTAGTGACAATGAAACTATGAAAAGACTGAGTTGCTTTTGTGAGTTTATTAAGTTCTAGATTTGAATGAACATTGAAAATATTGAATGACATTGCATGCAACTTGAATTGAAATCAAATTTCTAAACTGAATTGAATTTTTTTCTTTAAAAAAATCTCAAGTTGGATTATCGTTCCTTTTGAAATTTCAATTCAATTAAATTTGGTTGAATCGAATCATTTTCATAATTAGACTCAATTGGATGCAAACAAATTATGAAAAACAAATTATCGAAAAACACATGTTAATTTTATTTTTTAATATCCATGTAGATGGGTTGGTGAAATGAGTGAGGTAGTTAAGCTTGGAATCTCATAATTATTAAGTTAACGATCATATGATTGGATCCTATACCTATTTCACCTAAACCGATTCTAATTATCATCATCCCTAGAATTATTATTTGAAAACTGTTTTCTTTGCATTCTGAGCATTACAAAAGGAAGGACCTATGACGCCTAAAACTATTTTCTTCCCATTTTGAGGACTACAAAGGAAGGACCTATGAATCCTAAAACTATTATCTTTCCATTTTGAGGACTACAAAGGAAGAAGGACTTGTGATTCCCGTGAGCTACCAAGATTAGGTCTGTGCCCATGTGCAGAACCAAAATTGCATGTAGTTAGTGGTTCCTCGAGGCATCATGAGGGCTCCTGGTTCTAATCTGTGCACATGCTGAATATTCTTTGTTGTGTGCAAAAACACCACCGTTTTCTTTGCAATTTGAGTAAGAAAGGAAGTCTTGCCATTCGCGTGGGGTGTGAAGATTATGACTGTGCCCACTGCCCATGTGCACAACTAAAATTGAACATAGTTCCTGGTTCTTGGAGGCATCATGAGGCTCTTGGTTCTAGTCTAGGCACATGCAGGAGAACGCGATTCCTTTGGTGCAAATCAACCAAACATTACAAAAACCATTGCTACCTACAACTGTTTTCATTGTATTTTGAGGATTAAAACAGAACGGAGGCCACAAAAGGTTCTCTTTTCCTTTGTAGTTCTAGTGTGTAGTTGACACTAGGTTTTAGGCACAGTTTCCGACACAGGAGCAAATAATATTTCCCATTAGGCACTTGTCATCTTGCAATTGGGTCAAGCCCAATGCCGGATCTAATTCATTGCTCATGCTTAGCGCTTGCCTGAGTTTTTCGATAGCTCAGCGACTAATTGTCTTGTCCTACCAAATAGGGAGGAAATTGTTAATTAATGTCATGTCCTGCGCTGTCCTTGCATGCCGTGCCGCCCCTGGGATGCAGTTGGTGATTTGTGTTACCGAGATAAAGTAATATAAAAAAGTTGGCAGCAATCTCAAGATCCCCTGCTGCAAGATCCCCTGTTTCTTCGTCACACTAAACAATGGATGCATCATCGTGCTGCAAAAGCCGTTGCAACACAAGTTCTATGCAGGGTTTTACACGCTTGCCAACCAACCAGGTGAACTGTCCCAGAAAAGAGGGAGCAGCAGCTCTGCAGATTGATGCTGCAGTCAAGATGCTCTACGTAACTAGTTGTCAGTCAATCAGAGAGAGGCTTCAGATCTATCTAATAATTGTAGTTCTCCTCGATCGGGCTGTCTTAATTTTCTTCTTCAAATCCTCGCCTGCACATAATCAGTCGTCGGTCTGTTCCGGGCTTAATTTATTTGAGCCTCACCTATACATACATACTTCCGCCCATGCACGTGTACCGATGATGCATCATGCCGAAGCGTGATCAGTCCTGTACCCTGTGATGATGTGAGGATTTGCAAATGGGTACATGACAAGTGTAACGCTTACATCGATCAGCAGCTGATTCGAAAACTATAGAAATTTCATAATCCAGATCACTGCAATTCTTCTACTGCAACAATCAAGCTCATGCACCCTGTACTAGTATATGGGCTATACGTCACAGGATTCGCCTGCAGCAGTGGGTTTCGTTCTCAAACTTCTTACAGCTCTGTAGTCCGTTGAGAATCAGGCAGTCTGAAAGAGAGTCGGAACTCGTGGGAAAATAATTTGAAAGCCAGCATGAGTGGTGTGGATTCCTTAATAGTACAATGACGCATTACCTAGCTCTGCAAGCAGTAGATCGGACAAGTGTTTGTTCCAAGTCCAGTTTAATCAGTGCCCATCATCACTGAAAGACGTAAGAAGTGAACAATTCAACCGCGCACGGATGGGGATACTAAAATCGCAGATTCTTCAATCAAATATTGCAATCAGAGAAATAGTGAGATTGAGCTCATGGGAGGCCCACCATGTCGATTGCGACTAGCTGGAACTTGGAAGCACTCCAATACTTTACGAGAATATTGATCGAGTGATCAATTCCGCGAATGTCTAAGGTATTGTCGTCGTCAACCTACTGCAATATCGACGCTTCATGAAGTCATCGGATCATGCAAGCTGAGCCATGGTCGACTACAACAGTGCCAACTTTTGATGAATCCTCGGAAACTAGATACGTCTAAGTTGAGACTTTATAAAAACCTGTACTACTACTGCGGTTTTGATAATAAAAATCCCCAGCTGGGAATTCCAATCTGAGAAGAAGAAGCTGCTTGGGCAAAAACCTCAAGCTGAGATGCAATCTAAAATCCGTATTCCACCATGAGGAATCAGCTAGACCATCATCACTCCTGCTGCTCCAGCAAAGCTGCTAGGCCTCACGAGATCCGTGATCACTTTGGAAGAAAAACAACAACCACGTCCAAGCTGCCTGGTCGACCAGACATATAACGTTATATGGATATTAATTGTCGCTTGATAACTGCGTCCAATTCATGAGCTGCTTAATAAAAGTCCATCTTCTGCTTCTAGCTCTTGTGGATTTTTCTCCTGGATAAGACACCAGCAGATCCTGTTCTCCCCTAGCTGCAACTGCAGCCAATTCACAACTCTTTCCACTCTTGCATTGACCTAGATACGTGCATAGATGTATGTATATTGTATGTACATAGATGGACTGAAAGTGAAGCTGTTTAATTCATTAGAAGATGATTAGATGATATCTGTTCATGTTAAGTTTAAGTTCATTATGATGACAGCTGAGGCCACCAATTCTTTTTTTAAAAGCAAAATTGCATTATTTTGTGAAACTATTTTAAAAGAATAACTTTGAAAAAGTTCATGTTTTTGCAGTGTAAAATGATTTTTCTACAGCAAAAAAAATTGTCACTTTTGTGAGATCAATAAATTGGGAAAACACACACACACACACACACACAAAGTCAGTTGAGGTGCTGTGAATAACCCTAATGCAAGGGTTCTCAAGAATTTAGTCCTGACATTAATTAATGAGACATTTTCAGCTCAGATTCAGCCCCCAACACACCTGTTGAAGTATGGGTGTATATTGATACTTCTATTTAAAACTAGTTGGGTGTGCACTCAAAGTTTTCTTTGTTTTTTCTTTGGTTGAAGGAGCCACTTTGCCCATCACCAATTTTTTTTCCAAACATTGGGAACTGCCCCAGATTAGAAGCACAAAAGTGTTTCCCTTTGGCCAACCGTTATAATTTATATTTATGAAAGGTCAACTTTGGCCAAATCATATGGATAAAAGTGTGGTGCTATTGGGAACATCTTGAGAAACACATTGGGAACCTGGGAACCTTTGAAAACTTGATGAGAACACATTTAGAACAGAAAAAAAATCAAAATCCCCAACCCCCATGCACCCAAACCTAAAAGAAAACAAACTCGGCCATCCCTGAGTGCATGTTGAGCCTTCTCATTGAGCCATCACCCCTGAGTATTTGTTTTTTTGTAAGTGATGAGCATGTTTGTTTGGCTCATCACCAAAAAAAAAGTTAGTCAAGCTTTGGACAGTCCCAAAATAGATATGTTGTAATCTCCTCCTTTGGGCTGGCTGCATAGGTTACAAGCCTAGAACATAAGGCAAAGGATATGGGAAATACCCACCCCATCTATAGAAATTGTAAAGGGAAGACCAAAGGGAAGCATGAACCCATGGAATGGTACTAATACTTGGCTCTGTCCTTCCTGGAGGGCCTTGGTGAACCAGCGCCTACACAGTCTGGTATGTTCATCTCTTTGAGTGAGACCCCATAGAGGCCATTTTGCAACCCAACTAGACACAGTAATTTGGACGCACAGACCTTGATCAAGTCTGGGGACTCGACGTTTACAATAGTGGGTGTCAAACAAGTGTTTATCTCAACAGAGGTTAGCCCTCAGGACATAAGTGGAAATTGGCACTAACCTCTAGTTACACTCTTTTAACATAAGCATAAGCAACAAAGTAAGTGGTTGATGTGTAAAAAGGTATCAAAGTTAACCCCTAAACATCATCAAACAGGCCCAATATGGGGTCCTGATGTTTAGGGGTCAAATGGTGGATGAGGTCTTCCCTTACTTCCTTTCAAACTAGCAATGATTTCAAAGACATAAGAAAAGATTTGACACTCACTAATAGCTATCCAACATTTTATTTTATTTTAGGGGCCTTTCTAGTTTTTACCATGGTAGTAGCACTGTAGGTGCATGCCCACCCAAGGCTTTGTGGAGGAGGGTGCAAAGTTCATTGCATTGTTTTGGCCAGCCATAGTGAACCAGCAGTCATCATCAGTGCACCCTAACAAATGGCTGGTGAATGGACAGGCAAACAATTTCAACTGGGTTTCAGTTCCCTAGCTAACCATAGTGGTGAGTTCAGTTGCTGTTTCTGGTACTTACCTATTTAACAACCCTCCAACCCTTAACCTAGTAGTCACATGTTTTGTTACCTACATACTTGTAAGACCTATCTCTTATAAGATAAGTCACCAAGCTGAACATGAACTCAGTTGGGGAGATGAACCCTAACTGAGTTGCAAAAAACTTGCACAAGATACATAAGTGTATTTGGAGGCACCATATATATACCCATGAATATCCCTCTTTTTTAAAGGGAGAGATATTATGCCTACTTGAAAATGGAAAGGAAAATTATGATTACTTATAGGTGTAAGACCTCACCCACTTTAAGGAGCAAGCATAAGAACGCTCCCCATAGTACACCTCATGATTTACATATGTTTAGGTTCATGATAATTTTGTCTCTTGTTGTACAATGGGTAAAGCCCACGGATGGGGGACATTCCCAAAATGTAAGGTCAGACTTCATTATTGCCTTGTCCTAGGCCCTTTGTTTTTTGTTCCCTTTTTTCTTTTTGGGAAGGAGTCCATCTTTTGGCCTTCTCAACTTTGCAAGAGCAAAAAATGAATTTCTTTTGTTTTGAACTTGCAAAAAATAGATTGTTATTATTTTTATATTATTGTTTTCAAAGAGTCCATTTTTTGGTCTTGCAAGTTAACAAAACTAAAAAATGGACTCAAAGTCATTGTCTTTTTGTTTGTCGCCTTGCTCATCATCTTTTGATAAACAACATGCGACGATGAACAAGGTGACAAGCTAAAAGATAATGAGGTTTTTTTCCAATTTTTGTTGATCACCTTCCTCATTGTTTTATTGGTTTTTGTAGGACAAAAGATTTTGTGGCTCCTTTAGACAAGGTGATATTTCTTTTGGATTTCCCATTGGAGATGGATTTGAAGAAAATCTTATCTTGTTTATTGTCAAAAACCTTGTGCCTTTATCATTTGTTGAAGCATTTTTTTTTAGAAGATTGTTTTTAAAGCAAAATTTTTGACTAAATTTTTCATCGAGGCAAAAGTTTAGACATAATCTTTTGCTTAAGATTGTTAGGATGACCAAGAAAAGGTTCAAGTATTTCCATCCCCTTGTGTTATGTAACATTTGCACTATATTTTTTAATTTTTAGATGTCAAGGAGAGGTGTTCATACTTATGTTTTTTATCATGCATTTCTAGAGTGATAAATGGGAGCCTTGTCATATAATTGTTGGAACTTTTGAAATTACATACAAATCTGGAAGTGCCATGGCTCTACAAATGATTAAACTACTTGCAAAACATGTTTAATGCTCATTTTTTGCATTTGTTATTCAAATATGAAGGGAATAATCTTTCCATCGTGACTTCTAATTTATGAACCTACATTGTGTCTTGTGAAGATTTGAGATTGTTAACTTCATTTGTCGAGGCTTGTTGGAGTCACACAATGTCCAAATGTTGCAAGCATGCCACAAATGAAGTCTTCCAAGGTATGTGTTGGCTTGACTTCAATTTCAATCAAAAAAACATAATTAGTTTCGTAAAAAACCATCACTTAGTCAAAGAAGACCAATAAGGAATAGTAAGAAAGGCATGTGAAGTTACAAGGGTGCCTCCATGCAAACTTTTCTAAAAACTAATTTTGGCTCAAGAGTGGTCATGTTATAAACAATATGAAATACTCATGTTAATACAATTTGAAAATCCAAGTCATGTAAAGCCAAGCTCCTAGTTTTATTCATAACTCTAAAACCACAAATTTGTATGACCTTTTGGAGACTGAAGAAATGGCATCGTTAGGGATGAAAGAATAAATGAATCATTTTAGAATTAAAAAAGTGATAGAAAAAAGTTCAAAAATTCATTGGCATGGTGGAAGTTGTATGAACAACAATTTTCTTATGTTGGGTTTGTAAATCAATGAATTCTAAAGATTGAGGATTTTCAAATTATGGCCAACAAGGTTTTTAATATCACAAATATATGCACAAACCTTCAACACTTTCAACTATGCATTGAGAATCTTGAGATGCTTATAAGCATTTAGAAGAATTGGTTAGATGATGCCCATGAAACAATTCATGGAAATGAAAAATGACATTATTGAAGAAAATGAAGAATTAATTGATAAAACTAGGCTCCTTGAGTTGGGGGAAATGTTTTAAGTAACCTTTTCAATTTCTTGCATTTTGTCAATTTTCTAAAAGTTAGATGAATTATGTTTAGTTTAAGTTACAATGTTGAAATTCTTGTTTTTTCATTTTTGTAAATCTTAGTGCAATGGAGTAGTGGGGCAAAGGAGATTGGCACTTCTAAACCTTAACCCTAGCATATTATGAGCCCTTAAAATTTGCTAGAATTCATGTTACGATTTTTGTTTTGTTATGTTGTGCATTGTTTTAGGATTTTCTTGCACCTTGAATCGGGTTTGAAATTTGGAATTAAAATAGAGTATTTTGAAGGTTTGAAGTAAGGTTTCTTAGGGGCTTGAATAGGGATTTATTGGGGTTTGTAATAGATTTTTCTTAAGTTTCTGAAATAAATTTCTTTAAGGTTTGAAAAAGGGATTTTTGAGATTTGAAGTACAATTTCCTTGGGGATTTGAAATAGGGTAGAATCAAAGGTTTTCAAGGGTGACAATAGGCCATTGTAGGTGGTATTTACAATTTTGGAAACCCTAAACATGGAACCATATGGAAATGCCAAAAAAAAGTTATGATCCTTGAAAATCATTTAGTGTATATAGTAGGGTTTAGAAATAGGTTAGTTTGTATTAGTTTAAGATTTTAAAAATAGTTAATCATCTTTTTTTTCTTGAGTTAAAAACATTTTAAAATAAATTACATAGTCCATTTTAATATTATGGATGTTGGAACTAGAATTAAAGATTACCCAAAACCAAGCATTATGGAAAATCAAGAATTAAAATTAGCCAAACTTGAAATTTTAAAAAGAACTAAAATTGAAACCCAAATTACCCCTTTAAAAACCAAAACTAAAACCAAATTTCCCATTTTTGAACCCCAAAAAAACACCAAAGCCAAATTGAAACCTACCCCTTGAAAAATGTTGAGAACCATAATTAAGGGCAACCCTAGAATTGGGGAACCAACCAACATTGGTGGGTACTTTTCTTGGCATGTCAAAAGTTTGTTATGGTTCCTATTAATAAAAACTAAATTAAAAACTTGGTCTAACAATCACAACCAAAGTTGGAATTTTTTTTATTGTTTTTTTAAAACCAAAGCCAAAACTTGGGATTCTACTTATTTATGTATCGAACAAAAAATAGAACCAAAATACATGTCTTTGAAAGAAAAAGTGATTAGAATCAAGATTAATTGGTAGTTAATTCTTAAAAGTCAAGGATGACCAATTTGCTCCTCCAAGCCCCTGGATACTTGTAGGTGAGAACAATGATTTCAAATTTTGACAGACATGGGTTGTAGTTGCCATGCCATTATATAGGGCCCGACCTTACAATGAGAGTTTCTTGTCTATGGCTACGCATTGTGTGAATTTTTGTAAGTTGCCCAACATGATAAAAGGCCTTGGGTAGTTATGTGCAACACTAATGTGAAAGTTAATGAAGTGTTTTGTTACCCAATGTTTTCAACATTTTGAAACCAAGATCTTAATTAAATGATGGGGTGCCATTCTTGATCATAGTCTCAAATTGTTCAAGATTTGTTTTTGCCCCAAAAATGATAAAAATCAATGTTTTTTTAATAAAAAAATTACGTGGCCAACTTTGATCATTCATTAGTCATTCATTTCAACTTCTTCATGGAAATTTTTTCTTATCTTCTATCCACCATCGAAAAAATTCAATAAATGAAGCACAATATTTTTATCCAAGTCTTTAAAAACTTGTGATTTTGAAAAACTATTTGATTTACTAGAAAGTTTAAACTTTCAATAGTGGCAATTTTCCATTTCTCATCAAAATCTCATTTTTTTACCAAAACATTCAACTTGAAATACCTTACAACTAGATTGAATCAGATTTTCAATGCTTTACATGACTTTTAGGTGTGTTTGTAAGGCTATTTCATTTTTTGGATGGGGATTGTTTTGATCAAATGTCAATTAAAGGTTCATATTTGATTCTAGTGCAAGTTAGTAAAAAAAAAACCAAAATCACGTCTGATTTTTCAAATTAGAACCAAATTTTATGTTTTGTTTGATAAACGAGACCTTCTAATTCCAATTAGGTTAATATGAACAAAACTAATTTAACCAAGTTTGATTTTTCAAATTAGAATTGAATTTATTTTTTAAGAACCAAACCTAGGAATCTAGTTCCATCCATGTGTGGAATTAAAACCAAAACCATGAGAATTCTAATTTAATTTTTTGAACCAAAAGGGAAGGCCTTTCATGGAACTAAAAAACAACCTAGCATTGGTACATAGTGCACACCCAAAGTTCAAATCCTTTCTTTGTGGGGTTATGGGCCTTTTTTTAGATGGCCAATCACATAAAAACATGATTAACACACTCCCAAAATAAATGACTTCCAATTTATTATTTTCACCTACATAATACAAGTTACAATAATAAAATCCTACTTTGGAAAGGATGTTGGATAAAGTGGTGATATTAAGAACAACTTGGTGAACACGTCAAAAATAATAGCGCCAAAGTATGGTTGGGGTACCCAAAAGGACTATTTTATTTTATATAAATTGGAGCCCCTTACTTAAACATGTTAAA
>Ga0209208_10004786_pt1 | contig 19031 bp, 20 predicted proteins | sample S1TSphfallax_3_FD_187694 | JGI IMG/M metagenome (GOLD analysis project Ga0209208, IMG submission 187694) | Host-associated microbial communities from peat moss isolated from Minnesota, USA - S1T2_Fd - Sphagnum fallax MG (SPAdes) (version 2) | ecosystem: Host-associated > Plants > Peat moss >... | reverse complement strand
AAAAAAAAAAGAAAAATAAACATTAATGACAATATGAAGCCAAAAAAAAACACAACAAGAAAGAAATTTATGAATAAAATAAATAGATAATAAATGATTCTGGAATAAATGAAAGATTAAAGGGTAAATAAAAATGAGAAACTGAAACAAGAAATAAATAAAAATGATGAGAATTATACCAAAAAATCAATGGGTGGACATGGAAAAAATGAAATAACAGTTTTTTTTTATAAATGAAAGTGTGAAGTGAAAAATAAAAAAAAAAGGCAAGAACAATACCAAAAAAAAAGAAGATCAACATCATCCATTTGTTAGTTTACATAAAGGAAAAATATAAATCTTGATGTATTTTTTGATGAAAATTTGCCAAATAGGTTTGAAATATGTAAATTAGTAGCCATGCATCCAAAGTGCAAGCTATGTTTGTTCATATTTTGGTGATGCAAATTAAACTTATTTATTATGTGTTAATAATAAACAAATGAAATTGAAAAAAATAATTGTGGAATTCTTGGAATTATTCAAACTTATTATGCTTGTTATGAAACAACTTTACATGGTTATATATATAATGGAATGCAATTGCCCTAAATCCAAATGAACTTGTGGAAATTTTGAGAAATGATACAAATGTCAAAAATGACCTATTAATAATATATGAAATTAATGAATGTACGAATCAACAAAATATTCATTCGTGTATAACAAGACCTTGTAATGTTAATCAATATTCAATTTCAACAAGATTTTCACAAATTAATGAATACTTGTAATTGATATAAATGTAATCTTGTTTGTTAGAGTAATAATAAAGATTTTTAAAACCAATTTTGTAAATATGGATTCCTTGAAACATTAGTATTTTGAACATGATTTTAGACTTTTGCATAAAAAAAGAAATGATAGGTGGTGGAACAATGCTAATGGACATGGATCACTAATGTTTGTTGTTATAATCATGACTTAAAATTCATAGTTTTTTATGGAAAATATAGTAAGGCATTAATTTATTGTATCACAAATTACATCACATATGTATTCATTTATAAAAATTGAAGTTCAAAAAATTGAAAAAACGTATTTTAAAATCAATTCAAAAGATCATCTAGAGAAAAATCATTGCTTAATCATATGTTCATTAAATACAATCGGTTTTCAACAAAAAATATTAGTTACTTGATGAAATTCTATGACCACATAACAAATGTATATTTTTCTAATATACCTTATAGTTTATCTATGAGGGTTCAAAAACATGAAACATTATTCAATGATATTTGTGATGATTTGAATACATAGGAGTTTTTTACTCATGTGGCTGATTTGGTAATTTATTTGAAAATTATGAGTCATGTATGTTGATGTATTTTAGATCCTTATTAAAAAAAATTCCCCTTATGATTTTTTTAGTAAATATTCTAAGGTAAATAATACACAATACTATCAATTTTTTGAAAACCATCCACAAAAACACACACATACACTTCAAAAGTATATGATTCCTTACATTCCAATTATACAAGGTTGTAAAATACCATTACCAAAAAAGGAACTTGAAAATTATGGTTGTGTTATTTTTATTTTATTCATGCCTTGGAGAATGTACAAAAATTATCAATAAATGCTTCATGGTTACAAAATTTATATGTTATTTATCCACATATTTCATCTTTTCGATGAACATATTATTAAAAACATTTAAATATTACATGATTGTAAATAATCAAGAAATGCTAACATGATGATGAACCAAATGAAAATGACTATCAAATTTTTAAAAAAGAATATAGATAACTTCATAGATCCCCTTTACAATAAAAGTGATAATGATTATGATGACGATATTGAAATATGTATTAACAATCCAATGAAAAAAATGTAAATAAAGAATTAGATTTCAACTCAAATCTAACATTTAACACTAAATATATTATGTGTCATACTAGTAAACAAAAATATGTATCTCACATATTTTTATTTGTGTCAAAGTTACTTATATCCATGCATAAAAATGATATGCATGATCATATAAATGAACAATATTGTGGAATAATAAAAAACTTAAAAGCCTTTAATTTATAAAATAACATCAAGACATTGAAATGACTACATAAAAATTATTTGAATGTAAAAGTTCAATCAACCAATAGTAATTTGAACCATGATTTTTCCAATAGGATTATTAATACATGTGAAAAAAAATAAAAAAAAATATTAAACTTTCTTTATGAATGCAATGATGAAATGTTCTTTTTGGCAGGGTCATTAATATTCATAATCCCTTTTCACCAATATTAACCAATATTAATAATTCACACCAAACTATAATATGTTTAATTTGAATAATTTACAGACTAAAACATTTGATGAGTTCATAGTTGACCCATTATTTAATATTCTTTAAGAAAAAAAAACAAAAAAAAACAAAACATTGTTGTTGGGATTGGAAAAAGTAAAAAAAAAATAGTTTTATTAGTTTTTCAAATTTGAAATAAATGCACAACCTGGTTTTCTAAATTGTTATTCAAGAAAATTAAAGGAACCTTTAGTTTTGGTTTTGGATAAAAACCAAATCCTATCAATCCAATTCATGTGTTTTAAAAAAGAATTTCAAACTTGGTATAATTTGCCATTAATTTCATCTTAAATAAACACAACCCCCTTGTTAAAAAAATGCATGATATTAATGTTGTAAAATTAATTTAAATTGACCTTGCGATTAATCAACACATCTATTTTGTATCTTTTTGAAAATTTTGATTGCTTAGATTATTTAAACCTATGTAAACAGAAATTACAACATTGATTCAATCTAGTTTTTTAACATTTTAATTGGAGGCTAATAACATAATCCAAAAGGTGGTCAGAAGTCAATAACATAATCCAAAATAAATTCCTTGTATGAGGAAAAGATGGATGTCCAATTATTTAGGCTTGGCCATGGATCCTAGAATAAACAAAAATTTGTTTTGTGTATGCTTTAATCAAAGTCCCGAAACTTTTAATGAAAAATATGAAATTTAATCATGAATGATCTAAAAAATCTCTCACCACCTAACCTTTGTTTACATTCATGTTACTTTTAATCAAAACTTTTGTTAAAATTTTAGTTCATCCATGAATGGTCCATGAAATAACTAACCATTGAATTCAAGTTAGTTTACACATTCACACATCGTTAGCAAAAATTTCATTCAAAATCAATTGGGTTCAATAAGATAGCAAAGCAATATCAACTTCACTTAAAATTGACCAAGTGTTGTTAAAGGGTGGATCCAAAGTTTCATAAATTAACAAAAGAAAAACTCAAACATAACATTCATGCATGCACCCTAATATAACATTGATAATGAAATTTATAAGAGGCAACTATTTGAAAAAGTTGATGCCCACAAATCAAAAGATGTTAAGGCAATAATAAAGGAACTCACACAAAGGAAATGACAAAGCTTCAATGTGAAGAAAAACCCTATATGTATATATAATCAAGGATGGAAAATCCATCCACACAAAATACAAGGCATGTCAAAGCAAATGTGAATACATGAAAAGAAAACCAAAACAACCAAATTAGTAGTAGTAATGAAATAGAAGACCTAATGCTAAAAGGGCATCCTCTACCACAAATCAACTAGTGATGGAGGTGCATTAGCTGGTATGCAAAGAATTGTTACTAAGCATAGCAGCCCATTGAAGAATCACAATGGCTTGCACATGCTTGGGGGGCTATTGACATTTGTTGCCTATAAGCTTCAATAAGGAACACCGATACAAAAAAGGAGAAATTTATGTACTTGTAAAGTCAAAGGTTATTGCAATATAACAAAGTTCAGCAATTGATGATGACATGAAGCTCCTAAAAATTCATGGTGATAAGGTGAGCCTTTATGTGAATGTGTGATGAAGTTAGCCACAATGATGCTTGTCCTATCAACCAACAATGTCCAATGTGTGAACATGAAGATGCAGGACACAAATTCTGCATCTTCTCCAGAGATTTCCACACCCTGGAATGCACACCTACTATTCTGCAACCTTCTCTGGAGATTCCATGCTCTTGGTATGCATAGCCTACCATTCTGCATCTTCTCTGGAGATTTCTTGCTCCTGGAATTGCACAGCCTACCATCCTGCATCTTCTCTGGAGATTCTATGCTCCTGGAATTGCACAGCTTACCATTCTGCATCTTCTCTGGAGATTTCTTGCTCCTGGAATTGCACAGCCTACCATTCTGCATCTTCTCTGGAGATTTTCCGGTCCCAGAGTGCACACCTTTCTCTGAAGATTCCACGCTCTCACAATCCATACCCTACCATTCTGCATGTTGTATGAAGATTCCACGCCCCATGAACGCACACCCTTGTCTGGAGATTCCACGCTCGCGGAATGCAAACCCTACCATTCTGCAAACCTGCTTCTCGACGGTGTGGGGGCGTCATGGCATGCTGCCAGGGTCTTGATCGTCGTTGCAAAATTCTTGAACGGAAAACTCTCGACAAACAAAGTAAGCGAGGATCAAGAAACTCTCGTCGTCGTTGTATTGCAACAAATAGATCAAATATGTAACTATACTACTTTGGAGAAAGAGAAAGAGAAGAGTCCAGAGAGAGACAGAGACACAGAGACAAAGAGACATCTCAGAGAGTTTCCTCATTGTGGGCTGTGAATAGCGATGAGCAAAATGTGGGTGGTTGTGCGCACCCTTTGTGAGTGTTCTAGGACCCACTCCATGTCCTCTTGCAAGCTGCGGTTGCATGCACCAGCCTTGGGTATCAACAGAACTTGGAACTGACTTCTCAAGTTTTTAGGGTTTGCAGCAGCAGGCTGCGAATTGTGTGGGAGGGAGGGGAGGGAATCTTCTCAGCTCTGTTGTAAGTAAGTACTCCTTCCTGAGAGTGCAAGGGGTTCTCCTTCTTCTTGTGAAGAAGTCAGTCAGGAGAGAAGCAATGTTTTGGACAGGGCGAGACAATCTGTATGGGCACATGAGAAGCAGCCCCGGTAATCATCCAGCAGCTCAACCCCCCTTTGTAGGAATTCAAGGAGGAGGAGGAGGAGCAAATCCAGGAGCAAATCTAGCAGGCCACCCACACCCAGGGTTTCCACCCTCCCCTTCTCAGCAGCAGCAGCAGCTCCTTGCAGCAGCTGCTGCAGACAATTTGCTGTCCATGGACAATCCGCCTGCAATGCCTCGGGATGCTGAAATGCTGAAGAACATTCATGTCTTGTCTAGTTTTGTAGTGAAAAATGGGCCAGACTTTGAGCAATTGGCACGGAGGAAGCAGGTTGGGGATCCGAAGTTTGGGTTTCTGTTTGGTGGTGATCCAGACACGGATGCTGCAATTGGACAGCGATACTATGAGTGGAAAAAACGAGCCTTAGAGGCTGGCTTGCGGGTGGCAGCTCAGGCCAGCAGTGGCCTTCTAGTTTCTCCTGTACAGCCAAGTGCTCCTCCATATGCAGAGAAATTGACCTCAGATGCTGCAGCTTCTCCTGCAGGTTCTGACATGGATCTGGAAGGTGATCTGAAATATTCATAACCTCATCATTGTTGTTCACTGCAATCATAAGTATGAAGAAGTTCTTGGTATACTTACAAAGATTTGATTCTTAGAAACCTGGAAATTTTCCATTATGTCTTGGGTGGTGAGCTCACTGATCTACATGGAATAGCATGCCTAATTGTGTCATGACAATTCATCCAGCAGATGATTCCACTTCCCCTCCTCCATCAGCATTTGAGAACAAAGTGGCAACATTTGTACAACCAGTGGAACCCAAAGTTTTCCTAGGAACTGAGGTTAAGGGGCAGGAGGAAGCTGCATTTGTACGTGGTGAAGGGAGGGACTTTAGAGCAGCTGCTCCAGGAGTGAAAGTGCCTGAAACTGGGACTGGTCTGAAAGAAGATGCACCCTCAGAGTCAAGAAGAAGAGGTGACACAGATTCCAATGTTTCTCAAAATGTACAACTCTGATGCCTGAAGTGATAAAACTATGTCAGTCACTACATTGAATTCGCTTTTGATATCCCAACTTTCAATTTCTGGTGTGGTGTTGCAGATACTCGACGGCGGACGGGATTTGACAGACCATGTATGGAAGAAATAAGCCCTTTGAGAAAACCAGCAAGCCCACATCAAGATGCACTTCCACGCGCAAGTGAGAAAGTCCCATTTCAAGAGAGAAAACCTTCTTCTGTAGCAAATGGGCACCATGCTGCTGAAGTTACCATAAGAGCATCCCGCTGGGCCCCTGTGGAGCCTAGTGTGATTCCAGAGGCCCCAAAACCTTCAGTTGGGGATTCCTCCCTGCAAAAGCCCGAGCAATCAGAAGCGGTGCAAAAGCTCGAAACTGCTCCATCAGCAGATAATCTGGATCTTCCTGGTAACGATGACAGCTGCCAGCTATTGTTTTCGAATAAATATTGATATTTATTGCTGGATCAGCACTGATGGGATCTTTCTTCTGAGATCTAATCTTGTTGAGCTGGGGATGAGTACACAATGCTGGAGAAATCCTGATGCATTTCTGCCTTTCAAGAGATAGGTGTTTCTCAGTTGTAGCAGTACAACCTGGGAACCTGGTATTCTTGGCAAGAAATCTTAAACAGGTAGCTTGAATATGGATTGGGATCACTCCTGTGGGGACTCTTGTTGTTCTCCAAATCACATGACCGGAATACTTTCAGTGTCTGTTCTGTTTCGTTTCTCCTCTTCCTCTTCCCTTCTTTTCTCTCTTTGGGTGGTGATTTTTCTTCCTCATTCTCCCTTCTTTTCATTGTTTCCTCTTTGAACTTCCATTCCCATTATGTTTTTGAGCCACCCAACATCATGGCTGGAAGCTTTCAGGTACTTCAAGACTTTGTGGGAAATTACAATTTGGTTCTATTTGACATTCATGTATTTTTCCAGGAAACTGATGAAGTTCTCGGGGATCCTCTGATCGTCTCAGTAAGTATGGATAGTTCTAAACACTTAAATAGTTCATTGATTATTTGTTGCTTATTCAGCAACAACACCTTGGACTTTCCAACACAAAGTGATTTTTAGGGTAAAGTGACATCTTTTGTACGTGCTGATTCTTTGATGAAGCTCAGTGCAACTAGTGTTGATCTCTCTATAGGATTTTACGCTTTTAACTAGTGTATGTTTTGTGGGTCATGTGTTAATGAAGAAACCCAAAAGAGGAGTGATGGCAAAGGTATGCGGGATGCAAAGAATATCAGACCTGGTCGGAGCTCCTTGGTGCTTGAGCAAGAACCTCCAACAATAGATGAGTTTGGGAGGCTGAAAAGGCCTGAGTCAAGTGATAGTGAAGAAGAGGATGCCTATTATCGTAAGAGACGAAGGAGAAGCCCAAGCTGGAGTCACAGTCGAAGCCGGTCTCCTGGAGAGAATCGATGGCAACGCCACAGTCGCAGCCGATCCCCACCTCGGAGGCACCAGCGCAGCCGATCATACAGGTTTGTGCTTTGAGCAAAAACACCCTGAAAATCAAGCTTAGACTCTCAGTAGGAGCCTGGCAGAACTTAACATTTGAGTGAGAATTCTGCTCAATCCAGATTTAGTGATGGTGCATTTTCTCTTTTTGTGTTGGTCTCTCGATGCAGTCACTCTTCAAGGCGACACCGAAGCTACAGTCCATCACCTCCCCAAAGGGATTCTAGAGCAGGTGCCAAGAGCAGTTGGGGTGGTGACAGCAAGTTTCAAGAGCGGGGGGGAGGAAGGAGGGGAGGACGGGGAGAGACAGGTGGTGGGGGTGCACCACCTGCATGCCTTGATTTCTCTCGGGGAAAGTGCCATCGTGGAAGTTCATGCCGGTTTTTACATGCAGACCACAACAACACTGATGGAGCTTCTTCTGGTGACCCAGGCAGAGGAGGGGGATGGTATGGGTCCAGGGGTGGTGGTGGTGGTGGTCGGTCATCTTCTGGGTGGGCAGATGAGAGTTCCAGGGCAAGACAGAATTGGGATTCTACCACAGAAACGGAAAAGGAGAATGACACAGAGAAGGTTTTGGAAGATAAAGGGACACACAAAGCTCAGGGATCTCCAGCAAAGAACTACGGTGATGACCTTAATGCTAACTTGATAAAAACAGAGACAAAAGAGACATCTGACAGTAAGAGTGTTGTGGTTAAGCCAGCATCTTTTACAGATCCTCCTCCTTTGGCTCGCCTTCCCACAATTGCACCAATCCCTTTACCCCGTTCCTCTAGTAATTTTCCCTCAAATGTGGTCAACCCCTTGGTTGCAACTCTTCCACCACAAGATCCAGCAATCTCTGTTTCACAAGCATTTTCATCAATTGCTTCTGCCCAGCCAGTAGCAGCCTTTGCAATGGACGTGCCAGAAAAAAACTACACTGCAAATACTTCACTTATGCAGCTGGGATTTGATGGTCAATTACCAACACCTTCACTGCTGCCTGGTTTTATGGGACTTCAGCATCATCATCCCTCATTGCACCTCCAGGAGTCCTATTCAGCTCCTGTGCCTCAACCACCTGCTTATTCTCAGACTGCCATGCACTCACATCCACACCCAGGTGGTTTTCCACAGATGGCAATTCAACACCAACTCCTTCCTTCTAGTACCCCTGGCTCAGTGTGGCCTATGGGTTATACAGTTACTCAAACAATGCAGAACTATGGGCTGCGAGGCACTACAGCCTCACCTGCTCAGCAGACTAATCTTCAACCTTTCTCCCAACAACAGCAACACGCAGGTGTATCTGCCTCACAGGAGCCATATGACCCATTGATGGTAGATACCTTTGAGCCAGAGCTTGTGGGTGCAAGAGAGGTGGAGCCAAAGCCAGACTTTGGTGGACCTGGGGATATGAACATGGTTATAATGGAAAGTGTAAGTCCTGGGCTACCTAGTCGCCATCATCATCATTCTATGACCACTACTAGTGTGAATCAAGGTGCTCCTGATGCCTTGGTAATGGAGAGTGTAAGTCCAACAACCCTTCCATCAGGCACACAACAACAACAACATCAACAACATTCTCATTCTGTGTTAGAATCATCATTGCCTTTGCCCCAAGCAGCAACTGTAGTGTCATCAACTTATGGGCTGTTTCCATCCCAGCCTAAGGACCAAGGTTTGTGGGGTTTGGAGAATGGGAGCTCAGCTGCAGATGGAAACTGGAACTGGAATTCAGGTTTGGTGACCTCAGAGAGAGAATCAGAGAGGCAACCAACTGGTGACATCAATGATAACAATACAGCTGGTCACCCATCACAACAACCAGCAGAAAAACATGAGAAAGAGGGAGGGCAGTATAGAGAACTTGGGCAAGATGATCAGGAAGGGAGAGAAAAAGAAGGGCGTGGTTTAACACTTGTTAGAGCTGCAGTGACAGAATATGTGAAAGACGTACTGAAACCCACATGGCGTGAAGGGCATATGAGCAAGGAGGCGTTCAAGACTATTGCCAAAAGAGCGGTTGATAAAGTCTTGGGTGCCTTGCAACCACACCAGATCCCCAAGACTGCAGAAAAAGTGGACACTTATATGTCATGTTCACGACCTAAGATTCTTAAACTTGTTCAGGTTTCTGCATTCAAAAATCTCTCTTCTTTGGCTCTTTGGGTGGGGGGGTTAATTGCTGAATTACACAGTTTCCTTGCATTAACTTTTAACATAGACAACATTGAAATTCAGAAAGCCCCATTTTGGGCACATATTCGCAAGAGGTGAGAACCACAGTATTGAGCAGAAGATCTAATTGTCAATCTAACACAGCTGAAAATGGAAGTTTCTGCTCTACCATACACATGAAAAGCAAGAAGTAGTTGGTCAGGTGTTCTAGCAAAAGATAAGACTGTAGGAGGGTGCATGGATTTTACACCCTTTGCTTGACAGTGCTGAAAGAGAAGAGCTTGGAAATTGTGATAATTTTGGAGCAATTCTTCTTGAAAGGCAATTGTTGGAGCTGTTGATGTTGTCCTTTGTTTGCTATAACTGTAAATTTTCCAAGCTTTGCTGTCTCTTGATGTTGTTCTGGTCACATTATCAAAAGGTGTCAGGGGTGGGGGATGATGATGGATGCCAGGTGCTAGAATTCCCTTTGACCTAGTGTAGGATCTAGACACTACTTTTACCGAATTCTGAACCCTTCATGAAATGTGTGAAATGTGTAATCTTTGTGTGTAGACTGTTTTGAAAATGTAAAATGAACGGTGCATGCATGCAAGTGCCCTGATGCAGTTGGGTGTGTCTCTACTGAGTTTGCAGGGATATGTGGACAAATACGTGAAGATTTGAAGGTTCTGAGGATACACTTGTCCCCACCCCCTGCAGTTTCCTGTTATATTTTAGAGCTGAAGGTTAGCGACAGACTTCACAAGACTTTACACTATTTCCCTCGAGGTCAGATGCAGCTTATTATATTACCAGGTGCTGTGTACTGCTTGGTTTTTTGCAGAGCAGGATTGTACAACTCTCTCTTGTGGATTAGGTAAGGCTTTTGGGTAGTAGTAGGAGATATGGGTGTCTCCTTTACTGTCTTCTGTCCTCTCAGAGGGAAAAAAAAGACACATTTGTGCATCATTTGTGTGTTTATGCCTCTGCTTCTCTCCATCAACTAAATCTTATACATCTATGGACAAGATTTAAAATCACAATTTGAGAGAACAGAAGAAAAGTTTTATTTGGTTTTCTGTGTTGTGGAAATTACATGATGTTCTTCTCCACCCCTCATTCTTCTCCACCCCACAACAATAATATGAGACAAACAACAAAATCCTTGGGACTTTCGTGTTGGATGTTACCCAAGCCACCAGCTGTGTGCTTTGTTTTGGAATTTGCTATTTGCACAACCAGAGATTGAGCTTCTTCTTCATCTTCATATTCAAATTGAGTACTTGTTTGTTAAATTTGTAGCTTCAATGTTTCTGTTGAAGTGTGTTCTAATTTTTACACCCAGATTTGAGCTCCTTGTCTGGACTTGATGCAAAGCAACAGGTAAGGCTTTTTAAGGACATCAACATTTGGATTGGTTCCTTTTCTGCAGAAACACTGCTGATTGAGCAGCTTATTTGTCTTCAAATCTTCAAATTGTACATTTTCTTTCATAGAATTAGGCAATGCAATGTTTCTGTTGAATTGTGTTCTAATTTTTGCATCCAGATCAAGCTTCTTCTCAGTAAGAACATGTCAGATTTTTTAAGGACTTCCAATACTGCAATTCCTTCTCTGCAGAAAAACCTCTTTTGGGAATGAAGAAGATTGTCATACAGAAATTGTGACATATGATTTGTGTGGAATTTATCATCTAGTACATATTGCAGAATCTAACAATTTTTCCTACTATTGCAGATTGTGAACCCAAAGAATTTGGGATTTGGAATTTGAAAGAAAAGCAAATGCAAAAGCAAAATTTGTAGTTGAGGAAGCAAAATAATTTTCAGTACTTTGTGATTTGCTGAAAATCCGCAGAATTACCAATTTTGAATGTATTGATTTATGAACCCTGAAAAAATGAAACAGAAGGGGGAAAAAAGCTTTTTTTTGTTTATTCATTTTTTAAAAAATTTATCTCAAAATTATGAGTGTTGGGCAGATATCACATTTTTATATTTGTTGATTTTGGTTTCAAAATAGGTTTTAAGAACTGGGTTGGATCTTATTTAATTTCATTTTTAAAATTTCCATTTAAGATATCTGACAAGGATATCAATAAAAAATAAAAAAATAATCCTGACTCTTACTCTTCTTACAAAATAATATTTGTTGGATTTTCAAGATGATTATCAGAGCCTGGATAACAAAATTCACGTTTTTATTACAAACAATCTATATACAAGGGGATGAAATTAAATGTTCACAAATTCATTTTGCTCAAGCTAATGCTCGCACTCTTGGCACAGCAAAATACAAAAGAAGAACACAAAAATGACCAGGGTTATGTCACATTGTGACATTGCCATTTACATTAAAAAGTATCTTAAGGCAAAAGAAGAATAAGAAGAATTACTTCTCATATATTTCAACGTGCAAAAATATAATCTTCAAAAAATACTCTAAAAGAAACCAAAATCCTTCAAGATATTATAACTTTATAACTAATCTCATGTTTCAACACAAGCCAAAATATCATCTTTCAAAAATCCTCATATAAAAATAGACCTACTACCTAGGGGCCAAAATTCCCTTAAGCTACTATACTTTATAATGAATCTAAACACAATATCCTTGCCTTGGTAGACAAAGCCAAAGTTAGGCAAAGAAGGACAACAAAGAAAAAATTGTAATGGGGGCATTCAAGAAAAAGGAGAGAAGGGTTCCAAGACCCATGTTTGATTCCAATTTTTGTTAGCAACTTATTGGTTGTAAGTCTAGCTGAAGTTCCAATAGAATTGGTTATAAGTTTAGTTTTTAGATTTTGGAGGCATGGCAGGACATATGAAAACAACCACCTTCTTGGACAAAAGAGGAAAATGATGATGACAACAACACTACCATCAATAGCCAACCAAACAACAAAGGTGAAAAGGCCAAGGGAAGGTGGGTTTTGTTTGTGTAACTTTTTCTTTTTGGGTTTTGTGATTGGTCCTTTTTTTTTCTTTTATGTTTCTATCAAACATAGAATTTTATTTTCCTTTTATCATCAAGAATTTTGGTTATTACTTACAAATTAAGCACAATAGAAAATTTCTACCACAAAGTGAGTGATTTATCACGATCTTGGTTTTTCTTTATTACAACCCCACTTTGGGCTAAGTGTGAGGATGAAACTCACACTCCCAAAAGTGGGAACGTGGAGTTGTCCGAGACTCCCGAAAATTCAGAGCTTGATTGCAAGGGTCAAAACACGTTGCATCAAAGTGTTATTTATATCATTGGAAAGGTCTTGAAGTGTAGATGCCCAAAATGGCCTCGCATGAGCCATTTGGACATCTACAGCCCAAGTTATGGACAAAAGAAAGGCCGGAAGTCAAATTGGCAATTTGACTCCCAACCACTAAAAGTCAAGAATTGACCCAATCCCGACGTTTGCAGAAGGATTGTGACATGGCGTTGGAAAGATCTCGAAGAGAGCTACAATATTTCTTTAGACCTCATCCCAATTGAAGGTCTAAGCAAGAAGTTATGGATGCCCAAAGTCCCGGGAGTCCAACCCAGGACAATTTCAGGACTCCTCCTTGGGAGTCCCGGGAAAAAAATGTCATTTGGATGTAAGCCTCGTGGGGAGCTGCAAAGAATACTATATGGGGGAAGGTGGTGGCTTCCCCCAAGTTCGAGCTATGGTGAGTCAAATGAGTCCAAGGTCGCCCGTGGCTTGTCCCAACACCAAAAGGGTGCAAAATGAGTTCTAACCAACTTATGGTTAGTTTTGGATGCATGACTGAGTAACTAAGTAGTTTGTCCCTCTTCCTAGTCTAATCCCAGGACTTCTAGCACGCCCCTCTCACCCCCTTAGTGCTGGAAGTCAAGAGTGGCTTCGAGTTCCAACTCCTTCCGCATTTCCACTTATTTAGACCCTCAAGTGGGTCTATTAAGGAAATTGGGAGCACATCATTCTTCGTTTTTGTCGTAGTCCTAAAGAAATAACAAAGGAAAAATAAGAAAAAAGAAATTTTAAAATGTGTTATAGGTGTAAATGTGTGAATATATAGTGGCTAGTTATTGACCAATCATATTTTTTTAGGACTTTTTTTAACAAAGGATTGAGTCCAAGGTGTTTTTCATTTATTGAAGCTAGATGTTAATTTAGTTGGGTAGTCCAAAAAATAGGAAACTAAAATTTTTTTAACCCTTAATCTTTGCACAATAATTTTCAAAAGTGTATAGGTTGTGTCAAACATAGTAAAAAAGGATGATGGTGTCCAAAGTCATGGCAAAGTTAAAGTTCAACTATATTTTGAAATAGAACTTGTTTATTTCTCACAATTTTTTCTATTTTTCCTCTTGATCTACCTAGTTTTGTGTGGTTGGTTTTATAGGTTTAGAATTACCAAGTTGAGGTAGGTAGTCTTTAGAAAGTGGTGCCTATTTGCAACTAATAAACCTTTTTCCTTATGGGCACAAAACCTCCCATGTCCCTTAGTTTATCATGTCTCATTGAACCTCGTAATTCACATCACCCATTTGTATGTTCTCCACTACCTTTCCTATGTAAACAATGCACCATCCACCAACCACCCAACTTACCCCCACCCTCCCAACACGCTTACAACCTCCACCTAAAGCCTCTTGCCCCACTTGTGGGTGTTAATTTATTCTTTGAAGGCTAACCCATCACTAGCATTCATGTCAGATATTTAATCCATCTAATTAAAACCTACATGACCATCCTAGCCCAATACCCTCCTTTGCTCGCAACTTGCTTACATTAGCATGGGCTTGGGTTTTGACATTAAATGTTATTGTGTCACAACCCTACTTTGAGAGAGTGTGAGGATGAAATTCACCTTCCCGAAATGGGGACTTGGAAGTCCTCTAGGACTCTCAAAACTTCAGAATTCAATTGCAGGGGTCAAAACACTTTGCATTGAGGCGTTTTTTATATCATTGGAAAGCTATCAAAGTGTAGATGTCGAAAATGGCCTCGCATGAGCCATTTGGACATCTATAACATAAGTTATGACAAAAAGAAAGGTCAAAAATCAAATTGGCACTTTGATTCCCGATCACTAAAAGTCGGGAATCGACCCAACCCTAATACTTGTAGGTGGAGTGCGACACACCGTTGGAAAGTTCTCAACAAGAGTTACAACGTTACTTTAAACTTCGTCCCAATAAGAGGTCTGAACAAATAGTTGTAGTCCCGCAAAGTTGCGGGACTCCAAACCATGGCAATTTCAAGATTCCTCCTTAGGAGTCTTGGGACAAAAAGGCATTCGGATGTGGGTTCCACGGGGAGGCACATATAATACTATATGGGGGAAGGTGGTGGCTTCCCTCAAGTCCGAGTCATGGTGAGTCTTATGAGTCCAAAGTTGCCCGTGGCTTATCCTAGCACTAAAGGTGCTCTAAAAATGGTACTAACCAACTTGTTGGTTGGTTTGATGTAGGTTTAAGTAAGTAACTAAAGTTTGTCACTCTTCCTAGTCCCATCCTGGAGTTTCAGCACGCCCTTCTACTTTTTTAGTGTTGAGAGCTAGGAGTGTGCCTCGAGTTCCTCATAATTCCTGATGCGCTCCCAAGTCCTTGGTTAGACTCAAAGGAATCCAACTATGTCAAAAAGCGAAAGTAGATGGAACTTGGTGCCGCTCCTAGCTTCCAGCACTAAAAGGGGTGAAAAGGGCGTGCTGAAAGCTCCGGGATTAGACTAGGAAGAGGGACAAGCAACTTAATTATTCGGTCCTGTATTTAGAACCAACCAACAAGTTGGTTAGAACTCATTCTACACATTCTTAGTGTTGGGACAAACCACGGGCAACCTTGGACTCACTTGACTCACCACGGCCTGGATTCAAGGGAAGCCACCACCTTCCCCCATATAGTATTCTCTGCATTGCTCCGCCGCACCCACATCCAAATGGCTTTTATTCCCGGGACTCCCAAGGAGGAGTCCCGAAACTGTCCCGGTTTGGACTCTTGGGACTTTGGGAGGTCATAACTCCCGGCTTAGACCTCAGATTAGAATGAGGTCTAAAGTAATCTTATAGCTCTCCTCAAGATCTTTCCAACGATGTGTCGCACTCCCTCTGCACGCACCGGAATCAGGTCGATTCCCGACTTTTTGTGGTCGGGAGTCAAATTGTCAATTTGATTCCTAACCCTTCTTTTGACCATAACTTGTGCTGCAAATGTCTGAATGGCTCATGCGAGGCCATTTTCGACATCTACACTTCAAGGCCTTTCCAACGGTATAAAGAACACCTCAAGATGAGGTGTTTTGACCTTTGCAATCGAGCTCTAAAGTTGCGGGAGTCCCGGAGGACTCCAAGTTCCCACTTTTGGAAGTGTGAGTCTCATCCTCACACTTGCCTCAAAGTGGGGTTGCGACAATTCCGCTGTTTGAGTAATTCATACCCATCTTGGGTCTAACTAGGAACTTGGGAGCACGTCATTTTGGGTCCTTCCATCTTGGCTTTTATCATCCTTAATTATATAACTACATCCCTACCGTTTTCGGATGTGATGTAAAAGTGGCATTTTGTTTTCCATTAGATAAATTAACATAATGTCCCTGTGATGTGGCTACTTGGCATTTGTTCTTCTTATTACCCCAATGGTGTTTTGTTCTACCCCTTCATGGAAAGGTAATAGGGCATAATGAAATGCAAATATAACTCAAGTGTTTTTTAACAAGCAGATGGAAAAACTTACATGAATTTTCTTTTTTACAACCCCAAACTTTAATGGCAAGTTTGAACTGAATGCCTCTTCCCTAACATGATCTTCTAGCTCATAAACACCTTCTCCATAGTTTAATTTTTAGACGTGCACATGAATACTTTTGAATAGCTCATGTTTTGGCACCATTATTTTTTACATCCATATTAACGTGCTCCCAAGCCCCATGTTAGACTCAAAAATGAGTCTAAGGTAGAAAACATCGGAAAGGTGAAGGGCTTGAAGCACGTTCCTTTACTTTCAACAATTTAAAGAGGTAGAGGGGCGTACTGGAGCTCCAGGATGGGACTAGGAGGAGTGACAAGCAATCTATCCATTTAGTCGGTTCTGCATCCAACCAACCACAAGTTGGATAGTACTATGTTACAACACCTTTGGTGCTAAGACAAGCCACGGGCAACTTTGGACTCACAAGACTCACCATGGCCCGAACTTGGGGGAAGCCACCACCTTCCCCCATATAGTATTCTTTGCGCCTCTCCACGAGGCCCTGATCCAAATGGCCTTTTTGTCTCGAGACTCCCAAAGGGGAGTTTCAAAATTGTTAAGGTTGGACTTGCGCAACTTTGCGAGGCCATAATTTCTTACTTAAACCTCCGATTGGGATGAGCTTTAATACAAAGTTGTAGCTCTCATCGAGAGCTTTCTAATAGTATATTGCACTCCATCTGCACGCACGGAAGTTGGGTCGATTCCCAACTTTTCTTTTTGCCATAACTTGTGTTGTAGATGTCCAAACATGTCGTGCGAGCCCATTTTAGACATCTACACTTCAATAGTTTTCCAATGATATAAAGAATTCTTTAATGTGAGGTGTTTTGACCTCTACAATCGCTCTCTGAAGGTTTGAAAGTCCACTGGGATTCCAACTCCCAAAAGGAGAGCTCACTTGGGAGTGTGAGTCTTCCTTCTCACACTTTTTTTGGCCCACGCCCTTGAGACCCTTTTGCCTTAGTTACGAGCCCAAGGCGTCAATGGCAACACATATCTTTTAACACCACCTTGGCTCTTTCTATTTTACATCCTTAATCAAGTGGCTTTTTCCCACTTATCTTAAAAGACTATTAACTGGACCAAGACCTCAAGCTTTTCATTTGATTTTTTCAAGTTGGCATTCTAACATATGCCACATTTATTTGCAAATAACCCTTCTAGGATGTTTTTTGAACACCTTAAAAATTATTTTCACCAAGAAGATTTTGCAAATGAATTCTCACAATTGTTTCAACTTTGTTTCCATATCACACAAGGTCACATCCCACGTCGAATTGCACATATTTTTGAAATGGTTCACATCTTAACCATGACCAAACATTTAGGTGGAATTCATCCCATTGTCATGGAAAAAACATTGTGTCGCAACCCTAGCGTTGGGCTCGTGACCAAAGCAATGGTTGCAAGGTTGTGGGCCAAGAGAGGAATCCCAAGAATTAAAGAAAGTGTGAAGGAATGAACCCTCACATTCCCAAGGGAGCTCCCAACTTGGGAATTGGAGTCTCGATGGACTTCCAAATGTTCAGAGAACTATTAAAAGGGTCAAAACCCAATGGATTGAAAAAAAATTTATACCATTGAAAAGCTATTAAAACGTAGATGTCTAAAATGGGTTTGCATGACCCATTTGGACATCTAAAACATAATTTATGGCCAAAAGAAAAGTCAGGAATCAAATTGGCAATTTGACTTTTGACCACTAAAAGTCAAGAATTGACTTGATTTCCTTATGTGTAGGTGGCGTGCAACATATCGTTCGAAAGTTCTTGACAAGGGCTATAATTTTACTTTAAACTTCATCTCACTCGAAGGTCTACACACAAAGTTATGGGGCCCCAAAATTGTAGGAGTCGTGGGACAAAATGCGATTTGGATATGGGCTTCGTGGAGATGCACATAGTATATTATAAGGGGGATGGTGGTGGCTTCCCCCAAGTCTAGGCCGTGGTGAATCTTGTGAGTTCGAATTTGCTCGTGGCTCGTCATAACACCAAAAGTGCTCCAACTATGCACTAACCACCTTGTGTGACGCACTCCCAAGTCCCGGGGTGAACCCACTTGAGGGTTCACCTATGTAGAGTTGCGGAATTGGGACTCGGAAGGGCGCTCCCGACTTCCAGCACTATAGAGGGGTAGAGGGGCGTGCTAGAAGTCCCGGGATTAGACTAGGAAGAGGGACTAGAAGATCAAGCTTGAATCTGCATCCAAAACAAACCACGAAGTGGTTAGTTCACATTCGGGAACACCCTTGGGTGTTGGGACAAGCCACGGGCACTTTGACACACAAGACTCACCACGGCCCGGACTCGGGGGAAGCCATCACCTTCCCCCATATAGTATTCTCTGCAACGCTCCGCGGAGGCTACATCCAAATGGCTCTTTTTCCCGGGACTCCCAAGTTGGAGTCCCGAAATTGTCTCGAAATTGTCCCAGTTGGAGTCCCGGGACTTTGGGAGCTCATAACTCCCGACTGCAGAGTCTGATCGCGATGAGGTCTAAACCAAAGTTATATCCCTCGTCAAGATCTTCCCAATGCCATGTTGCACTCTCAATTCGGAGGTCGGGAAGAGGTCGATTCCCGACTTTTAGTGGTTGGGAGTCAAACTGCTAGTTTGACTCCCGGCCCTTCTTTTGCCCATAACTTGGGCTACAGATGTCCAAATGGCCAATGCGAGGCCATTTTCGATATCTAAGCTTCAAGACCTTTCCAATGACACCAAGACAATT
>Ga0209208_10004784_pt1 | contig 19032 bp, 14 predicted proteins | sample S1TSphfallax_3_FD_187694 | JGI IMG/M metagenome (GOLD analysis project Ga0209208, IMG submission 187694) | Host-associated microbial communities from peat moss isolated from Minnesota, USA - S1T2_Fd - Sphagnum fallax MG (SPAdes) (version 2) | ecosystem: Host-associated > Plants > Peat moss >... | reverse complement strand
ATTCACCTTCCGCTCGAGCATCTGCTCCCGAACGTGCCGCGCACCGGCATCGTCGTGAACCTGCCGGACTCGCGGATCTATTACTTCCACGATGACGCGGACCATCGCCCGGTCGTCGAGACGCATCCGATCAGTGTCGGGCGCATGGACTGGAAAACGCCGATCGGCGTCACGACGATCGTGCGCAAGGAAAAGAATCCGACCTGGTATCCGCCGGAATCGGTGCGTGAGACGCACCTGAAGGACGACGGGGACGTGCTGCCGGCCTCCATTCCACCGGGGCCCAAGAATCCGCTCGGCGCCTATGCGTTGCGCTTGGGAATTCCGGGCGGGGCCTATCTGATCCATGGCACGAACCTGCCGGCCGGGGTCGGCATGCAGATCACGCACGGCTGTATCCGGCTGTATCCCGAGGACATCGAACATCTGTTCGGCGAGGTTCAGGTGGGGATGCCGGTGCGGATCGTCAATCAGCGCATCAAGCTCGGCTGGGTGGACGGGGCCTTGTATCTCGAGGTGCATCATCCACTCGACGGCGTCGATCCCAAGGACGTCGAGGATTTGACCGCGCTGACGCGGGCCATCGTCCAAGCGACCGCGGGACGCAAGCTGATCATCGACTGGGACACGGCCGAACGCGTGTTCGACCAACAGCGTGGCGAGCCGGTTCGTATCTCGGTCAATCGCTGGGTCGCGCCGATCACGGCGACCGCGGGCCCGTAACCCGCACAAAAGAAAACGCCGCGCATTTGCGCGGCGTCAGCTTTATCGAAAGCTTCTCGCGATCGCTTACTTCGAAACGGACTTCTTGAAGATACGGTCGATCTTCTCGTTGATCGCTTCGATGGCCGTCTGGTTCGCTTGCGCGAGCGACAGGGCCTGGTTCGCAGTGCTCTGCGCGCCGGAGGCGGTCGACTGGGCGCTGGCGGCGGCGCTCTGAGCGGCGGCGGCGGCGCTGGAGGCCTTGGCGGTGTCGCTCTGCAGCTTGCTCACCTGGGACTTGAGGTCGTCGATCTGCGCCTGAATGGGTTTCAGGTCCGTGCAGCCCGCGAAGGCGATCAAGCAGGCCGCAGCGACGGAGACCTTCAGTGTTGTTGCAAATTTCATAAAATAATTCCCCTAGGGTTGTTCACTCGGTTCAAAGAAAATCTTCAAAAAATCGGAAGTGCTGCCGCAAGCGAACCCAGTCGTTGAGTCGGGCTCGCCTGCGTCGCAACACAGTCCTACATTAAAGCGAATTTTACGCGCTTAATGCAACTGGAAAAGCGCATTTGTCGTGCGCCAGCGACGGATTTGTAGCGTTTTTTTGGATGGCAGGGAATTAATTCGCTGTCACGAAGCCGCGTGCGTAGGCCAAATCCTACAACAGCTCCATGACCGCGCGATGAGCTTGGTTGATCGCGACGTCCGTGTAAGCGCCGCCACCCGAGTCGGAGTTGGCGATCGTGATGTTGCCGAAGCGGGCGCGACCGACGACGTGCGGACGCTGCTCCTCGGGAAGTTCCGGATCGAACAAGGGGTTGTATTCCGGCGCATAGCCATGCGGCCAGCGATTGACGGTGATCGCCGTGATGTCCCCGGCCGGATCGAAGCCACCGCCCGACAAGGTGCGCGCGAGCTGCTCGCGGATGTTGCGCTCGAAGGTCGTGAAGGGTGTCGCGAGCAGTTCCGCACGACCCACCCGATGTTGATCGAGTTCCGGCAGGCCCGCCTGACAGGGAGTACGCACCATGTGCACCAGAATCGGCTCGTCGGGGGAATTCGGACTGCGGTAGCCGCCGATGGTGACGTGCGGGTTCAAATGAAAGTACGAGTGATAGCCGCCCGGCGCGTAGACGCTGCTCAATTTGAGCTTCGCGAAAGCGCGCCAATTGCGCAGCGCGACGCTGGTGTACACCAGCGGCGTCTTGATGAGCTGATGCAGAGCGGCCTTCTGCGCTTCGGGCAGTTCCGGGCAGAGATAGGGAATCATCATGTTGTAACAGGCGAGCACCGCGCCCCGCGCCCGCGCCTTATAGGCCTTGCCGCCCCGCAGGTAGGTGACTTCGACCGGCGTGCCGACCTTCGCTTCGCCCAGGTGCCGGGCGCGCACGACGATGCTGTTCAAACGCAGACGCACCGGCCATTCGGGCCGGTCCAAGGCCGCATAGTCGGCGCGCGCGCCGACGATGTCGAAAGCATCCTTGCCGGGTAGCGCGTGCGGTATCAAGTCGCGCACGAGCAATCGTGCGATCGTCGCATTCCCGTCCGGAAAATGCAGGCGCGCCGAACCGCCGGTGTCGGCATAGCCCGCGGGCGTGAAGCCCATGCGCGCGATCGAGCCCTTGGCGAGATGCATGCCCTCGAAGCCGGGCATGCCATAGCCCCAGCAATCGAGCGCCGACACGGCGTCGGTGCCGACGCCCCATTCGCCCATCGTGCGGGCGTGGTAGAAGCGCAGCACCGCCGGATCCACCTGGACGACGTCGCGCAGGAAGGCTTCGTAGCTCATGCGCGAGAGGCGCTGTTTCTTCTCCTCCGAGGACAAGCCCGGCAGGTAGTCGACGCGCCCCGCCTCGATCTGCGCGATCTCCCGGCGCGCCCGCGCCGACAGCGGCGCCTGCGCGAGCAGCTGCGGCAGCGGCAGCCGGTGGAAACCGACGACGAGCTTGTCCGCGCCGAAGGTCGGCTCGTCGAAGAAGACGCCGGCGCCCAAACCCTGGCGCTCATAGAAATGCGGGTGTTCGACCTGCTTCGCAATCTGCTCGACATCGACCCCCAAGCTGCGCAGCAGTCCGTCGGCGACCGGACCGTAAGGCCGGGGACTGTCGATCTCGAGCGTGCCCCCGTTGAGCAGGTGCACGCGGCCCTGCAGCTCGAACTCGTTGCGTTTCGCATGACCGCCAAAATCGTCGTGATTGTCCAGGATCAGTATGCGGCTCTGCGGCGAGGTCTTGTCGCGATAGAAACGCGCGGCCGACAAGCCGCTGATGCCGCCGCCGACGACGATCAGGTCGTATTCCTCGCCGGTGTCGACCGCCTCCGGCACGGGCGCGCCGTCGCGCAGGGCGTGCGCGTCCTCGAACGAGCCGGGGTGACTGCCGCGCATCCCCGTGAGCCGGGGCGGGTAGTAACCGGGCGCGGACTGCGCGTCGGTGGGCGAGTCGAAGCTCGCGCCCGCCGCGAACGGCGCCGAGAACGGGTAGGTCGCCGCCGCGGCGCCCATGCCGAGTCCGTGCAAAAAATCGCGCCGGGTGATCGGGCGGTGCATGCCGAGTCGCGCGTCGCTCCAGTCCGTCTTCGTCCGTTTGCTCATCGGCATCCTCTAGAATCGCAAGCCGCCGTCCAGATCGATGCAGCGCCCGGAGAAAAATTCGTTCTCGAAGATGAAGCGGGCGGCGGCCGCGATCTCCTCGGGCTCGCCGAGACGTTTGGCCGGGACGGGCGCGAGCATCTTGTCGAGGATCTCCGGTTTCATCGCCGCCAGGATCTCGGTGCGTACGAAGCCGGGCGCGATGCTGCCGGCGCGGATCCGGTAACGCGCCAGTTCCTTGGCCCAGGTCGCCGCGAGCGCGACGACGCCGGCCTTGGCCGCGCTGTAGTTCGACTGGCCGGCATTGCCGTGACGCGAAACGCTCGAGATGTTGACGATGACGCCGCCGCCGCCCGCGCGGATCATGCGTTCGGCTGCGGCGCGCCCGCACAGGAAGGTGCCCGTGAGGTTGACGTCGATGACGGCGCGCCATTGCTCGAGACTCATGCGGCCGGTGATCTCGCCGTCGCGCGCCTTGACCAGCAAGGCATCGCGCAGGATGCCCGCGTTGTTGACGATGCCGTCGAAGCGGCCGAAGTCCGCGACGATCTGGTCGGCGCTCGCCTCGACCTGGGCTTCGTCGGCCACGTTGGCAAGATAGGGGCGGGCGCTCACGCCCCGGGCTCGGGCGAGTTCGCAGGTTTCCTCGAGCCGCGGGAGGCTCAAATCGATGAGGGCGAGATTGCTGCCGGCCGCGGCGAGCTCGAGGGCGATGGCCCGGCCGATGCCTTGGGCGGCACCGGTCACGGCGATGGTTTTCTGAGTCAGGTTCATCCCACGAACAGTACACCGGAGACCGCATTCGAGGGGCTTGCCATTCGGGGCAAGTAGCTGTATATAATTACAACACTGTCTACTTATACAGGTGATGCATGTCGGACCTCACGCCCCGCCAGACCCAGATCCTCAGGCTCATCCAAGACGCGATCGCCGAAAGCGGCATGCCGCCGACGCGGGCGGAAATTGCGCGCACGCTGGGTTTCAAGTCGCCGAATGCGGCCGAAGAGCATTTGCGCGCTCTGCAGCGCAAGGGAGTCATCGACTTGATTCCCGGGGCTTCGCGCGGCATCCAACTCAAGGACATCCTGCGTGAACAATTGGGGCTGCCGCTGATCGGTCGAGTCGCCGCCGGACGGCCGATCTTGGCCGAGGAACATGTCGAAAGCCGCTACCAGATCGATCCCAAGCTCTTTCAGCCGCAGCCGCATTACCTGCTCAAGGTTCGCGGCATGAGTATGAAAAATGCCGGTATCTTGGATGGCGATCTCGTCGCCGTGCATCGCACGCCCGAAGTGCGCAATCGCCAGATCGTGGTCGCGCGCCTGGAAAACGAGGTCACCGTCAAACGCTATCGCCAGGAAGGCACGATCGTCTGGCTGTTGCCCGAAAATACCGATTTCGAGCCCATCCGGGTCGATCTCAAGGAACAACCCATGATCATCGAAGGGGTGGTCGTGGGGGTGCTACGACGCGGTAAAGACGTGGATGCCGCGTGAATCATCATCGATCGCGGATTTGCTGGCGGATGCGCGTGTTTGGAAGTTAAAAGACGCCTCGGCCAGTCATCGCCCATCGTCGTCTCGTCCGGTTTGGTCCACCGGTAAGAGCGCGCTCGATGCCCGCTTGCCGGGCGGTGGCTGGCCGACGGCGTCGCTCGTCGAAGTATTGATCGACGTCAATGGTCTGGGCGAGGTGCAGCTTTTTCTCCCCGCCCTCGTCGAATCCCAGCGTAGAACCGACGGGGATGTTCCCTGGCTCGTTTGGATCGGCCCCCCGCACGAGCCCTATGCACCTGCCCTGGCGCAGCAGGGTATCGAACTGGGACGTTTGTTGGTGGTCCGCCCCCCCAGTGCCACCGAAGCCTTGTGGGCCGCGGAACAAGCCTTGCGCTCGGGCGTTTGCGCGGCTGTCTTGTTGTGGCTCAAGGGAACCGATGACCGCTGGCTGCGCCGTTTGAAACTCGCGGCGGAAGAGGGTGGCGCGCTCGGCGTGTTGTTTCGTCCCGAGCGGCATCGTTTCGAATCTTCGCCGGCAAGCTTGCGTCTGCTCATGACGCGGGGCGAGCAACAACCCCGTCTCGAACTACTCAAGGTGCAAGGCGGCCGTCCGGGTCTCGTCGATCTCGGCGTTTCGTGAAAGCCCGTCCGCGCAGGGTCCAAACCGGGGCCCGGACCGCGGATCTGTTCGCGGCGCCTGCTCCCACCACGGCGCCTCTCACCACGGTGCCTCCTCTCGTTGCGCCTGCGATCGTCGTGCCGCCGCCGCGACCGGCGATTGCGCCGGTGTCCTCTCAGCGCCGCCGCAGTCTCTGGTATGCGGTGGTCTTCGCGGGGACGCCGGACCTCGCTGCGTTGTCTCTGCATGCCCAGCAATTCACGTCCTTCGTGAGCCACGAGGCACCGAATGCCCTGCTGTTGGAAATTCGAGGCAGCCTGCGCTTGTTCGGATCCTTCCTGCGTCTGCGCGAGCTGCTCGATGCGCGTTGGCAAGCCTTGGGATTACAGACGCAGAGCGCAATCGCCCCCTCGACGCTCGCCGCGCTCTGGAGCGCCCGCCTGGGTGAGGATCTGTGCAGCGACGAGGCGACGACGCTGAACGGTCGTTTGCTGCAGATGCCGCTGATCTGCACGGCCTGGGACGCGGCACGCCTGCAGACCTTGCGTTCGATGGGCATCCAGCGCCTGGGCGATTTGCTGCGTTTGCCCCGTGCCGGTCTCGCCCGCCGACTGGGTGTGCAGGCGGTGCGCGATTTGGATGTTGCCTTGGGAAAGCAGCCCGAAGCCCGGCGTGCTTTCGTGCCGCGCGAGCGCTTCCGCGAGCGTCTGGATTTCGAGACTGAAATCGAGCACGTGGCCTGTCTCGAGCGCGCGCTCGAGCCGGTGCTCGAGCGCTGCGCGCTGTTCCTGCGTCGCCGGCAGGCCGGCGTGCAGAGCCTCGCCTTGCGGCTGCGTCATCGGGTCCGAACCCCGACCGTGGTGCGCTTGGGGTACGCGAGCGTCACGAGTGAACCCCGTCGCTTGGTCGAAGTACTCTCGCAACGGCTGGGCCGGCTGGAGTTGCCGGCCGCCGTGCGGTCGATCGAACTGCATTCAGGAACTCTGCAGCCCTTGTCGGCGGTCTCCCTCGACGCGTTCGGCGGCGGCGGCCGTGATACGGCGGTGCAATTGATCGAGCGCTTGCGCGCACGGCTCGGCGAGCAGGCGGTCTATGGTGTCACGACGCAAAGCGAACATCGTCCCGAGGCGGCTTGGTGCCGCGTGCAGCAACTGTCGCTCGCGGCCCCGTCCGCCTCGGACCCGCAGCCGCCCGAGATCATGCCGAGACCGGTCTGGCTGTTGGATGAGCCCGTGTTGTTGTCGCCGCGGGAAATCGGCGAGCTGCGACTCGAGAGCGGCGCCGGTCCGCGCGATCCCGAGCGCATCGAGACGGGCTGGTGGGACGGCAAGGGCGTCGCACGGGATTATTACCGCATTCGCCCGGCGCGCGGCGCGCAGCTCTGGGTCTTCCAGGAGCGGCACACGAAATCCTGGTTCCTCCACGGTATGTTCGCTTGAGCGTTCTCTCGTGTACGCCGAACTCCATGCCCTCAGCAATTTTTCCTTTCTGCGCGGCGCTTCGCAGCCGGAAGAACTGGTCGCTCAGGCCAAGCGGCTCGGTTACCGCGCGCTCGCACTCACCGACGAATGCTCGCTCGCCGGCGTCGTGCGGGCGCACGTCGCCGCCAAGGAGCATGGACTGCCCCTGATCATCGGCGCGGAGTTGCGCTGTCGCGAGGGTCCGAAGCTGGTCGCGCTCGCGACCAGCCGCCGCGGGTACGGCGCCCTCAGTCGCCTGATCACGCAGGCGCGACGTGCCGACGCCAAGGGCGCTTACCGCTTGGAACGCGAGGCGCTCGCTGCGGGGCTGGACGATTGTCTGCTGATCTGGTTGCCCGACGCCACGGCCACCGCCACCGCCGCCTCGACCGCCATGGGCGACGCCCGCGCAGCCGAGGGTCGCTGGCTGCGCGAGCGTTTCGAGGGGCGGCTCTGGATCGGCGTCGAACTGCTGACGGGCGGTTTCGACGTCCGCCGCCATGCCGCCCTAGAAGCCTTGGGACAAGCGCTCGACATACCGCGCGTCGCCACGGGCGATGTGCACATGCATAAGCGCAGCCGTCGGGCTCTTCAGGACACGCTCACCGCGATTCGCTTGAACACGCCGGTGCACGCGGCAGGCTTTGCGCTGTTTCCGAACGGCGAGCGTTCGTTGCGTTCCCTCGAGCGGCTGCGCGAGTTGTATCCGCCCCCCTTGCTGCGGGCGAGCCTGGACATCGCCGAGCGCTGCCGCTTCTCGCTCGACGAACTGCGCTACGAGTATCCCGAGGAGCTCGTGCCGGCGCACGAGACGCCGACCAGTCATCTGCGCGCGCTGACGGAGCGGGGCGCCGCGAAGCGCTGGCCCCAGGGCATTCCCGCGACGGTGCGCGCCGGGATCGAACACGAACTGCAGCTGATCGCCGAACTGCGCTACGAACCTTTCTTCCTGACCGTCCACGACGTCGTTCAGTTCGCGCGCTCGCAGGGGATCCTGTGCCAGGGCCGGGGCTCCGCGGCCAACTCGACGGTCTGCTACTGCCTGCAGATCACCGAAGTGGATCCCTCGCGCATGTCCATGCTGTTCGAGCGCTTCATTTCCAAGGAGCGCAACGAGCCGCCCGACATCGACGTCGATTTCGAGCACGAGCGGCGCGAGGAGGTGATCCAATACATTTACCGCAAGTACGGCCGTGAGCGCGCGGCGCTCGCCGCCACCGTGATCTGCTACCGGCCGCGCAGCGCCTTGCGCGACGTCGGCAAGGCGCTCGGGCTGGATCCGGAGCGCGTCGATCGCCTGGCCAAGGGGATTCAATGGTGGGACGGTCAACGCATCGACCCGCAGCGGATTCGGGACGCGGGCTGCGATCCGGCCGATCCGCGCATCGCCCGCCTGGTCTCCCTCGCCACCGAATTGCTCGGCTTCCCGCGGCACCTCTCGCAGCACGTCGGCGGTTTCGTGATCGCGCGCGGACGTCTCGACGAACTCGTGCCGATCGAGAACGCCGCCATGCCCGATCGCACGGTGATCGAGTGGGACAAGGATGATCTCGATGCCCTGGGTCTGCTCAAGGTCGACGTCCTCGGACTCGGCATGTTGAGCGCGCTGCGCCGTGCCTTTCAGCTGGTGAACGATTTCGGCGGGACGCCCGCGGTTGCCGGGGAGCTCTCGCTCGCCACGGTGCCTGGCGAGGATCCTGCCGTCTACGACATGATCTGCCGCGCCGAGACGACCGGCGTGTTCCAGATCGAATCCCGCGCCCAGATGGCGATGCTGCCGCGCCTGCGTCCGCGTAATTATTATGACCTGGTCATCGAGGTGGCCATCGTGCGTCCCGGTCCCATTCAAGGCGAGATGGTGCATCCGTATCTGCGCCGGCGCCGCGCCGAGGAGCCGGTGAGCTATCCGAGTCCGGCCGTCGAGAGCGTGCTCCAGCGCACCCTGGGCGTGCCCATATTCCAGGAGCAGGTCATGCAGCTCGCGATCGTCGCGGCGGGTTTCACGCCCGGCGAGGCTGACCGTCTGCGCCGGGCGATGGCCGCCTGGAAGCGCAAAGGGGGCCTGGGTTCGTTCGAGCGGCGGCTGATCGACGGCATGCACGTGCGCGGTTATACGGAAGCCTTCGCGCGCCAGATCTTCAATCAGATCCTGGGTTTCGGCGAATACGGCTTTCCCGAGTCGCACGCGGCGAGTTTCGCCCTGCTGGTCTACACGTCCGCCTGGCTCAAGCACCACGAGCCGGCCGCATTTTGCGCCGCCTTGATCAACAGCCAGCCGATGGGCTTCTACGCGCCCGCGCAACTGGTCCGCGACGCCCGCCTCAACGGTGTCGAAGTCCGCCCCGTGGCCGCCTCGATCAGCGACTGGGATTGCACGCTGGAGCGGCGCGCCGATGGCCGGCCGGCTCTGCGTCTCGGTCTGCGCCTGGTGCAACATCTGTCGCGTGCCGGCGCGCAACGTTTGCTCGCCGCCCGCGACTCGAGGGCCTTTGCGGACGTCACGGATCTTGCCGAGCGGGCCGCGCTCGACCGTCGCGATCTAGAAGCTCTGGCGGCGGCCGATGCGCTCGCCGGTCTCGCCGGTCACCGGCATCGCGCCGTCTGGCAGGTGAGCGGCGTCGAGCGGCGTTTGCCGCTGCTGGGTGCGGACACGGTCGTGTCCGAGGGCATACCGCTGCTGCGCGCACCGCGTGAAGGACAGGAGATCGTCGCCGACTACGGCAGTACAGGGCTCACGTTGCGCCGTCATCCGCTCGCCTTGTTGCGTGACCGCCTCGCGCGCGGGGGACTGCTGCCCGCCGAGGCCCTCTGGGACCAGCGCAACGGCAAGCGTATCGGCACGGCAGGTCTGGTCATCACGCGCCAGCGGCCCGGCAGCGCGGGTGGGGTCACGTTCGTGACGATGGAGGACGAGACCGGCCATGTGAACATCATCGTCTGGGAGCGGGTCGCCGCCGCTCAGCGCGCGCCGCTGCTCGAGTCCAGTCTCCTCGAGGTCCACGGCACGGTCCAGCGCGAGGGCGACGTCCTGCACGTCATCGCCGAGCGCTTGCGCAACCTCTCTGCCTTACTGGGGGATTTGGTCGTCGAGTCCCGCAACTTTCACTGAGCGGCGGAGTCCCGGGCGACCGCCTCCTCCGGCTCGGCACCGGATTCCTCCCGTTCCACGAGCCAGGTATAGAAGCCGAGGAGGCCCGCCGCCGTGGCGATCGACACCGCCACGCCCGCGCAAATAGGCGCCAGCTTGACGATCAGGGGCGTTTTCGAAAAATGCAACGCAACAGATAGTTTGGCGAAGCCCTTGGGCGACGAGCGGGCGGCCAACGTGCCGACGAACACCGAGACCGCGCTGGCGAGACCCGCGAGTGCGCCGACCGACTTGCCCAGTTTCTTGTGGGACAGATTCTTCCAGCTGGTCGGAAATCCCATGACGTGACTCACTCCCGCGTGTCACCGGCCTTTTTTCTTCTTCCTCGCGTGCGTGCTGCCGGCGGCCGGCTCGGACTCCTCGTCCTCGTCGTCGCCGTGAATGTCGTAATCGTCGAAGTCACTGAGCAGTTCCGCGGTGCGCCGTTCCTCCATGACCCGTTCGAGCCGCCGCCACGCGGGCTCCGCGCCCCCCTTGGGTGCCCGACGCCGCTGCGTCTCGACGTCCCGCATCACCTGATCGACGTCGACGTCATCGCCGCCGGGCGCGGATTCTTCCGTGTCCTCGTCCTCGAATTCGTCGGATTCGGGTTTCTCGCTGCTCACGCGCGCGTTTATAAACGACAATGCGCCAAGGACGCAATACCCCGCCGATGCGCGCGCTATTTGACCAAATCGTTGAGCTGGAATATGGGCAGCAGCAGCGCGATCACGATGAACATGACGACCGCCCCCATGAACACGACCATGAAGGGCCCGAGAAGATTCGTCATCGTCGACAGCAAACCGTCCATTTCGCGCTCCTGATTGCCGGCGGCGCGTTCGAGCATCTTCTCGAGTTCACCGCTGCTCTCGCCGCTCGAGATCAGGTGGATCATCATCGGCGGAAAGATCTTGCGGGCCGCGAGCGACTTGCCGATCGGCGCGCCTTCACGCACGCGCAATGCCGCATCGACGACGGCATTCTTCATCGGCAGATTGTTGACGACGTCGGCGGAGATCTTGAGCGCTTCGAGCACCGGCACGGCGCTCGCCGTCAGGATGCTGAAGGTGCGCGCGAAGCGCGCCGTGTTGAGACCGCGGATGAGCTTGCCGGCGAGCGGCACCCGCAGCAGCAGACGGTGGAAGCGCAGACGCGATTCCGGGGCCTTCAGCCACCGCAGGAACGCCCACGTGCCGATCCCGACCACGGCGAGCCCGTAGTACCAGTAGTTACGGATGCCGTCGCTCATTGCGATCAGGATGCGCGTCGCGATGGGCAGTTCCTGGTGCCCCTGCTCGAACACCGCCACCACCTGGGGCACGACGTAGGCGAGCAGGAAGGAGACGATTGCAAAGGACAGCACCATGAGGACGATGGGATAGACCAGCGCATTGCTGACCTGTTGGCCCATGACCTGGCGTGATTCGGTGTAATCGGACAGCCGCTCGAGCACCGAATCCAGCTTGCCGGATTGTTCACCGGCCGCGACCGTCGCGCGGTAGATCTCGGGAAAGGCCTGGGGGAAATCGCGCAGGCCGTCGGCGAGGGGATGCCCTTCGACGACCTTGCTGCGCACGCCCAAGATGATGCGCTGGACGCGCGGCTTTTCGGTCTGCTCGGCGACCGCCTGCAGCGACTCCTCCAGCGGCAGGCCGGAGCGCAGCAGGGTGGCGAGCTGGCGCGTCAACAGGGCAAGATCGAGCGTCGAGAGTCCGCGGCGCATGAAACCGCGGGCGCGGCTGCGCTTGAGCTCCGACTGCGCGGCCTCCTGGATTTCCATCGGCAGGAGCTGCTTCTCGCGCAGCAGCTGGCGCACGTGTTTCGGCGTGTCCCCTTCGATCAGCCCCTTGCGTTCCTTGCCCTGGGCGTCCAGCGCGGTGTATTCGAACGCGCCCATCAGTCTTCGCGGGTGACGCGGAGCACTTCTTCGAGGGTGGTCTCGCCGGCGAGGATCTTGCGCCGGCCATCATCGCGAATGCCGGCGCTCGTGCGCCGGGCGTAGCGCTCGAGTTCCTGCTCCGAGGTTCCGTCGTGGATCATCGTGCGCATGTGATCGTCGACGGCGATCAGCTCGTAAATGCCGGTCCGGCCGCGGTAGCCCGTGCCGAGTTCCTCGCTCGGCCGGTAGAGCGTCACCGGCTCGCCGTCCGGGGGAAGATTCAGGAGCCGTCGTTCGTATTCGCCGGCTTCGAACGGGATTTTCGTGTCCGGGTTCAGCACGCGCACCAACCGCTGGGCGAGCACGCCGATCAAGCTCGAGGACAGCAGAAACGGCTCGATGCCCATGTCGCGCAGGCGGGTGACCGCGCCGACCGCGGTGTTCGTGTGCAGCGTCGAGAGCACCAAGTGACCGGTCAAACTGGCCTGGACAGCGATCTGCGCGGTCTCGAGGTCGCGGATTTCACCGATCATGACGACGTCGGGGTCCTGGCGCAGGATGGCGCGCAGTCCACGGGCGAAGGTCATTTCGACCTTCGTGTTGACCTGGGTCTGGCCGATGCCGTCGATGTAATACTCGATCGGATCCTCGACGGTCATGACGTTGCGGGTGTTGTCGTTGATGCGCTCGAGCGACGCGTACAGGGTGGTGCTCTTGCCGGAGCCGGTGGGGCCGGTGACGAGGATGATCCCGTGCGGCTTGTGGATGATCTCATCCATGGTCTCCTGCGTCCGGCCGTCCATGCCGAGCGAGGTCAGTTCGATGCGCCCCGCCTGTTTGTCGAGCAGACGCAGCACCACGCGCTCGCCGTGACCCGAAGGCAGGGTCGAGACGCGCACGTCGACCGCGCGACCGGCGATGCGCAGCGATATCCGGCCGTCCTGCGGCAGGCGGCGCTCGGCGATGTCGAGCTTCGACATGACCTTGATGCGCGAGACGACGAGCGGCGCAACCGCGCGCTTGGTCTGCAGGACCTCGCGCAGCACGCCATCGACGCGAAAGCGGATGACGAGCCGATTCTCGTAAGGCTCGATGTGGATGTCCGAGGCGTTTTCCTTGACGGCTTGGGTCAGCAGGGCGTTGATGAGGCGGATGATCGGCGCCTCGTCGTCGCTCTCGAGCAGATCCGAGGACTCGGGAATGTCCTCGGCGAGGTCGGCGAGATCCGTGTTGTCGTCGAGACCCTCGAGCATCTGCATCGCGGCGCCCGAGCCCGCCTCGTAGGCGACGCGCAGCATCAGGTCGAACTGCTCGGTCGAGACGCGCACGAGCTTCAGCGGCACGCCGACGAAGCGACGCACCTCGGCGAGCGAGAGCGGCGTCACGCCCGGGCGGCAGACCGTCTCGGCGACGCCGTCGACGATCCCGCGGATCAGCACGCCGTGGCGCTTGGCGAACGGGAAGGAGAGCTTGCGCGGCTGGACGTCCTCTTGTAATTCGGCGTTCACGGGTGGCTCTCCGGTTGCGAAGGTGGCGTGGTCGGAGGGGTTTCGGTCGGCGTGGGCGTCGAGGCCGGGACCGGGCTGTTCTGCGGCACGAACACGGGCGCCGCACCGACCGGATTGGTCGGCGTCGACGGGGCGGTCGGACGCGACTGCGGGGGCACGGGCGGCGGCGGAATCGAGGGCTGGGTCTGGCCCGGCAGCAGGGTGATATGCCCCTTGTGCAGCGTCTGTTCCTCGCGCCGGATGCCGTTGTACTTGCCCTCGCTCAAGGACTCGGTCTGGACGTCGTCTCGCAGGATGCGCGGGCGGATGAACACGAGCAGGTTCTTCTTCTGACGCGAGCCGCTGCGCGACTTGAACAGGTTGCCGATGATCGGGATCGCGCCCAGGCCCGGTACGCGGTCCTCGCTCTCGGTGACGGTGTCGGACATCAAGCCGCCGAGCACGATCACGCCGCCGTCCTCGATCAGGATCGTCGTCTTGATCGAGCGCTTGTTGGTCGAGATGTCGGCCGAGTCGGTCAGTTTCGCGCCGGGCGAGGAATCCTCCTGCTCGATCTTGAGCTGCACGGTGTCGCCCTCGCTGATGTGCGGAGTCACCTTGAGGATCGTTCCGACCTCTTCGCGCTGGATCGTCTCGAAGGGGCTGGTCGTGCCGTTCACGCTCGCGGTCGAACTCGTGTAGGAGCCGGTGATCAAGGGGATCTCCTGGGTCACCTTGACCTCGGCTTCCTCGTTGTTCATCGTGATCAGGGACGGTGTCGAGATGATGTTGCTCGTCCCGTCGCTGCGCAGGGCTTGGACCAGGGCGGCGAAATTGATGCCGGAATTGGCGTTGTAGCGGCCCACCGCGAAGGTGGCACCGGTGCCGACCGTCGAACTGCTGATGCCGCTCGCCGTGGTCGTCGTCGTGGTGCTGCTCGAGGAGCCGGACAATCCCAGGGCCGCCGCGGCGAGATCGACGATGCTCGTGCCGGAGCCCGGCAGGTTGATGATGCCGGCGACGCTGTTCTGGCCCTCGGTGAGCCACTGCACGCCGAGGTTCGAACTGTTGTTCACGTCCACCTCGACGATGATCGCCTCGACCTCGACCTGGGCACGGCGGATGTCGAGCTTGTCGATGACGGCCATCAGGGACTTCATGATCTTCGGCGGAGCCGTGATGATCAGCGCGTTGGTGGGCACGTCGGCCCAGATCGTCACGCTGGCATCGACGTTCGAGCCGCCGCCGCCCGCGGAAGCCGTCGGGACCGCGCCGGCCGACCCGCCCGGACCGCCCTGCGCCTTGGCCGTGGCGGTGGCCTGGCCCTTCAATTTCTCGGCGAGCTTCTCCGCGTCCGCGTACAGCAGATACCGCACCTCGGTGTCGCCGTTGCCTCCGAGTTTCTTGGTGTCGAGGCTCAGGATCAGGGCCTTGACCTTCATGCGCAGGGATTTCTCGCCGCTGATCAGCACGCTGTTGGTGCGCTCGTCCGCGACGACCTTGGTCGTCGCACCCTCGGCGCCCTGACCGCCGGCGCCCTGCGTCAGCTGGTTGACCGTACGAACGACCTCGGTCGCACTGGCTTCCTTGAGGTGCACGATTTCAAAGGGTTCGTCGCCGCTCTCGTCCATGCGCTCGACGATCCGCAGGATGCGGCTCACGTTGCTCGCGCGGTCGGAGATGATCAGCAGGTTGCCGGGGCCGTAGGCCGCCAAATGTCCGTACTGGGGCACCAGGGGCCGCAAGATGGGCACGAGCGCCGTGGCGCTGATGTTCTTGATCTCGATGATCTGGGTCACGAGCGCGTCGGAGCTCGAGCTGACGCTGTCCGGAAGATCGTTGGACGGCAGTTGCCGCTCGTCGGTGTTCGGCACGATCTTGATGACCTTCCCGGCCGGTACGGCGACATAGCCATAGACCTGCAGGACGGCCAGGAACGCCTCGTAGAAGGCCGAGGGCGACATCGGCGTCGACGACAACATCGTGACCTTGGCGTTGACGCGCGGATCGATGATGAAGTTCTTGCCCGTGACCTCGCTGACCGCCTGAATGATCTGGCTGAGGTCCGCATCCTTGTAATTCGGGGTGATCGTCGCGCCTTCCTCGGGCTTCGGGGCAGGAGCGGCCGAGACGATGGTGCCCAGAGACAAAAGCGTCGCCAGCGCGAAAATGGCCGTCTTCCGGGGTAGATACTGCATTTTCATGGATTCCACATCGTAATCGGTAAAGGATGACAGGCGTTCGACCCGTGTTCACATAATTCGTTTAATTAGGGATTGGTGGTCGCAGGTTCCGGGGTCGATGCCGGTTCCGAAGTGGGTTGCGCGACCGGCGCGGGCGTCGGCAGTGGCGCGGGTTCGGCCTCCGGCGGCTCTGCCGGTGCGGCTTGTGGGCCCGGCCCGGGCCTCCCCCCGGCGAACGCGTTTCCTGCGGGCGGGCTGGCAGGCGCCGTGCTCGACTGGGCTGCGTTCGACAGGTCCCGGGTTGCCTCATTGAGCACTTGAGCGACGTTCAGGTTCAATTCGACGCTTTGGCCGCCGCGCTCGATCGTGATCGCGGCCGTCGCCGAGGATTGAATCGTGTTGAAGATCTCCTGGCCATGCTGCGGATCGTCGAGCGCCGTGCCGTTGATCGCCGTTACGAGATCGCCGGGCCGCAGCCCCAGGCTCGAAAAAGCCGCGCGGTTACGCCCCGGGTAGAGGCGAAACCCGCGCAGCTTGTTCGCCTTGTTGTCGAACGAGGGCACGGCGCGCATGACTTCGTTGAGCAGCCCGGGGTCCGCTTGCACCATGCGCCGTACGTTCTCGAGATTGGTGGCGACGTTGCCCGTCGATCCGATCTGACGCCGAGGACCCGGTTCGTGCCCCGCCAACAGCAAGCGTGGCAACTTCAAGGTCTCCAGCGTACCGCCTCGGTCGAGAATCACGTGGTCAAGATACACAGAATACAATGAGGCGCCACCGACGTTGTTGCCCACGGAATAGACCTTCGAGGGGCCGCCGTCACTGATGATGGCGACGCCGTGTTTCGGGTCTTGAGTCGCGATGGTCCCGTTCAAGACCAGGTTCGCCGTGGACTCTCTTGCCGTTTCCTCGCTCTGCGCAGGCACGTCGGCGACGCCGAACAGATGTGCCGCGACGATGCTGGCGACGTCGATGCCGGGATTCTGTGTCGGCCGGGTGCCGGCGTGGGGTGGCGGCAACAAAGGCTGCACGGGTCCCGCGCCCCACAAGGTCACGGCGGCGCGCGCCAATTCGATCGCGATCAACACGGATAGCACGACCGAGGCCCACCAGGGGCCCTGTTGCGGCATGCGGGCCAGCCATTCGTTGATGCGCGTCTGCGGCATAGGGTCGATCGTGCGCGTTGCCCGGGATCGGCGGCGCGCGCTGCGGCGCCAAAACCCGAGATTGTGGAAGAAGTGCGCCATGATACGGTCGTGCGCATGGGTGCTCAAGCATTTGTTTTTCCTTGGGTTGTTGAAGTGATCCCGAATGGCGACATTTGCGCCGAGCGCGTTTCGGGTGAGCGACTATCTTTTCGTCGGAATGGGCGGTCGATCTTGTAAAGCGCGTGGCCGCGCCCTATAAACTGAAACCTCATGAGTGATAACGAGCGCGGTCGGGAAGGTACGGGTTTGGTCGTCGAGGAATCGGCGCCGAAGCTCAAGCGGCCGCCCCTCTACCAGGTGGTTCTCATCAACGACGACTACACCCCCATGGAATTCGTCGTCGATATCCTGCAAAGGTTCTTCGGAATGGACAGGACCAAGGCGACTCGCGTTATGCTGGAGGTCCATACGAAGGGTAAGGGTGTCTGCGGCGTCTTTACTTATGAGATCGCAGAGACCAAAGTGGCTCAAGTGATCGCGTACGCGCGACAACATCAGCATCCGTTGATGGCAACGCTAGAAGAGGCGTAACAGTGCTTAGTCAAGAACTCGAATTTTGTTTGAATGATGCGTTCGCCGGTGCGCGTGAGGCCAGGCACGAATTCATGACGGTCGAGCATTTGCTGCTGGCAATCGTCGACACGCCCAAGATTCGCGAAATCCTGAAGTCCTGCGGTGCCGATACCGCCAAGCTCAAGACCGAACTGAAGCAGTTCATCGACCAGACCACGCCGCGGTTGCCCGCCGGCGAGGACCGCGACGTGCAGCCGACGCTCGGATTCCAGCGCGTCTTGCAACGGGCGGTGTTCCACGTCCAGTCGAGCGGCAAGAAGGAAGTGACCGTGGCCAACGTCCTGGTCGCGATCTTCTCCGAGAAGCAGTCTCATGCCGCGTATCTGCTGAGCATGCAGGACGTGTCCCGCCTGGACGTGGTCAATTTCATCGCTCACGGCCTCTCGAAGGCCGGCGGCGAGGAGCGCAGCGAGCGTGACGGCGAAGGCGCCGCGGCGGACGCCGAGCGCGAAGGCGACGGCGGCGGCAGCGCCCTCGAGAAATACGCGACGAACCTCAACGAGGCGGCACGCAAGGGGAAGATCGATCCCTTGATCGGGCGCAAGCTCGAGGTCGAGCGTACGATCGAGATCCTGTGCCGTCGGCGCAAGAACAACCCGCTCTACGTGGGCGAAGCCGGCGTGGGCAAGACCGCGATCGCCGAAGGACTCGCCCGCATGATCGTCGAGAACCAGGTTCCCGACGTCTTGCTCGATGCGACCATCTATTCGCTCGACATGGGCTCCCTGGTCGCCGGCACCAAGTATCGCGGCGACTTCGAGAAGCGGCTCAAGGCCGTGCTTGCCGAGGTGAAGAAGCAGCCCGGCGCAATCCTGTTCATCGACGAAATCCATACGGTCATCGGCGCGGGCGCAGCCTCGGGCGGCGTCATGGACGCCTCCAACCTGATCAAGCCGGCTCTCGCCAACGGGGAACTGCGCTGCATCGGCTCGACGACCTACAGCGAATATCGCGGCATCTTCGAGAAGGACCACGCGCTCGCGCGCCGGTTCCAGAAGATCGACGTCTCCGAACCGTCGGTGCAGGACACGATCGACATCCTGCGCGGCCTGAAGTCGCGGTACGAGGAACATCACGGCATCAAGTACGAGGACGAGGCGCTGCAGGCCGCGGCCGAATTGGCGGCGCGCCACATCAACGATCGGCACATGCCGGACAAGGCGATCGACGTGGTCGACGAGGCGGGGGCGAACCTGCGCCTGCAGCCGGTCGAGAACCGCGGGGCTTCGGTCACGGTCAGTCACATCGAGAACGTCGTCGCCCGAATCGCGCGAATCCCGCCGAAGAACGTCTCGGTCTCGGACCGCGACGTACTGCGCAACCTCGAGCGCAACTTGAAACTCACGATCTTCGGCCAGGACAAGGCGATCGAAGCCCTGTCGGCCGCGATCAAGATGTCGCGCTCCGGGCTCGGCGATCAGCGAAAGCCCGTCGGCTCCTTCCTGTTCTCCGGTCCGACCGGTGTCGGCAAGACCGAGGTCACGCGCCAACTCGCGATCGCGATGGGCGTCGAGTTCGTGCGCTTCGACATGTCCGAGTACATGGAAAGACATACGGTTTCACGTCTGATCGGCGCGCCTCCGGGCTACGTCGGGTTCGATCAAGGCGGACTGCTCACCGAAGCGATCGCCAAGCATCCACATTGCGTGCTGTTGCTCGACGAGATCGAGAAGGCACATCCGGACGTGTTCAACCTGCTGCTGCA
>Ga0209208_10004783_pt1 | contig 19035 bp, 22 predicted proteins | sample S1TSphfallax_3_FD_187694 | JGI IMG/M metagenome (GOLD analysis project Ga0209208, IMG submission 187694) | Host-associated microbial communities from peat moss isolated from Minnesota, USA - S1T2_Fd - Sphagnum fallax MG (SPAdes) (version 2) | ecosystem: Host-associated > Plants > Peat moss >... | reverse complement strand
CTTATCACTTGGGCCCAACAAACAATTTGAAGAAGATAGGTAACCAAGCAGAAACTAAGTAAATGATGGATGAAAGTTGTTGCCCAATTGTTGACATTATTCCGGGCCAAAATTCAAAACCAAAAAGCCAAAAATAGTTTAATGGGTAAAAAAATTACTAGATTTAAAACCATACCAAAGGTCCAAAATATGGAACCCAAAAAGGAAAGAAATGATTGAAAAATGCTTGAAAAAAATTTCATGGAAAAACTAGGTAAAGGTAGAAAACTCAAACTAAGAAGGGAAAAAAAAAAAGGAAAAAATCTAGTTACATAAATAAATCACTTGACAATTATGTCATTCATGTACCTATAAGTTACCTATATTTTTTTTGAAAAATAAGACCAAAAAAAGTTATTTAAAACAAATTGTTACTTAGAAGACCCCCTGCACACAAAACGTTCGGAAAAGTTTTTATTGAAGTTTTTGGCCCAATTGGCACCCAATGAGAGCACGAGAAAACAAGTGTGGTAGTTGCTGTAGCCAATAGGCGCCCGCCTTTCTTGTCACCACGCTCTCTCATTGGTCGACGCCACGCCCAACCTGGCTGACCAAAAAAAAAAACAAATAAAAAAAAATCCCGCACTCGCCAAGTCCTCCACTGCAGAAGAACGAACGAATGCACGCACGCACGCAGACAGACTTCGCACCCTCGCGAAGAAGGCAAAGAAGAGGAGACGAGAAAGACGACGCAGCTTGGCGAAAACAAACACCATCAACAGAAAACTACGTTACAAACTAGTTGTGTTTTTCAGAAAACAGATAGCCTCTAGTTTTTTTTCTTGCACAAGAAGAATTCGGATTTTTACATTGTTAGAGGACATCCATACTGCTTTTAGTTCTTGGCCACAACCGGTGTTGTATTCTGGTTTGTTTGTTTGTTTTTTTGGTTTGGCTGGTTATGATGGCGGTATCCAGATCGCTTCTGCTCTTTGGCATCGTCTTGTTTTCCTGCTTGCTTTTTGCCGCTTCCTTATCGGACACCGTAAGTTTCTTTTCTTTTTCTTTATTTTTTTCTCTCTGCTTCCTCTTTCCTCTGTAATGTAGGGTTTGAGGTTCTCTCATGGATGTGTAGCCTCTTGTCGGACATGGCTTTAGAATAATTTTATTGGGATTTTTTTTTCTCTTTGGATGTTGTTGTCGTGTTTTTGCTTCTTTGTTTTGTTTACCGATCGATCTGCATTGTATAGAGAACGTAGTTGGATCTGCTTATTACTTTAAGAATGCCAAGAAAGCCAGGGGTTTTTCTTCCGGTTTTTGAGGACGTCGAGGTATCGTCGCCGAGAGGGAGAGAGTGAGGGAGAGAGAGGATTTCATTCTGTTTGTTTCTGGAACCGATCTTTCGCTGTATGACTTGGATCATGGTGTCCTTCTTGGATCATTTTTTTTGTGACACTGCATGATGTCATACTGCCAATAAACCTGCCCTGCAGGTGAATAGGAACGAAATCTCCAAAGAACGAAATCTGGATTTGAGAGTTTAGCTCTGTTCTTAGGGTGTTGTAGCCGCATCTGGATTTGATCTCTAACTGCTATGAACTCTGCATTGTGCAATCTTTTGGCTTGGTAGCTGCACTGCCAAGGCTCTGGTATCCAGCTAACAGCCTGGGGTAGGGTTTATGGCTGCCCTGGACATTGGACTCTGGCAGGTCCATGCCAAGTGTTCTTATTTGTGGTAGTCCACCCAGCTCTGATGGGCGTCACCTTTTTTTGGCATTAATAAACTGTCAAGTCTCTGAGGGAAGAACTGGGCAAGCCAATGTCAGCAGCTATGGTTGAATAAGGTTCTAACAGTATGTTTGATAGTTTCATGGGCTCTTCATCTAGGTCCTCGTCTGGTTCTGAGGTGGTTTTGTTTTTCTCAGGTATTTTATGACTCCTTTGATGAGAACTGGGATGGCCGCTGGGTTGTCTCCCAAAGTAGTGACTATGGAGGTAATACTGTGAACCCTGCTAGCACATGATTTGGTGGGTAGCTTAAGGAAGAGTGTCTGGCTTCATGCCTGTGACACTCTGATTTCTCACTTCTTCAAGGTTACAAAGTGCAGTGTTTTTTCTGTTTCTCTTGCTCAAGTATGAGCTTGTAGCATACCTTTTTGTTTCCTGCCAATTCCAGACTGTCCACAGAATCTCGAAGTTTCTTTGTGGCTTTCCTGTTGTTGGAGAGTACTGTATCTGAGGGTTCAAACCAGAAATAGTAGTGGAGATGATGAATCCACTGATGATGTGTTGTCTTCTCTTGACCTGGTGCAGGCAAATGGAAGCATGAGAAAAGTGATGGACATGAGGATTATGGCTTGTTAGTGAGTGAGCCAGCAAAGAAGTATGGCATTGCAGTGGACCTACCTGAAGAGGTTGATCCCAAGGATAGTGCAGTGGTGCTGCAATATGATCTCCGGCTGCAGAAAGGACTGGAATGTGGTGGTGCTTACTTGAAGTACCTTCTGCCACAGGTTAGTTTGAACTTTGCTTTCATTTCAACATCATCCGTGTATTAAGCTGAGTTGCTGCTTGTGTATGTAGTTGGTGAAGTAATCTCAGCTTTCTGTCTTTGTGGTTTATGGAGCTGTAGCATGCTGTTTCTTGTGTAGTGGTTGTACTTTGGACTTTTCCTTTGTGCATCACAGAATATTTATGTATGTATATAGGTGCAGTTTTACCTGTGGTGATAATAAAACCCCATGGTTTGCCATTTCTCACAAGCTGAGATGCATTCCAATGCCAATTGGTGGTGCTGATCTGGGACTGTGTGACTTAATAATTGCAGGCTGCAGGCTGGACACCAAGTGATTTCAACAATGAATCCCCATACTCCATTATGTTTGGGCCTGACAAGTGTGGATCCACTAATAAAGTGCACTTTATCTTTCGCCACAAAAGTCCGAAAACTGGAAATTATGTTGAGCATCATCTCAAAAACCCTCCCATGATAATCAACGACAAACTCTCCCACGTTTACACTGCAGTCATCTATCCTGACAATACTGTGAAAATTTTCATTGATGGTGATGAGAAGAAGACTGCCAACTTGCTTTCCGATGACTTTGAACCTACAGTTATCCCTCCAGAAACTATTCCAGATCCTGAGGACAAGAAACCTGAAGATTGGGATGAACGGCCCAAGATTCCGGATCCTGAAGCTTCCAAGCCTGATGACTGGGATGAAGATGCACCCAAAGAGATTGAAGATGAGGAGGCAGAGAAGCCAGAGGTAACTTGAATCTTCAATCCTGCATGCATGAGTATTTTTGCATTTCTGGTGTTCCACTAGTAGAGATTTGGAGACATCTTTCTCCCATGTTCACTGTGACACTGGAACTTATACTCTGCTCTCCTCTTTTGCAATGTAGCAGTCCTTTCTAGGTTCACACATTTTTGTGCATCAATGTTGCTAACATGCAAACTGAAGGTTTTTAGGTGTTTCCAGGGGCATGGGTTGGTAAAGATATCTGCCTGTGGTCATGGGCCAATTTTCTGAATGTCCTGATGCCTACTCAGCTGGCAATCACATGTTGTACTGAATGTGCAGGGCTGGCTAGATGATGAGCCAGATGAAGTTGATGATCTCGATGCAGTGAAGCCTGAGGATTGGGATGATGAAGAAGATGGAGAATGGGAACCACCCAAGATCATCAACCCAAAGTGTGAGGAGGCACCTGGCTGTGGTGAATGGACACGTCCAACAAAGAAGAACCCAGCTTACAAGGGCAAGTGGAAGGCTCCACACATTGACAACCCTGCCTACCAGGGCATCTGGGCACCCAAGCAGATCCCTAACCCTGATTACTTTGTGTTGGAGAAGCCCAACTTGGAGCCTATTGCTGCCATAGGAATTGAGATCTGGACCATGCAGGATGGCATTTTGTTTGATAACATTTTGGTGACTCATGATGAGGCCGTGGCCACAGAATACAGAGAGACAAAATGGAAACCAAAGTTTGATATGGAGAAGGAGAAAGAGGCAGCTGAAGTGAAATTGGATGACACAGAGAAGGTTTCAGCTTTGGATGGCATCAAGGTTTGTTACAAGATGAGAATTTTTGGACTTTACCATCTGCAAGAGTAAATGGTTTCTCAGTTCCAAATTTGAGTCTCCTGTTTCCACTACAATGGACTTCCAGTCCAGGAGTGAGGATAGAGTTCCTTGCCAGTAGCCTTGTCTGGCATAAAGTCCGAGTGAATCAATTACCAGGTTGTTTTGGTTTTTTCCACTAACATAACTGTGCGTGTCACGTTGGATTGTATCTCAGGAGAAGGTGTTTGAGGTTTTGTACAAGATTGCCGAGTTACCATTTCTTGCAAAGTACAAATCACAGATAGATGTAAGAATTCATTCCATCCATCTCATATTGGAATTAGAGTCCAGAATTTTCCCTTATTAAGTGAGCAACATGTAGCCATGAATGCAGTTCTTCGTCAAGATAAAGCTGACTGATATGGGTTGGATGGAATCTGTTGCAGGAGTTAATTGTAAAGGGTGAAAAGAATGCAACAGTGACATTGAGCATCCTTGCAACTGTTCCTATTCTCTTACTTATCTTGTTCTACAGCCTCCTGTTTGGGAAGAAGAAATCAGCTCCTGTGGTGAGTCCTCAACAGTTTCCTCTTGTTAGAAGTTTTATTAGGTAGGCAGTGCTGCTCTCTCAATCCATTTGTGATATCATCCTTGTAGATGACCTTGCATTTGATATGTCGGATCATGTTTGCAGACTTTACACACACTAACCAGCAAATACTTCCACATATGTGCAATTCTACTAGAGGTGCAGTGTCTGGTGTTTTGGGGACAGGCTTCTGAAATGTACTATTCTGCAGGTGACAGTGGAGGCAATCAAAAAGGAGGATCTTGTGGTGCCTGATGATCCAGTGGCCAGTAAGGAGGAGGCTGTTGTTGAGGAAGTTAGTCAAGAGCCAGCAGGGGAGATTGAGGGAGAGGATGCACCAGCAGCAACTCGGCGCAGGACAAGAAGAGACTCATAGGTAGACCATACTCAAGAGCCACTTTAATTAGAGATATGAACCTAGTGAAGCTTGTGTTGGTGTGCTGAAAGTGCCAGGGATATGAGAGTTCTCTGAACCTGATTTTGATCCTTGTATACTGGTCATTACTCCTGCCATGGATTTGTGCAAATCAATACTTAAAAGATCTTTAAATATCTCTTTTTGTTTGTATTTTTCCCCAATTGCTGTACAGAAGATTTTTCATTGCAGATGTTGTATCTTGTTTCTGTTGGCTTCTGGGTTTCTGTGTTGTACTAATTTAAACTTAGGTGTAGTCTATCACTGCATTGTGCAGTAAAACAAGAGTGTTACAAAAAAGGGTTCAAAAGAGGGATGAAGTAAGAGGTGTTAATTCTGGTTTCATTTCACAATGCTTGATGAATCAGAGGATGTTTTTTGCATGAAGAATATCTAGGAATGTTATTCAGCAGAATGTTTGATCCTTCCTTGTGTTGCTAATTTCCTGTCTTCCATGTGCAAATGTGTGTGCACCCTTCATCATCATGTTCACGGTTTCTGCAAAGATTTGAGTTGGCTTGTTGTGTTGTTGTGTGCTGTTGGACATCGACTAAAAACTAGATTAGTAAGCCAGCTCCTCACCATGTGCAAAGCTCTGCAAAAAAGAGTTGAGGAGAAATTTGAGTTGATTGAGTTCTGTTACCAGCATCCAAATTTTCTTCTCCACCCTAGTCTCTCGTCAACTTTGGAAAGCATAGTGGCTCTTATTTTTAAGAACCAGCCAAGTCAGTTGAGAAGTTATGGCATAAACAAACTGTTGTGTCCACAAGTTTCAAAAGTAGCTTGATGTAACCTTGCAAAGCTTTCCATCTAGCAAAGATCTAAACGTGTTTTACAATATTAAACTCATTCATTGAAGATGGCAACTTTCTTCAGCTTGATGCCAAATGCAGTGGGTATCAGTGCCATACCAGTGGGAAGACCTACATCTGAAGAAGAAAATGGCCGGAGCTGCCGGGGTGACAAGAAAACAAATCTGACTCACTGCAGGAGAGTCAAAATGAAGGATACCTACCAAGTCAAAGAATCAAAGTAGCATTCAGATTCTACGAGGGGATGAAAAGAATCAGAAATGAGGAAGGAAAAGAGAGGAGGATTAGTTATTGTTTTCAAATTAATTTTGTTGTTGGGTTTGCGTGCAAGCTTTGCAAATCTCCTCTAGCTTGCTTGCAGTAGAAGTTTTGGGTCTACTTTTCCTTTGTGTTTGTTGTTGGGTTTAGGCAAGAATTTCATTTGCACACAGCTCTGGCTTTTTAGTTTGTTGTTGAGGGGGTTGTGAGTACTGGAGAGATCCCCTCAAGTACTCACACTCTCTCAAAGCTTCATGTTCCGCAATTCAGCAATGTTTTGCAACTCTTGGATGATCGGAAGAACTCCTCAGCGAAGAAGTCGCAATCTTTTTTTCCGAGATCAAGGGTTTCAAGGGATAGAGAACCGATCGAAGACGGGAGATCGGCAGAAGAGAAGAGCAGTAACAACAGCGTTACAGAGACTGCGAGGAGAACAGATCCAGCTCTTCATGTAGATCGGTCAAGCTTGGTACCTTGCTTCTCGAGGTTTCGCTTGATAAGTCTCTCTTCCAGGATCCTCCACTGCTGCAGAGAAAGAGCCAAGCTTGGTTCCGTTTTTTTCTTCTGCCGCTGGCTGTGGAGCTCGAGGGCGGTGGGTCCGATCGGCGATGGCTAAGCGAGGGGGAGGAGGCGGAGGAGGAGCAATCGTGGCGGTGAAGAAAGAGCAGCGCCCCTTTCTGGAGCACGTAGAAGCGTACCTAGCGAGACGCGACGGTGTGGACAAGGCTCTCAAGATCCTTCGCTACACCACAAAGGTTCTCCTGGCATCGCCGCTGGCTCCCAGAGCTCCGTCGGAACTCTCGCGAAAGCTCAAGGACTTCGAGGCGAGCGTGGGCACGAGTCGTAAGGCCTTCAGGCTGGGCAAGTTCATCCAGAACGTCAATGCGTTGAAGAAGACGGAGATTGTTTCGCGACAGGGCTTTCTCGGTCTTGTGGCCAATGGCGGCGAAGGCTTCTACTTCTTTGTGGAGCAGTTCATCTGGCTGGTGAGGAGTGGAACCTTCTTCCTTCCTTTCTTTCTTTGAGCAGATCCTTCTGCTCTTGTTGCCACTGCTGCTGCTCAAGCTTTGTTGCTTCAATCTTATGAGCTCTTTGTTGTTCCTCATCTTTCTTCTTCACCAATTCTGTATCCAAATCACCTGCCTCTCTCCATTGTTTGTGTTTTGGTTTAGCACATCTTCCTGTTGTTTCCTCTGCTGCTCAGGCTCTGTTTGTGTTACTCCTATGACCTATTTTATTCTTGCAGCTTTTTGTCATGGTTTTTTGAATTTTTACCAACTCTTCCAACCAAATGGGTGGATTGTATCCCACACCGATGACGTTCTGGAAGCAAAATCTATTAGAATCCAATTGCAGTTGTCTCCCTATTCTTGTTATGGACAAAATCTTTTGCGGTCTCTGCCACTTATGTCCCAGCTTCTTGATGCCACATTCCCCTTCATGAACAATTACTTCATCATCATCACCATCATCATCAATTTCTTCACATGCAAGAAGCTTCACAAATGCTTCTAGCCTTAGTCTGTCCTTCAGATCCATGTTTTGCTAGTGTCAAATGCTGGACTATTGTGAAGTGCATGGTTCTGTTGCTATATTGGCACCTGTCTCGCTGTTGTGGTATTCTAGATTTAGCTGAATCCTGTGCTCCAATATTCAGTTGAGTAGCTCTCATCTGCTGCTGTTTACAATCTTTTCATTGTGTTCATCTCATCATACACCTCAGACTTTGATCTTTTACAACATCTGGAACCAAGGTTTTTGATTTTTGAAATCTTGATCTTCTAATGCTCTGTGTCAAAGTTTTTCAGTTTTTGTTGATTGACTTTTTGTTGGAGGTCAATGATCAGGGTTCAGTTTTTCAGTTTATTTGTTCTTATCCTTCTTTTTTGCAAGAAATTCACTCTTTTTCTCGTCATTCTGTTGGGTTCTGTGGAGAAAAGGATGTCAACTGATTAAAGGCTGCTTCAGAAGTTCCTATCTTAGAATCACATTGAGACTCTTTCTGATGAGGGTTAGGAGTGAGTAAATCCTCATCAGAAGAGTGGGTGAGGGGTGAATAAAATCCTCATCAGAAGAGTCCGGTTACGCATGATTAAATCCTCACCAGGGGAATTGATGCAATTCTAAGACTCTCACCAGGTTTTTGGGGATGAGGTTTATGACTAATTCTGGGGTTTAGCATAATCGAAGGTTTGTTTAGCACTCAAATGTGATGATGGGTGGTGATGGGCTTGTTACCATTGGCAGATGAAAGCAGGACTCATTGATAAACGCCATTCAAGGCGCCTGACAAAGCTGAGTGCATGGGCTGAATTCATAGGCTACTTTGGAAGCGTGGCATTGAAGAGCCTGGACATGGCAGCTTTGCTTGAGAAGGAAACAAGGCTCATCCAGGGAATCCAAAAGAAATCAGAGGATGGGATTGGTGGTCCTGTTACTGATATCAAAGAGCTTCAGGAAGTTCAAGAAAAACGCATGATGAAAATGCTATCAATCATTCAAGATTTTGCTGACAGTTTACTGGCTCTTACTGATATTCGGGATAGTAATGGGATTCTGGACAATAAGTTTTTATTGGCATTTGCAGGCCTTCTTTCAGCACTTATAAGTGCTCAAAAAAATTGGAAAAGTTGTTAGATTCTTTTGCAAATACACAGATCACCCACTCATCTTTCAAAAAAAGCATGAACTCTTCCCTTATTTCTGTGGGGTCCAAATTGTCAACACCCAAAAGTGGGTATGAAATAGCCAGATGATTCCTTCTAATTGAGGTTGGTTCACAATACACCACTGAGAAAGCTTGTTTTGTTCATGACTATCAATACTTCATAAAAGAGGTCAACTAGCAGCAGGAAGTAAATCTGGGATTATGTTCCTTGAAGTATGCTTGAAAATCAAGTCTACAAATTCATGGATATTGTATCCTGATTGACATCTGCCCTAAGTATTTGCAGAAACATTTATGAACAATTATCACCAAAAACTGTCATCACATACCAGAGGTAGTGGTAGTGCTTTCTTCTACTCTTTTTCTTCAAATTGGAGTTCAAATTCAATACAAGTCTACATATATCCCTGCATCATCAGTTTCTAAATGCCACAGACACCTTCAGCACAAAGTATAAACTTGATACATAAACATGTGTAACTTTGAGTTTAGGGTTTAGTCCTGGGTCAAACATCAATTTGTAGTGGGAAAGATGATGTTTGGATTTAGATCTGAGTTCTATATGATGATTTAGAATGGGGACACATACATTAATTAGGTTGACACATACATGGGGAAGAGGAATATTTCTCTGGAACTTGAGACCTCTTACAATCAAAATCACGATCAAAAGGGAAAAACAAAACATTAATTCAATGTTTTTGTCCATGCCATGGTCATGCAAAATCCTCCATCAACTTGTCTAACCTAGCAAGACAAAAAGAGGCTAGTACAGTGAGTCATTCACACAGGCCGTATCATGAATCCAATTTTTTGCAATTGCAAATCACATAACATAATAGCAAGCTCTTTTGTGTGTGTAAATTCTAGCTTGATATGAAGTTGGACACTCACAGATACACACATGAGGTTGCAATTATGTGTCAAAAGGTGTGTTACATTCCCTTTGAACAAGCATGACATGAGCTTTTCTTACACAGACAAGAAGCCATTAACAAGTGAGAAACAGATGACATTAGAAGTCTCATTGTTGTTTGCAGTCCTCAAAACTGTTTTGTCTCACCACAGATGCCAGAAGCAATGACAAACATCAATGGTTTAATTCTGAACCTTGCATGTTATATCACAGCTGTGTTGACTTCAGGAGTCACATTTTTCAGCTTACCCTCAAGCTCCTCCCTAACCCAAAATACCCATCATTTGATGGCCTCACTCAAGTGAGAAAAATGCATTAGTACACAAGCACAGCCTCACATCAATATCCTAACATGGTGCCAATCTTGACATTGCTAGAATCACCACGAATGATTAGCTGATTACACCAGAGAAAAGAATGGAAACAGACAGACATTGACTTCATTTTCAACCTTTTTAGGTATCACAAAAACACATGAATGTGCAGAATTCATGAGGGGGGCTCCCAATGGCCAACCTCAACCACCAAATGATGTGAGCAAATGCACTTTCCATGCACAAATCAGGAAAGTCCTTGGCAGCTCCAACAACTAGCCCTCTTCTCATGATGCTGAAGGGATAACATAACCTGCGCAGTGCTCTCTGGAATTTCTGATAAAGTGAAAGTTGCGACAGATGAAGAATGTTCAAGAAGTACAATTTATCTATAAAATTGCAGAGAAATCACCACAACAACAATTCGAAGGGAACATGACATGAGTGCAGTCAAAACCTTGTCATAGTCACCAACAAAGTGTCAGAACATCATCACCATCATCACAAACAGCATTGATGAGCTGACTTCATCTGCTCCTGACAGTAGGCAGAGATAAGTACACAATAATCCGCCCAAAATTCCAAACAAGAACAGTCAGAGTATACAGACAAAGGTCTTGAGACACAACATTTTCTTTCATTAGCTTGATGAGGCCCATCCTCACCTCCATGAAAACACATGAGCACAATAATTAATGCCTACACTGTGAATGCACAAAATTCCCAAGTGGATGCTGTACTGGCTATATACCAGGACAGAATGTACAGTATTGACGAGTGTTTACTTCACAGATTGGGCAAGAGCATCTAACTGCCATCAGCCAAACCAAAATTCTTCCTCTGCAAAGAGGACAGGTGACATGGTTGATGAATTCTCTGATCAAATTAGCATGCCCACATTGCAATAGATATGCATCAACTACACCCTCTAGGGACAAATAATTTTTTTTCCCTAGAGGTATATGTTTAGATACAGAAAGAACAGAGTTAATATGAAAACTCAGTGCCCTTATCTGAAACATGCTTTTTGACCCAAATTGCCATATCTTCAGCACAGGATTCAGCTTGCCTTGACTTCACCAAGACATCAAGTGTTGCAAACTCATGAACTGCATCCTTGTACTCTAGGACGGTAGCATCAATACCTGCTTTTCTCAAAGCTTCTGAATATGCAATTGCTCTATCCTTCATCCAATCAAGCTCTGCTACCACTGTGAGTGTCGGAGGCATTTGCTTCAAAGGAGGCTCTCTTCCTGAAACCAAGGGGTCAGCAGCTGGATGGTCGAGTTCAAACTCTGTGCTGGGTAGAAAGTGCTTCCAGGCCAGAAGGCATGATGCCTTGTCAAAGAAGTAAGTATTTGCCAACTTCATCTCTGAGTGTGTTGGTAACTTGCCCAGAAAGAAAGGATACATCAAAACTTGAGCAACCACTTTAACTGGTTCCAGCGAGCTCCCAGCACGGATAGCCATCCTTGTCACATGGTCTGCAATGTTCCCACCTGAGCTCACCCCAAGAACAATTGTCCTGCATGTCCATGTTGCCAACACAGCATGTATGATGATGTCATTGAGAATTCCACATAGCTACCAACTTTTCTACACTCAGAGAGATTACAAGTATAGTCTCCAGTAGAGGAACCTCACAAAACCATATGGAACAAATATGAGATGGAAAAACCCTGAAATTTGACCTAAATGTCAAGAGAGTCCATATGAAACCCTAAAAAGAAAACTCTCAGAAATCTCCATACTCGTGATAAAACCCTACAAAACTATGGAAACTGCTTCTGAATCACCTACCTCTAGGAGTCTGTTTACAGAACAACAGAAGAGAAACACACATTTTGAGAAACTGTCAGAAAGCAGCTTGTCTTGTGCAAAAGAGAACAACAATAACAACCCATATATTTGTGGAATGGTAGAGGAGAAACTTGGAAGAGAAAGGGAAAGGAGTTGAGACTACTACCGTGTGACATCACCATGAGCAGCAATCCAAGGTTCCAAAGCAAAATTTCCAAATGAATCCACCAACTCTTTGTATGAATCTGATCCTTTCCGCATAAACCCAGCAGGCACATGGGTGGAGCTCTTGCTACACTCAGCCAGATTGGCTTGCTTTGCAAGCCAATTCAAAGCTTCAAACCCATCCTCATAAGCAGTAGGACATTTATACTCGGGTGCAAGCCTGTAGCCTACAGCCACTACAATAACATTACAAGCTTTGGCCATTCTTCTACAAAATATATCATTTGCTGCTGAGTCTTTGGAGCCACTGACAAATGCACCTCCGTGAAACTGCACCATGATGGGAAGCTTCTTGTGATTGGTAATAGAGTTCGAAGGTGTGTAGCCTTGGTATCCTGTTGTTGTTGTTGTTGTTGAGCCACTTCTGCTTCTTCTTCTGCTTGTGGAGTCCAAAATCTGCAATTCATCTTCGTGAATCCAATCCCCAAAATTGTTGTTGTTGTCCTCCCTGGAGTTGTTGTCCTCAGAGTCAAACTGTTTATCTACTACTTTCCCTAAGAAAACAGCTCGCGTGTGATTGGGAAGCGCAGATTGAGGCAGGAAGATGCGGAGAGAGAGTGCAAGAAGTGGATCTATGTTGATATCTTTGGTAGCAACACCATCTACAAAAGATGCATTGGCTGGCGTAGTAGCTGCTGCAGCACTGAAGGACCAAGAAGAAGAAGAAACGACTCCGTTTCCATCATGTTTTGTCGCTGCTGCTGTTGCTCCTCCTAGGCTCAGCATGTGCCTCTTGAACATGAGCTTGAACAACGCACTCTGAAACTTCACCCCGACGCTGGGCATCTCTGTTTGCTGAATTCACTCCCCCTAACTTCTTCAAGATCCAGACACAAGAACTTGCTCGATCTTCTTCAATACGAGCAAAATCCAATACAGATTCCACTGCTGCAGAAGTTCCGCACTTCGTCTTCTCCTCTGTCTGATCTGTAACTGAACTAGGATTCTTTCCTCTTCTTTTTTTAGTTACGCAAAACGATAGCTTACCGAAAGCAGCAGCAGATCGGAAACAAAAGCACCGGAACGATGACCTCCCTGTCTGTTGTAATAAGAAACGTTCACAGCAAACATCTCCCTTGTCTCCTGCGCCTCGCCATCACGATGGCTCCTCCAGCAATCTTGTTTCTTTCACAAACTGAAAGAAAAGAAGAAATCCACTCCTGAAGAAGAAAGAGATCCCGCCCGATCCTCGTTGATGAGAGCACCTCCTCCCAGCAAAAGATTATCCAAGAAAGCAAACCGAGAAACAAAAGGAAGATGGAGTATAGGCCGAGCGGCAAAAGGAAGATAGATGCAGACCGAAAACGAAAGAGTTACACGAAAGCTCCCAAGAAAAAACAACAACAACAACAACAACAACGACACCTGTAAGGAGAAAAAGGGGCAAAGATCCTGCACCAACAGAAAGCGCGGAGAAACTGCTGAGAAGAAGAAAAACAAGACCTCACACACACAGAAAGAGGGGGAAAACAAAATCTGAAGCAAGGAAACTTCACCTCGAAGACGAAGACGAGCAGAAGGAGACTGCTGGAAAACAAAAGACAGGGATCTAGAAGCAGCGAAGTGACGATGGATAGCAGCAGTCAAACAAAGTACAAAGAGGTGCAGAGACACGGACTGGTAGATCAGTTCAAAGCCTTTCAGGAATAAACAACGTTCCTTTCTTCTCTTCTCTTCTCTTCTCTTCTCGTCTCTTCTTGTCTGCTTTCCTTGAAGCTGCAACCCCCCCAACAGAAACCCCAGAAGAAGAACAAGAAGCAGAATCAGAAGGAGTGCAAAATACACTACTAAAACCAAACCAAACCAAACCAAAAACTTTGGATGGCAGCAGCCAACAGCAAGCCAGCCAGCACACCAAATTCCATCAATTATTGTTTCCCCCCACTCATCATCTCAGGAATCAAATTTGTGCAAAACAAATTTCTCTTTCACTTTCTCTCTCTCCACCACCACCGTCATCATCATCATCATCATCATCATTAGCTTCTCTCTTCATTTTTGTTCTTCTCCAGTTGTTTAGAATAAATGACCAAAATTTGCAAAAAAAAATTCCTCCCTCCTCCACTAAGATTTGTGAGCAACTAATGCAATTATGATGCATTTTATTATAATATATTGTCTCACAAGCAGCCAGGTTGCTTTTGTAAGTTTTGCTGTTTCTTTTGTCAGTTTTGCTGTTGCTTTTTCTTTGCTTTTTCAGTGATGGAAGAGAAAAACATTTGAAAGAAGTTGGAGGTGAATTTTTTGCAAGCAAAACAAAAACACACTCTCAAAACCCAATTTTTATTCTCTTTGCACTACTATGGTACTCACCCTCTATGATTGCTCAATCACCATTTCTAACTCCAGTCACAACTCAGCTGATGCTTGCAGCCACCTGTTTCTGTCCTCAATCAGACAGAAACTAGAAAGCAAACCAGAAACCCTAGACACCCAATCACCCAATCACCCAATCAATCATGACTGGGCAACTGGAAAAATGAGAACCCAAAACACAAATTTTAATTGCAAATCTCCTCTCCACAAATGAATGAGATGAGAGTGCACTCTAGTTGAATCAAACAGAAACAGCACAAGTACCTAATGTGCAAGAAGCCTGTCTATTACCAAGTACACCAAGGAAGAGGTTAACAAGATTGGAGTTGTATACAGAAATGTTGGGGTTTGTGCACCAGTCAGTAAAATTAGAAAAAGGATGTAACATGCATAAATTTTTTTGTTAAAAGCTCCTTGCAATTTGCATTGTCTTCTGCTGTCAAAGAGAACAACTCTCTTCAAAAGAATTCAAGGCTTCCATTCTAGTAACAATCTCATTGGTCTCACATTTTGGGCTTTCACTTCATCTCCTAGGCACAACAAGCCTATTACACAGACCCACATATATTTGTGTATATTTTCTACAGCGAGTCAAGTCCTGCAAGTGGTACTAATTTCTCTCATACCAACAAAAGGGGTGGTGGTCAAGATAGCAACTTTACATCTTCAAGTTCCGACTGCAATCTTAGGTGAGGAAAAAGAAGAATCAAACATAACACCTAAAGTGCTCAAAGTGCATCTCCAACATTTAGTCAGGGGGAACAAAATCAGACATAACTGGAGACTGCTCAAGTGCATTTGCAACATTAGTCTGGAGGGTTCTCCAACTGACTGCATAAGAGCTACAATTGCATTAGCAACTGCTGTTGACAAACTTAATAAGCATCCTATCAGCTAGACTAGGATCCTGTAATGTGGGACAAACAAAAGGATGATGGTACAGGAATAGCACCTAACTGTTCAAATTATAGATCTCTGGAAAGTCTTCCATGTCCTTTGATTGTAAAAGAAAAGGAATCTTCATCAAAAGATGGATTCCCAAAAGACCTCATTCCTGTAAGCTGAAGCGACCTCTCCCAAAACCAAGGAATAACCCATTCATCTGGCAATAAACTACAAAATGATTACCTGGAGTAGGAGGAGGAGCAGCAGCAGCTGCTGCCTCCTCTGACCTGGGAGGATGTCAAATTCTGATCTGTGGACTACTTACTTTATGAAACTGATGATCAAGGATTTTTGAAAAATAGACTCTCCAATAGGATCATCGATTGACACCAAATTTCTTTGTCAAAACTGCAAAACCTTGTAGCATTTGATGATAAAACTCTCCAGCGTTCTAGTGGGTTCCCAGCTCCTTTCAATAGATCAAAATAGGTTGATTCCAAAGACCTCCCCAAGCACGACTGCAAGACCAAGTCCAATGGCAATCAAGGATGATCCCACGGTGAGGCGGTGGGTGATCCGTGGAATTCGCCCTTGCAAAGCATTGCTAAGAGAGCTTACAAAGGCTGTGTAACTGCCCATAGCCAATACCGTCCCCAGCAAGAACATGCCCAGAAATGCTGCACCTGCCATCCGGGAGGGGAGTGAGAGCGCTGGCAGGATGACCAGCAGTGCATCTGGCTGTAGCCCATACACTATACCAGTCAGAAATGTTGTATGACCAACTGGCTTCTTCCCAAGAGTTTTGTTTGCACCATCTTCAAGAGTGGAGCTTAGAAGATCTCCCTCCGCAAGGGCAGGAACATCCTCTAAAACTTCTTGGGCTTCCTTGATTCCCAGAGCTCCAATTATGATGAGTGTCAAACCCACTACCCTCGCTGCCCATGTCTGGATCAGTCCAAGGTGCAATCTGCAACAAGGATCATATCACATCACAACGATAAACTAAGACAGGAGCAAAAAATAAATAGAAAGATGGCTTGGAACTTGATATACCAGTAAGAATAAAACTTAGCTTGAGGTATATTCTGAGAATTCAAACTAGAAGAGATTTCAAGACTTTTGCTTTGGCCACAGAGGGAAAACTTACCGGTCCTTGAGTGATAGGAAAATGAGGCCAAAAATGATCTGGCCAGCATCATGGCCACAACCCCAGAGGGCACCCACAGAGAAACTCTGTAGCCTTGATCGTCCAATACAAAGTGGTGCAAGTGCTGCAAGATGATCAGGCCCTGTTAATGTATGTAAGCCTCCTGCCACCAATCCTGTCCAAGCACTTGCTAGAAATCTGCCACTGCTTCGCCCTAATTCCTTGGATAAAAACCCACTACTGCTTGCTGCCACTTCGCCTCCCACTAGTGTTTGAGTCTCTACTGCAGCTGTTGCAAGACCTGGCCGTCTGCTTAGCATGATCAGAAGTCCAAGTACCACTGCCGATAGAATCCTTATAACCTTGAAAAACAGTTCAAACATTCCACAGGTTACTCCAGATTTCACTGCAGAAGATGCAAAAAGCAGTTAAAGAATGACCATGACAAATATTGAGTATCAGAACATTCCCTCTCCAAGAAGATTGACAATAGACAATAATCTATGCACATCTATATTTACCCCATCATCCCCTAGGACATAATTCCCATGCTTTTAGTAACATGTAGCATACCCCTCATGGCACTTTAACATGAGGTCATTACACTTGGAGGCAAAATGCCTGTGCGTAACTTGCATGCAATGCACACACAACTTCCTGCTCAAAAACTGCCATAGAAAAAAATACCTGGTTTCTAACACGATATTGAGCAGTTGATGTGCCAGCTAGTGATCCAAAGCCTGTTGCAGGAGTGTTGCAGATACAGGCAGCTGCCTCAGTCTCCACACCTGGAAATGAGGCAACCTGTCATTGAGCTCAACCACCCAAAACAAAAGTTCAGGGGGGTAAAGACAGCAGCTTCTTCAGGGCTCTTCAGAAATAGCAGCGATGAGCTGCCATGACTACCTGCTCAAACAAAGCATCTTCTTCATGGTTCTATGTCACATTTTTTCATGTCCAATTTTGCAATAACACCCACACACTCAAAAAACCAGAGTCTCAATCAAATTTAGTACCATCTTCAAAACCTTGAACCCCAAACACTAACATCATGTCCAAAGCCCCCAACTGAATAACATAGACATTTTCAACTTGCTTTCTCAGGATGACTAAAGCAACTCACAAAACGTACCATATGATTGTCAGCTGCCGCAGACACCACCCTTCCATTCAATTCCCGCACATAGCAACTCTGTGACCATCCTTCACAACCTCCAATTCCTATCCCAGCAACAATTGGTTGAGCTTTACTAACTTGCTTCCTCGGCTTTTCTGTCACCACTCTACTGCACAGCCTGTGTGAAACATCTCCAAAAACCCCACCCCAATTTCACCCACCAAAATGGTGTCAAAAGGAAAACTTCAAAGATCTCAAAGCTCCATTTATTTCAGATAACACATTCACCACAAGTACTACTCCTACACTTGAATGGCACTTTGCTCAGTTGTTTTGTTCCTTGAACTGAAAACACCCAAATCCTTGATTTCCCAAAAAAAAATCCTGAAACGACAGGGGGAAGCTCAAACACAACACCCATTGAAAAAAAAATTCCTGTGAACCATCCCTTTGGCTCCAAGAACACTAAAACATAGACCTAAAACCCTAAAACCCCCAAAATCCAGTAAAACCTCCACGATTCCAAAAACCCAAGACCCAACGCAAACAAAAGAAAAAAGAAAAACCCCTTGCATTTCCAAATTCTCCAAAACCCTACCCTAATTCATGAATCCCCAACATGCTTCTTCTCTGTAGAGTACCAACAAGGTCAATTGGTTTTACGGAGAGTTTAAAGAATGGAAGAAGACATTGTTCGAGACAATTCCGTAAATATTTCATCAAAAAATTCCTCATACACACACAAAGGAACATATATGTACATACTCATCTCTCCGACCAACGCAACCGGCCCTCACACATCAACTGGAAATGAATGCACAACATTATAGAAACAAACAAACAACGCGGGATTTGACCTGGTGAGTTGTAGAGCGGTGGCGTTCTTGCAGGAGAGAGATGAAGGTAGAGCTAAGCTACTACAAACCACTCTTCCAACGCATTGAACTGGCCGCAGCAGCGCCGTCTGGCCTGCCATCAGCCTCTTTGGTTCTCGCACGCACAGGCAGGCAGGCAGGCGGCAGCGAGAGGAAGCTAAAGCTTCGCTTGTCGCACTGTGCTCGCTGCGACAAAGCAACAAGAGCAGCGGCAGCTGAGAACAGGGCACGAGGCCGCACAGGGATTCGAACCCGTGACGTCTTACGAATACTGAAAACACTTACTGACAAAGAGATAGGGTAGATACCAGAAACGGTTTTTTTTTTAATAATTATTTTTATTTTTATAAAATTACTTGTTTAATAAATTAAATTATTATTAATAGTTTATATTATATATATATATATATTTTTTTTTTATGAGATATGAGGGGGCCAGCACTTTTTTTTTTGGTCACCATTTTTTAACCCCCAATTATTATTTTTTGAAACATTTTTTTTTTCCCCTGGCAATTAATCCAACTAATTAACCTAATTATTGCACCTAGTAATTTTTTTCTAAGGGTGAATCATTATAAAATTTTCTTTGGGATTTCAAGGCTTTTTTCTTTTTTATTTTTTATTTTTTATTTTTTTGCAGACTC
>Ga0209208_10004782_pt1 | contig 19038 bp, 9 predicted proteins | sample S1TSphfallax_3_FD_187694 | JGI IMG/M metagenome (GOLD analysis project Ga0209208, IMG submission 187694) | Host-associated microbial communities from peat moss isolated from Minnesota, USA - S1T2_Fd - Sphagnum fallax MG (SPAdes) (version 2) | ecosystem: Host-associated > Plants > Peat moss >... | reverse complement strand
AATTATATAGTTTTAGGGGAAAAAAATCCTTACATTTTGTGAAAATATATAGAATTGAGCTAGCCACTTTAAGCTTTCATGGTTGGTTACATTAAGGTTTAAGGGTAATCATTTTAATATGATTTTAATTTCTTTAGTTTTTTTTTTTTTTTCATTTATCTTGTTTTATGGTTTAAACTTGTGAATGATGGGTCTTCTTTAAAAAGTTTTGAAAGGTCATTGCATTAGGGTTTGAAGGTAGTCATTTTAATGTTCAAAGTTTTTTTTCATTTGATAATTTTTGAGATTTTTTTACTTAATAAAATTATTGTTAAAATTGTACCAAGTTTAACCTTTTTTTGGTACTTCCTATATTATATACAAAAGGTTTGAAAAAAAATGCAATAAAAAATGTTAATAAATAAATTTTTACATCATTTAAAAAAACTTGAAAAACAAAGGTCATGAAAGTTTATATGAATGAAGAAAGAAAGTTGAAAAGTGTGTTAATTCAAAGTCTTGCAAAGTTAGTTAAAAAAGTGCTTGAATGATTTAAAAACCAAACATATGTTTCTTGGGTTTTTCGTATTCATGCCACACATTGGCTCACAAGCTTTATTTTCAAGGGTTTTGAAAAGTCTCTTGAAGATCAAAAGTCTTTTTTGAATTGAAAGGAAGAAACATACATAGTTTTGATCAAATTTTATTTTTGAAAAAAATTATGTTTTAATTTTCACATTGAAATTTAAAGTTTAGTTGGATTTGAGTGTGGCTACTTTCATGATGAATATCACATTTGGGAAGTTTTAAATAAGAGATCAAAAAAAAAATTGTTATTTTTTTTCAAAATCTTTATTTTTTTTTAGGTTCAACATGTTATTTTGCAATGTGACGTAAAATTAATTTACAATTTAAGTTTAATAGACAATTGAACATACTTATGTGAATGCCATTATAAAAAAATAACAAGACTATAAATGTAATTGAGTTTAATTTTTTGGATTTGGTTATTTTTTGATTGAATGGGTGTAACAAAATTTTGAAAAAATAGATTCAAATGTAGTGATGAAAGTACTTATGCTTGAGAATAAAAATCAAATCTTACAATATAAATTCATTTTCTCCTTTGAAGTGTGTGCGCATGTGTTGTCTAAGAAATAATTGTTGCCATTTACATTGGGAGGGAGAGGTGATACTTTATGGGCGTTTGAAGTTTCATATTGTATTTACAATTAATGTTTTTGAAATTGTCACCTTTCATTTGCACACAATTTTTGAAGTAGACTAGCTCAAAGCAAATTGACCCATGACATTAAATTTGTTTTTGTCATTTACAACCAAGAAATCACTTATTAGATATTTTAAATGATTACATAATTGACTGTAGTCATAAAATATTATTTCAAATCTTATGTGAAAAAAATTATAATCATATATTAATGTTACATTGATTGATAAATGATGACATATAAATAGATTAAAACGATATTATTTTTTCATTGCAATTTTTCATTCACATGGTTAATTCACCTATGGTCATTAAATACACCTCATTTGTGTTGAATTTTTTATTCATATTTAACAATTTAAATCTATCTGAAAATAGACTTGAGAAATGGCCTCCATAATTGTTAACTAATATATCAAATCTAAAACATAAGAAAAACCAAGCAACTAGCATAAAAACCCAACTTTAAAGGAAAAACAAAATCAATGAATAATTTTAGTGATAATACGGGTCAAATATATGTTCAAAGACCTTCCATAGCAACATGTACATTGTTGATCAACCACATTTTAACACCCTTACCAAATTTATCAGCTCCCAACAACAGCTACATGGTAATGTCAAAATTGAATTCACTTAAATTTTAAAAAAAATCAAGGATAAATAAAAAATTATTATATTATGTCATATTTCCAACAAAGAAGGCATGCATTTTGGCCTTTAATTATTCTTGTATCCATTATCTCCATTAAATAATCACACTTAATTTTTCAAAAAATAAACTAACTATGAAATTATTATGAGTATTTTCCCTATAATACTCGCAATAATGAACAATTAATATTATGTTAATTAATTTATTCGTTGTTGTCACTAATGTCGCCATTCAATCTACAAGTAACAAACACTTCCGAAGGTGGATTACGAATTAGATGATCAAGTTCTAAAAAACATCTTATGTCTATAATGTGACATAGTGTCATGGAACATTCATTGTAACTGTAACTTGATGTAATTACACAATTACTTGAATAATTGTCTAAAGGGATAAGTTGAGTGGTAGGGTTCCATAATTTGGTTATGGTGCATTGACTTTCACATATTAATTTATGTGGAAGTCATGTGCACCATGTGCTTATGTTTCCTTGTGATTAATTGTGGAATCACATGGGGAACCATGTGGTGGATAAACTTTAGAAAGTTTTTTTGACTAGTTTCCTTTTGGTTAGTATATAAGTGGGTGTTTGTGACCTTGAGAAACACCTTCACTTGTACAAAGTTATTGTATGAATGAAAAGTTTGTTAGAATTGAAGTTTTGGTTTTTGAAAAGCTTTTGGTTTGAAATGGTTTTGGTGTTATTTGTGTTTAATTCATGGTAGGAGAATGGTGAAGCTTGCATAGACAATTGAAAGGTGAAAGAATAATTTTATAACCAAGAACATAGATTTCATAGCTATGTAATAATCATACATAGTTTCGGTTTCAAACCCATTCATGTTGTACATAACCATTTCGTGTGCAAGACTCCACATACGCATGGATGATAATATGGTCAATCACCCTGAAATGAATATGCATGAATATGTTTGACATTTGCTCTTTGTTGTCATAACCAACATGGATAAACACCTTGTGTAAGTGCACGATCAAAATGCGATCACTAGGGTTATATTCCCATGCCTTGTTTTCCCCTAAGCCTAAAGTCACAAGGATGTGAAATCGAACACATAAAGACATGTTCATCATGTCTGCAACGTTGATTTTTCCCATCTACAAAAATAAGATTGTGAGAATGATAATATTTTGAAACAAATTGACATAAAATTAATACCTCTTACAAGATTAATGTTTATACACACCCACAACAATCAATAATCAACCCACCACAATCAAAAGGATTGGCAATAACAAAAAAAATTACGCACCTTTGTTAACAAATGAGCTTCTCAATAAAGTAAGGAGGGAATAAAGGTTATGTGATTTACTAAAAAGTAGAAAAAAAACAAAACTTAATGTAATAAACTTTCAACTTGTTGCACAACATAAACTAACAAGTTTCATTAGTAAATCAATTTACAATGGTGACATTTGCTTCTCATAAAATTAATTGCATGTGACACAAATTAATTGATTGACACTAAATATTTCAGTTGCTTGCCGAGAGAACCTGTGAAAGACAGAAAAATAAGTATTGGTAACAACCTTAAAAAAAAATAAAAATGTTGGCAATTACGATAAGAAAGAAAAAGCTCACTTGGGATGCAGCCTTTGGCAACTCTCGCTTGAGTCCAAATTTACTTTTTTTGCGACTGCTCAAAGTCACCACATCCCTGAATTCCAGAAACTTGCCGGGCGGTAGCCGCACGACGGCCTCGAGCAACGTTCGATGCACAAGTTCGGAATTATGTTGTTCCAAACTTGTGCCCGGTCGAAGAGTCCAATCACATACTTCGCACCAAATTCCTTGGGCAATCGTCGAATCCATGAGGATGACTATCATAGCACAAATTTTTACTATAAACGGTGAAAGATTTAAGATGGCGGGTTCGGGAGGTTTTGTTTTTTAAGAATCGAAGGTGAACACCTCCTAAATGCTAATTGGCTCATACAGACCGCAATCAACACTGATCGAACGGTCTGTAATGCCATACAGCCCATGCCAATTGGCCCGTACAGACCGCGATCAACACTGATCGAACGGTCTGTAATGCCATACAGCCGGTCAGGAGGTGTACATCCGCGATAAATTAAAAACTCGATGAGAATTTTTGATTCATTGTGTCAACTACCATGTGTGATCTTTTATATTACTTTTAATTACCATGAGACACGTTTCATTTAAGACAAAAACTTTTAGCGTACTTACAATGATATTTTTTGAACCAAATCTAGACAATGGGAGATTAGCTCCAAAGGCAAGGAAACTTAGGAACATAATCATGGGTCTTCCTGAAATATAGGATGCGATGCAAGTAAAAAACAAAACATTGCCAAAGGAAACTAACAAAAATAAAAATCCAAAATTCAAATTTTAATCAAGGATGATTTGAGTTTCCTTTTTGTATGTTATGTTTTGATTTCATCCACTTGTTTACTCAAAGGTCTACTTATGTTATGAGACATCTACATGGGACTCTAAAGATTACACAACACACTAGGGGCTATTTAACATGTATTTTTATTTAATGACTTATTTTGTTAAAGGACATGTGGGGGTGTTAGGTTTATATAATGACTCTTTAAGGAAACATGAAAGGATTTACAATGGATATGGAATACCTAGGGAGTACTTACGAGGTTATTGAAAGTTTATTAAATAAATCCATGCACACACTTAAAAACTTATTTTCATTACAGGAAATTTAAATTTCATTTATGGATTTACATAAAACTTATTTATAAATATCAAAAATTTACATGGGGGGGGGAGTGGGTTCATAGCACTTACCTAAAGACACGATTTGAATTAACTCATAGTTAAAAATGTCTTTGAATGTTTGCCTCCCATTTGAAGGCTTCATAACTGATGTGGATTGGCTTGTCGCCACCATTTCGATGCAATGATTACGTAACTTCATGACTAACCTTCTTGTGTGGTATTTGAAATAATCCCGTAGTTAACCCTTACATAACTCCATAGATTAATCCTAAGTAGCCCCGTATGTAACCTTATAAGTATCCATTGAGTCTTTCCCAATTGGCCCCTTATGTAAATGAATGTACATATCCCATAGGGTTCCATAGTTTACCTTAAGAAATCCTTAAGTAGTCCCCTAAATAGTCCATTAGTAGTTTTAAAATACCCAAAAAAACTTCATAGGTGTAAATACACATTCGTGAGGCAAAACCCATGCTAATAACGATGAAAATTGTGAACTTTATTTACATATGTTTTTTCATGACATTGCAAAGTTATGTTAATAATTCCAAATTATGTTAAATGATTGATTTGAGTCTTGAGGAATTCAAATTAAATTTCCATTAAAGTTGATATTGATTTTTGGTTATAATAAAACAAAAATTTAAACTGGAATAATAATGATGTCAAATGTGTTAGTTTAACAAAGGAATAAACAAAGGTTTCTTTCAAAAAAAAAAGTATGATGGCCAAGAAAAAGTCTAGTAACAACCTATTACCCACATTAAAAAATCACTCACAATTTAAAAGTATGGAAATTCAAGTTTTTATAAATTCAAAATATTTTGAAAATTTTGAAAATTTCAAGCATCATTTGCCACATGTAAATGGGGTGTAACATGCATGCCATACAAACAAACAAAGTTTTGTAATATAAGAAATTTAAAAACCTAAATTATTTAACACATTTGGGTGTGATTTAAAATTATGATAATTTTTTTGGATGAACTCTATCAAATTCTACACATTTTGACAAATTCATAATTATTCAACAATTGTTAATACAAAAACATGTGATTTTTTGGGTAGATATATGTATTTTCAATGACAATTTACACAAAATTTCATTCAAAAAAAATTTCATAAGAGAAATTTGGAAAAAAATTTAAAAGGATTTAAAGTCTTTTTTGTAAAATAACATTGTTGGCTCCTTTGTGTGTATTTGCAAGTGTATTCTTCCTATAAGTATTATGAATGTGTTGTTTGAAATCACTAAGTTTTAAAAGATTTTTATGCAATTTACAATCTACTTTCTGACATTAAATCAAATGATGGTTCATATCTTAATAACAAATTACATGATGGATTTGGTTGTATGTAAAAAAAATTCACTACGCATGCAAATTACTCAAGCTATCCATGTTATAATTTCCAATCAATGCAAGGTGATGACAATTAGTTTGTGTGTCCAACCAAAATCAAACTTTCTTGCATGGGATAAATTTTTATAACATATTCTTATTATACCCATTATTGTAATATATTTGATATGTTTTTTTTTTACCATAGTTGAAATCTATGACAAGGTGGCAACTGACGAAACATGTCACAACAAGATTGGTGCAAGTGAGTGCTAGGACTACATTGATGGTTGAACTTTCATAGGATTTTCAATGTTTATTTACTTCCTTTTCCATGAAATCTTGCCATTGTGAGGGACACGTAAAGAATCTCTTACACATTTTCTTGTAACCTGCAGCCCAATTGCGAAAAAATGTTTTGTGTCGAATCATGCACTTTGATTGCATAAATATTTTAATCACATAGTATATTTTGCATGCAATGTTTCTGGTCATTGGATTCATTTCAATAGATATCAATGTAATGTTGTTAAGATTTTATGATAAACACGACATGCTTCATGCTAGTTAAAAGGAATAGGACATGGGAGTCTCACATGAAATCTTGTAGTTTTATTGATCTTTGAATATGGTTTGTGTCGCAATCAAATGCATGTTGGCTTGTGTACCAACAACAAATTAAAACAATGGATGTGGTTATATGCAAATGAAAATTAAAGCAGCGCCTAAAAGAACTATTGTAGCTGCCCATATTAAATCTTGTAAGTGCATGGTAAGTTGGACCAAAAAACAACTGTTACTTCTAATTTGAAATTCTTTCATGTAAGAGAAAATTCCATAGGCAATAAACCTCATTGGATTATGGGAAAAAAAACTCTAGATCTTTCTTTCATTGCAACATTTTATAACTACAAACAAGTCCTTGGGAAGTATCATAAAATTTAAAAACAAAACCAATGTCCATCCACTAATTGCCATTAAAGTTACAACTTTAGCTTTACCCTATAATTGCATAATTCCCATATTTTTAGGGATTTTTTATACCGAATTACATACAGATTGAAATTCACAACTTCAAAATGAATGTCATTAATGATAGCCATGCTATGTTGGTTTCAACCAACAGTTTCCAATTTTTTAATATAAGTCTAAAGTTATGAATGCAATGTAACATTTCCTAATCACCTTTAGAGTTGTCCAAAAGGTGTGCCAACACATGAATTACAACCACATGATTTGGGATTGCAAAGATTAGAACCTTAGGGCAATATTGTTGTAGTGCATTTGTTGTTCGAGTTTTTGATCGGGTTATGTCAGTAGCTCATCGACCCATAGTTTCTCAGTGTGCCTATGCCTTGGATACTCGATTTTTTTTTGTTTTTGCCATATGTAGCCATAGTGAACAATTACACCAAAACATTTTTTGGTTTTAATTCATTAACAACCCTTTAAACAACATATCAATGGATTTTCCCCCCACATGTCAAATTTTTACTTAAACCCCTATACTTCATTTCCTTTATCCTCGTTTCAAATGATTTTATTTTGGTAACAATTTGTACATTTTTATGTGCCTACCAAGTGATTATATATGCGTGAATGCTACCTACTTATTCATAATCATAGAATTAGTTACAACATTACTTTGGTGACATGTGTGAAAAAAATTCCAACGGCTTGAGTCCAATATCTCGGACCTTTAAAAAATATGAATATATTTGGTCTTCATGGTGTTGTGTTTTGTAAAGCTACGTAGGAAATAAGAAATTTATTAACACTTCATTAAGACAAATAATTTTGTAAAAATAAAAAATTGAGAACAATGACCATGGAAAAAAAATCAAAACAAAGGAAAAACCTAACCTATTCACTTTGCTAAAATAATTCTACAAGTAGCTGACATTTTGTTCATGTGCATTTCAAACCATCGCTTTTACAAAAAAAATGCTAGTCATAATCATATGAGTGGTTGTCCTTGATAGATCTTGTGGAGTTCAAATTTATTATTACATGTCCTAATTACACTAATCAAACCTATTGTTGTGTTTTTTCAATGGATAGAAGGCAGAACATGTGGAATGAATGGTATTTGATGCCATAAGCCAAGTCACATTATTAAAGCCACCCTGTAAACAATTGGGTTTGGAGGTAAATGAAACAAAAATTTAATAATTTTTTGTTTGGTGGGCGATTTTAGAAATCACCAATTACTATTAGCAATAAATCAAATAGATTTTCAGAATAATGCAGTTTTTGGTAGGGAACACACCCTACTAGATTTGAAGCAGGAGTAAACACCCTCAACCACCTTGGATGTCAAAAATTTGAACACAAAACTTGCGTGGTAGAAAAAAATAACCATGAAAAAACACACATTGAATAAACACATTTGGGGAGATAAAACCTTGTAGAGAAATACAATTCTAGCAATAAACATTGGTTATTTTTTTTAAAAGGTAAAAAATTCAAAAGTTTTGAACTTCCTCCACATTTAAGTTTGAAAACATTTCGCACAATGTTCTTCTTGGAGAGACTACTCAAAAACTAAATTCCTCCTAGATATATATATTCCAAACCTTACTTTTAAAATTTTTAATTATTAATCTAACTAATCATTTCTAGATTTTCAATTCTAAAAATAAACATCTTCAAATTTGATTTCACTTAAGACGATTTTCGATTTCAATTATACAAATTCAGTTTCGGTTTAGATGATTTTTGGTTTTGGTTTCATAAATCTAGTTTTGGTTACATTAATCTAGTTCAAACTCTTTTGGATTCGATTATAGACAATCAATTTCGGTTACAAAAATGTTTTTCACTTCAACACACATATACAATAATGATTATATATTTCAATTTTCATTATCATTTTGTTTTATTTTTGTAATTGAAATTTCAAACTTTCAAAATTTAGATCAATTTTAGTGAAATGCTCCATACATATATAATTATGTGTTTTTCAATCAATCCAATCACATTGTTATGACATTCAAGGCCCAATCTAATTATGCAATTTGTTTGTCAATTGAAAAACTTTACATATGATTGCAATATGCTAATTACATCAATTGAGGCAAACTTTTAAGGAATCAAGTTGTTTGCCCACAATGCCTATCCATATAATATAAATACCAATTTTATATAAATTTGAAGTTATTTTATGATTAGTAGAAGAAAATGATCTTTTACAATTAGCTTATACAAATATGTTTTAATCGTTTGCATCATATGTACCTAAAAATCCCTTAGTTGTTTTGGATTAGTTGCATGTGTCCTTACACTAATAGAAACTTGGTTTTTTCTCAACCACAAAAATTTCAAGTACAATTTCAATTGGGATTTTGAAAATTTGAAAATTTTAATAATAATTAATAATTAAGTTGATTCATTTATTATATTAATATATAGTTGAAAACATTTTTTAATTGGGTGGTCATTTGTAGAATGTTTTTGACATCAATAATGTTTTTAAGTTGAATGTTTAACTATGTTGAAAATGTTTTCCTTCCTTTTCAATCTTGTTTTTTAAGCAACCTTTTTATCTCCTTCCCTATTTAATATAATGTCAAAATGTGATTTTTATGATTATAACATCTTGTGACCACTGTCCAAATATAGTCGTGTATTCATGTGTGATTTTTATTCACCACCATTTCAAGGATTATGGTCAAAATTATGACCACTTGAATATACATACGTCTATAATTAAGACTAAAAGTAATTATGAATAAGAATATGACTACACAACTAATGTATTCATATTAAAAATATATTTGAATTTAAAAGAATATAACCAAATTCAATATTTAATTTGAAGTAGACAAACAAATGCTTAAGTAGTCTACTTTAATTTACTATAACCTAACTTGACATACTTTAACACAATTTAACTTATTTTAGTTTTATTTGACCCAAATAACATAGTTTAGTTTAATTAACTTAATGTAGATTAATTTAACATAATTCAAAATCATTTAAAATAATTTATCTTAGTATAATTATCTTAATTTTAACTTTATGAAACATAAGTAATTTAGTTTAGCTTGGTTTAACCAATTTAAGTTGGTTTTTTAAAAATCAAAAAATAAAATTAACCCAAGTTTAGCCAACTCTAACCTAAGTGGACTATTTTAGCCATGTTTTGCAAAGTCTATTCAAATTTATCTTAAGTAACCATGTTTAACCAAGTTTAGCCCATTTTAGCATCAACATCCTATTGCACCCTAATTTATCCAAAATTTGAAAGTTTAGCCAAATTTAATTTTAAAATAATCATGTTTAAGCAAATATAGCCTCAATACTTTAATTTAACTTAATTTTTTCTAGTTTTTCCAAGTCTAACCAATTTAAAATTAAATAACGATGTTTAGCCAAATTATGTTTCAATACCCCAATTTAGCTGAACTTATCCATGTTTAGCCAAATTTAATTTCAATACTTTAATTTAAAATAATTTATTTAAGATTTGCTAAGTATAGCCAAATTTAACCTAAGTAAACATGTTTAACCGTGTCTAATCATAATACTTTAATTTAACATAATTTGTCCAAGTTTCGCCAAATCTAACTATGTTTAACCTAAATAAACATGTTTAAGCAAGTTTTACCAAGTTTTGCCTCAATACCCTACTTTAGCCAAATTTATTTAGGTTTTGATGATATTAAAAAACATGAACAAGATATTATGGTTGGGTAGTTATTAGAAACAAGAACAAACCCCCAACATTTATCAAAAGGTTATTAAGATTCATAGTCGTGATTTTTGAAAAAATCAACAAACCGTTTCTAATGTATAATCAAGGTTTTCAAAAATAATTTGGAAAATAAATAAATAATGAGCCATAAAAGCACTAGATAAATGTTGGTTATTTCATGAAAATTGATAATAATTTAAAGTTTTAGAAATCAAAAAACCAAAATCAACAGTTCTATGATGATGAAATGATTTAAAATTAGAATCAATGGATGCTTGTAATTTTAGACAACTACACAACAATGAAATTAATCAATTTTTCATTATAGGTTTCATTTCTTTCTTTAATTGCAAGGTACAAGTGATAGAGGATAAATGTTTAATTTTCACTATGCTTTTCAAGAAGGTATGTGATAATCAAATGCAAATGCAAAAGTGACAAAACCTTTTATTGGCTATGTAAGAAACATTGAGGGAATAATATTGAGTGGGCATAGGACTTGGAGAAAAAAGTTTAATGAATATGATATCAATGACTATCATTGTCAACTTTTTTTGGTCGAATCAACCTTTGACCCTTTTTTTTATTGTTTTTTCTAACCTCCATACCCTAAGTTGACCTACATCTTGGCCCTACCTACCAATCAATAACCAATGACTTACCTACCTTTTTATCTTTTCCTACTTAAACTTCTACCTCTCAACAAATCCTCTACTTTTTGGTTAAACATTTATTTTAAACAAAACTTCTTTATTTATTCAACAAATCTTACTTCTCAACAAAAAGAATTATGTCTTAGTTAAACCTTTATTTCTTAAGTATCAAAAACTATTTACCTCTTGGACAAACCTTTACATTTCTTAAGTAACTTTTTACATCTTGACAAACCATTTTATTTCTTGACTAAACTTCTACCTTTCAACAAAACGTTTTTATGTTTTGGCTAAACATTTACTTTTCAAAAAATCTTTTGTGCCTCTTAGTTAAACCTCTACAAATCTCTAACTTCTTAGCTAAACTTTTATTTGTTTACAAAACAATTTTATTTCTTGGTTAAACGTGTATTTCTCAACAAAACCTCTTTACTTTCTAAATATTTAACTCTACTTATTTGCAAAACCTCTCCACTGACTTGGGGTGGGTATTGTTAATGGGTCAAATTTTTAGTGAATTGAAAATTCTTTTCATGTAAGTATTGCATTGCTTTAAAGTTTGTGGCATTTACCAATAAAAAATTACATTCCAAATTGGGGGTATTGAAACTTATTTTCTATAGTCATTTGTTGAGATTAAATCTACATTCAAATTGCATTTTGTTAAGTATCCTTGGTTTAAGTCTATCAATATAATGGTTACTAATTTTGTGATGTATCCCAAGTGCATGTAGTGCCCTATGCAGGACTTAAGTTTTTGATGGAATTATATTATCATCTAAAAAAAAATAGCTAACACAAATGAAACAACAATGTTCCAATATTTGCTAGTTGTATTGGAAATAACCATTAATGTGTGTCACTTTATTGCAAATATGAAAACATTCTTACAATGATTTTGTTTTGGATGTATATAATAATCAATGTTTTCTTTTTTGCAAATTTTCGCAATATGGTGAACCTAGTACAAATTGGACAAAGATTTCTCCTAGGAAAAAATTTGCAAAAATCACCATATTTTGAGAAAAAAAAGTCATGTGTTATCATATTGATTACCATATTGAAATAATGAATTGCTATTGGTTGTAAAGAGTAAGCATGATTCTAAAAAACTTATACTTTCGTATTGAACCCCTAGCCAAATTTGGATCCTTCCTCTTGTGGATGATTGGCAATCCACCTATTTGAAAAAATGGAAAAAACTAAACCCTAGTAATAATTGTGATTTATAGTAATCATTAATTAAATATTTTATCTAATACATTCATTTAAAAAAATGTTTAAATTGTATATATATATAATAGCAATACAAGTTAATGCAAGCATGATCATAATATTTTGATATTTAAAAAAAAAAATGATTATGTTGAAACTATACTCATGTATTATTTCAAACCTTTTTTCCACATCCAAAGGGTTTTATTAAAATTTCCCTCTCACAATTAGTTTATATAATTTATTTGAATATAATGCAATTTAAGTAAATTGCATGTTGTTGAAAAATTAGATAAAAAGAAATCTCCATATATTGTTATAACACAAATTTTCAATTAGGAAATGTGAATCTAGAGTATCTTGGTTAGAAAATTGTATCTAAGTTAATATCTTCTGGGACAAGCATATTGTGAGTCTAAGCACTTGACATATTGCTATATACCTAACATTCATAGCACCATAACAAGTACTTAGCCTCACCATATTCAATTCATGGTATAATGCAACATAAACATGTTCCACAGACATCCCTACATCTTATACAACAGATGGGAAAAAAGAACATTTAAAAAAAAAATTCAGGAAAAAAACCACATATCTCAAGGATGAATGGGATATGGGAAGAAGACCCAAACAATTTCCCTTTTCATTTTCTTTTTCTTCAATTTTTTGATGTTGCATGGCAATCATCCATAAGAAGATGCAGCCACATTTGGTTGTAAACTAGACATTAAAGTAAGAAAAATTAAGCATCCTTCTATATTTTTGGCTACCTGCTCGAACCTATTATAGAAATATGGTGGTCTGTATCTGTGTTTTTCAGAATTGGGTGAATTTGGGACATTTTTTTCATTTAAAAAAAAACTTTGAAAGTAGGTTACCAAGGTTAAGGCAGCTACTTACAACTGCACTTCACAAGCCTGCTGCAGCTTTCTGGCCCTCAAGGTCAAAAGTCTGTGATCCAACTGCAGCACGGAATTATGCAGGTTGGACAACTCTGCTTGGGGTTCCTGCAAAACACAATTTCAGTAGGAGCAGTTGAGGATGGTATGAGATATGCAATTTGCTCCTCTACTGGAGATACATACAAGAGAGAGATAACTGGAGAGAGATACATGTTAACCCTAATGTTCACCAGGTCTTCTCATCTAGCAGACACTTGACATATGATCTTCTTGTCTAGCATATCCTTGACACACCCTTGACATATGATCTTTTTATCTAGCAGATCCTTGACCCACCCTTGACATATGATCTTCTCATCTAGCAGATCCTTGACCCACCCTTGACACATGATCTTCTTGTCTGGCAGATCCTTGACATTCAATTGAAAATTGTATTAAAATAGGAGGATTCAATACCTGTAAACGTTTTCCAAATCCAGCAGCAGCCATTTAAGAAGACCTGCACTGTTCTGATTCTGCTATACTTTCCAATTTGCTCAGCTTCAAGCTCCATGTGCTTGTAAAATTAGCACATGGCACAATTGAGGAGCTGAACAGGTATGGATCTGAGAAGAAAAACTGACCAAAGCTTCTCTCAAAATTCTTGCCTTAGCTTGCCATAAAACCACAAGGACTGATGAAAGCATCTGCAACCCAAAAGGTGATTTCCACAAACACTTAATATTTGTGAACACTTAATATTTGTGAACCTGCCTCACACAAACATACTTATGGGGCCTTGTGGAATTTCAAAGATGACTATACATGAACAACAAGCTTTAGACCTACAAGCATATTATATCAAAACAAGCAAAGTTTGAAGTTTTAACCCTAAAAATCAAGTTTATCACTAATCATTAATAGAAGTTCAAAATAGTGACAAAATCTGTGATCTTCAGGTACAAAATGTGTCGAGTGAGCTACAAGAAATAGCTCGAAAAGGTAGAGTAAGGCCCCAAACAAGTGCTTCCCAAAAACCATCACATTCAATAACATCTTTTGAGCAGTGTTCATTGCAAGTCCCCAATTAATTATCCACAAACAGATATACAGAAATTAGAACTAGATACAAGCTCAACCCTAAAGATGTGCTGATGATCGAAAAGCTTTTAACTCGCACAACTTTTTCCTGCAAACCTGCAGACTCCTCAAAGTTGATGTGAGGCTATGCCAGGCAGGAGACAAGCTCTGATTCTAGTTTTCTCATATTCACTAGCCATTGTCACATCTTGCAGACAATTATACGAGTTTGTGAATGTTAAGTTGTACAATCCCTGGTGCCATAGGAGCCAGCTCTTCTTCCACCCTTTTGAGGGGGGCTATCAGCCACTGTTGAGCCAGTATGTCTTGTTTGGCTTCTTATATTGAGATCACAATAGCTTGTGCACTTAACTGCAAAATAAAGAATCCACACCCAAAAGAGTTAAACTAAGTCAGGAGAACCAGAAATGAGAAGCATTACTTCAATGAACAAACTGTCAAGGCACTTTCTGTAGACAGGGCTTATCTACAGGAAAACATAAGAAGCAAATAGCCTAATGTGGACCATTACAGACAAGCATAGAAACAAAGACACCTTTAGTGTCAGTGGACAACAGAGGAGAAGCATGCCAGAAGACAGCTTACCATTGCCATGACCTCTGCGAGCTGCTTCTTTTGTAGTCCATGGCACTGCAGGAATGAGAAGATGACCATGCAGCAGCCTGCAGAGGTTCCTGGTAATGTTCCACATTAGGCCACACATGGATCTGGAGCAGGACACTGTGCACCTCCATCCCACAAAGTAGCATTGGGCTGTAGAATTGAGATCCTCCTTGCACTGAGCACTACCACTTCCCTCTCAATAATCACACTTGTTCTCCAAAAAACCATGAACTATACAGGGGTCCACAGAGAAAGACCCCAGTGAATAATGAGAGATGAATGTGGTGTTAGAAGATGACTTGTATTCTACCCCCTAACTCACAAACTCATCACCAGGTGTACCTAGCTTCATCAAGTCAAAACACAACTGCATGACAACCCACTACTGCAGCACACCTATCTTGGTGAATTTCGACCTACAGTGTTCCAGGGTATCCTACTGAAACTCAATGAAGACAGGGATTCTGGTGGTAAAAGGACTTGCTCATCAGGGTCAAGATATGTATTACAATGCATTTGTGGATCTTCTCTGAAATGCAAATGAACTCAATACAGCTGCAAACCATTCTTACAAACAGGCAATTTGACTACAAAGATGACTTAAATCTCATCCAAAATTGCAGCAAGTCTCTGGAGCTCTTGTGATGGGTATGGTGTGGGAATACTATTGTAGAAATAGTCAGTGATGTAAGAATCTGAGGAAGCCCTTTGCCATGGTGTGAGGGTAGAGGCAGCCTCATAGGATGTATGGTCATGCCCTCCTCCTTCAGCAGCCCACTGTGATGCCATTCCACTCCATTGATGAGGGACATACTCCACCCCAGCCATCTGAGAAGTCAAGCCACTGCTTCCAACATCACCAGAATGTAGGGGAAAAGAAGTAAAATCTCCCCATATATCTTGCTTGGAAATCTTACCAAACTGCTGGGAGCTTGAAGGCTCATTAAATGGGGCTCCAGAGGTTGGATCAAATTCCCCACTGATTGCTGCAAAGGTATCCTCAGATTTCACGACTGAAACAATGTCCATAATATGACTATCCATGCCATCACACAGATGAGTACCCAACTTCGAAGACATCACAGGATTGAACTTTTGACCATCTGGTGCTGTTGTAACCCTTTCTTCAGAAGATTTTCCAGGAACCTTTTCTGCTGGCATGCAACACAATCCTGTCCGAGTCTGATTCAACTGGGGGTCATCTCTGGAAGTAGTAGGGTTGGAGTCTTCAGAGTCTTCGTCAGACTTACCCCTATGTATGACACTGGTTGGGGACAGGGGCTGTTGCTCCTCATCATGTACTGCTGCCAATTCTTCCTTAATGCTTGCATCAACAATTGCTGTGTCCAACTGCATCACTGACTGCCTGGGCACTTTCTGGAGCAAGAGTTTGTAGTCTTCCAACTGTGGTGAACGACCTCTGTCACAAACCCCCCTTCTATTCATGCTCTCAAAGACTTGAGGCACATTGGATTTGCTTTCAGTACTCAATCCCCCAGCTTGTGCTACATGTAATGCATGTGGCAACAACAGCAGCTTCTCTGGTACTGAGTGACTTTCATCTCTTGGGTTTGCTTTATCTTCAGCAAAGTTTGACTGTGAGAAGTGAGCACGAGGTGTGCCTTTAACAGCAGAATCATTGCATGCTTTCAACTCCAGGTCTTGTTGCAGGAGTCCCTCATCAGCAGCAGCTTCAGGTGGGAAACTGTCAACAGCAACTGTAAGCATGTGATGATCATCCTCACTGATCTGGTCACAGTCAACCACCTCAAACTCTGAAGCCTCTGGACTATCATCAGCCTGGCCCAGCTGAGAGTCCTGGAAGGGTTTGTGTGTGGAAGGATCCAGTCCCATGTGCCGCAGCTTCTTCTTCAGGCGGGTGTTCCAGTAGTTTTTAATCTCGTTATCAGTGCGACCTGGAAGCTGTGCAGCTATTCTTGACCATCTGTGCAGCACAAGAAAAGCAAGGAAAATTCTTCTGAGACTTTGTGAAGCTCATTCTCATTTCCCTTTCTTTTCTTCATGTGAGAAAATCATATAAGAAAATCAGCCCCTAAGATCTTCCAGGTTGCCAGAGAGGGAAAGATGGAGAATCACTCAATGAGACATCAGAACCTCTCAGATCTTCCAGGATCCACAGAGGGAAAGATGGAGACAATCATCACTCACCTGTTCCCGAGGGAGGCGTGAAGATCAAGTATCAGTTGTTCTTCGGCGTCAGCAAAGATCCCGCGCTTCAGATCAGGTCTCAAGTAATTCGTCCAGCGAAGGCGACAGCTCTTCCCACAACGCAGCAGCCCTGCACTTAAGAAGAAGAAGAAGAACAACAAGATTTATTCGCAATTCTGGAGAGAGCGCCTCGGCTATAAGCTAGCTGCATATGAAAAACAAACGATCGCGTGCGTGCCATGGAAGAAACAGTACGATCACCGATCCGCATCGTATCAAGGTGGAGAGACAAAGACGAGATCACATAAAGGAGGTCCGCACTGCGCGTGATTGATCAGGTGCAGAGAACGACGAGGCTCATGACTACGAGAATCTCTATTGTTACCTGCAAGCTTTGGAACAGCCCGCCAGCAACCGAGGCCATGAGCGTTGATGAAGGAGACGAGCTTCTGGTCTTCTTCCGCCGTCCATGGCCCTTTCTTCAATCCCACCTTGTCGCAGCACGGTTTCCTCCCCATCCCTGCCAACTCCTCGCGTTCGATTTCGGCTCCTCTATGATCTCGAGAATGTCAATCTTGCTGCTGTCTCTCTCAGTACTTTCCCTTTGCAATCTCGATTCAAGAAGCTTATCTCTCACGCCCTTGTTATAATCGCTTGAGACCGATCTCAAAAGCGTTCAATCTTTCGTCTATTGCTGTTCGAATCCGGCTACTACTACTAGGTCAAGCAAGGAAACCGAAGAGGAAAATCAAGCTCCTCTTCTAAAACTTCATGCAAATTAAGCCCGCCTGCTCTGCTGCAGATTGTATGGCGCTTAAATCGATCTTAGCGACACTTTCTCTCTACGAACAAATCATGAACCCCACGGGAAACACTACAAGAATTGCATCAATAATACTAACTAGTTCCACAAAATGCTCTTCAAACTATGCACTAGAGAAAATGGATAGGTAATTCCAAATCTGATTCTAACGATCCATAACATTTTGGTTGCAACTAACGACACATCGATCCGCGGCACATCCCAAGCAAAAGAACAAAACAAAGAACCTTATTGTATTGATTTTCGTAGTGTTGTTTGTTGTTGTGCGACAGAGAGAAACTGATGATGCGTAGGCTTCGTTGATGAGCGATCTTCTTCTGTGTTCCGCTTTCACCACACTGCGAACGGAGGCAAGGAAGTAGTTCCACTTACTTATTATTAAGCTTTTTTTTTTTCCCCTTTCTTTCTTCTCTGTGCTTTGGCGCTAGCGCCAGCCGTTTTCAAGCACATCGTCGGGACCGCGGCTTCGTTGCGCTTTCTGGCGCATGTCGAGAAGTACAATAGCCGTACTAACACGACCGATCCCCGCAACTTTCGGCTCGGAAGTCCGCAGTACCCCGGAGCTTGCTCAGGCAAGCAAAACCAGTAGCCTAGTGTGGCGCAGCTTCGCGCCTTCCGTCGTCTTCCCTGCGACAACAACCACCACTGCGCTGGCCCTACAAATCCACGTCCCAACTCCCACGTCCCGATAAGACCCTACGACTTTACTGTCTACGACTCGTCTTCCATCTTTGACGACTACGACGGTGGTCATACAAATCCACGTCCCAACTCCACGTCCCGATACTCCCCACCTCCCGCTCCCCCCACCCCCACCCCTTACCTACGACTCCTGTTATATCTTTTACCTATCTTTATACTTTCTTTTACTCAATGAATTAGGTACCACCACATTTTGCCTTACTTTCATTACTTATTTCTAACTTTTTCAAATTCTTTGTTTCTTCTTTTCTCTCTTTTTTTGAGG
>Ga0209208_10004781_pt1 | contig 19041 bp, 17 predicted proteins | sample S1TSphfallax_3_FD_187694 | JGI IMG/M metagenome (GOLD analysis project Ga0209208, IMG submission 187694) | Host-associated microbial communities from peat moss isolated from Minnesota, USA - S1T2_Fd - Sphagnum fallax MG (SPAdes) (version 2) | ecosystem: Host-associated > Plants > Peat moss >... | reverse complement strand
CAGCTGACCTATCCGCCATAGTTCCAATGGAGCGGAAGGCGATGATGAGAGAGCGGTCGGGGTTGGAGCCTCTGTTCTGCCAGCGACCCAGAGAAGACATGAAGTCGCCTTGGGATCCATTGGGCTTCGAGATGATGGTGGAGAGGCCGCCATCGGTAAGCAGGGGGTTGGACGGCCCACCCACACGAACTGGATCGCTGGACGTGGAATCAGAAAACGTCCTCCACTCCGATGTCTCATCTACTGAGTGCGACTCCAACACTAACCCACACTCCGCGCACACCATGTCACCTGCTGCATGGTCCACCACCACCTCCGTGGCCTTCCGGCACTCCGGACATACAGGCTTGTTCATCCTTCAATTCTAGCGATCTCAATCCTCCTGGCTCTCTCGCGAACAGCAGAGGACCATTCGCAAATTGGGTGTTGCAAATGCGGTTCGATAGTTGACGTCCGCTACAAAGTCCTTCCCAGTTGCTGGTGCATTAAGTCAAGCCAAATTTAGGTTGTTCGTATTCGCAACCGACATTAGAACTTTTAGGGTTAGATGCTTGACAGGCTTGTTGGACACTTTTCGCTACGAAAACTAGGGCAATTGCGATGCCAATTTTGCTTCAAGATTCGAAACGTACTTTGGTTTGAAGGTATGGGGTTTTGCTGCAAGAATTTGGAAGATACTTTGGTCGAAAAGTATTTTGGTTTGAAGGTACGTGGCTTTGCTGCAAGAATTTGAAGCGTATTTTGGTTTGAAGGTACGTGGCTTTGCTGCAAGAATTTGAAGCGTATTTTGGTTTGAAGGTATGCAGCTTTGTGCTATTAAAAAAGAGTAGTCTTTTTGAAATTGGGGTAAATAACCCTAAGGCTGAACAGACAGTCTGTCAAGCTTGTGTGTATACTGTGCGCGAGGAAGTGTATTGGTGGAGGAAGTGCGTCCTGTAGAACGATAAGGCAGTTGGGATGCTTGAAGGTGGAAAAGCAGCTGGAAAATATTACGATGTGGTTGTTGACAATTGCCGATAAAGCGGAACTGTTAAACAAAGGCGAGCTAGTAAAAAGCTCGTTATCCTTGGAGCAAGCTTTGGAGGACTCAACGTTGCAGATTCCAATAGACATCAGCTACTCGAAGCTTGCTGGTTCCATTTTAGCTCCAACACTCAGTTTCACTCCCAATCATTTCATTGTTACTTGCACTCCTTCAATTGAAAGCTGAGGTTTGCATGGCTAAAAGGATTGGAAATTCTCGTTGTAGAAAGTGTCTCTGGGGATCTCAGATTGGTCCGTGGATTGACGCAGGATTCCTTCAGATTGGAGAAAGGCCATTGCATCTTTATGAACATGAGTAACAACAGTATTGTCCTTTCTGGCTCGCACCTTAGATCCATGGTTTCAGAGCCTGACTTCAGAAAGTACGTTATGCAGTGAGTTATTTGTACTTTTCTGCTATTTTCTTGTTCCTCCTCTGAGACCCTTTTTCTCTGGAATCTTCAGTGCACTATATCATGTGTCAATTGCTTTGTAATATGCTTTCTTTTGAAGTGTGAGAGGTGGGAATGTATTTGTAAGATGACTGGTACTTCCTGCAAATTTGGCTGTAATCTTCCCATCAGATTTTGACAGAAAACTTTCAGGGATTGATTACAGATAATGATGCAGGAGGAGAGGTGGACAATATAGGGTCAGATATTATTTGGCACTTTGGCACTGATATACTCTCTTCTGGAATAACCCCAGCAGATGGTACAGATGGGATCATTGTGAAAGAGGGGAATGATGAAGATAAGGGTGGAATAAAATGGGCATTAATGTTGGTGTTGTTAGTGTAGATAAAGCATTGCAGACAGGATCTGAAGAAATAGGCAGGGTCTTGCCTGATGACCTGGACCCCAGAATTGAACAGGAGATTGAAGGAGTAGGACACATTTATGCAGAGAGTACCAAAACAGGCTTTTGTTTGATCTATGTGAGGTATGCAGATGATCCCCCTGCCCCTCTCATGGTATATTGTCCACTCTGTATCCAGTGCATACAGTATTGCATTCATCAGTGGAATAAGGCAGTACTGCAAGGGAGGTATCAATTCTTAATTTTTCATTCAGAATCAGTTTCTTCATTGTTCTCCGAATGTCTCTCTTGCAGTTACTGACACTTTACATTTAATTCTTCTGCATGTTCTGATGGTTGATTCTGCAATTGACGCTTTGTATTTTGACTTGTGACCTTTTGTATGATTTGATGCAGATGGGAGCTCTTGTCAGGCCAAGGCTGGAGGAGATGGGCAGATAGGACACACCAGTGTTGCAAAACCAGGTGCAGGCACAACACATGGCTTGGATGGACTGCTTCTTACTCCCTGCATATTGACACTTCTCTGGAGCTTCTAACTGCACGGAAAATCAGGGACCTCAGCTTGTTAGTTACATTATCTCGGTATGTATGGCCTGCACACTGAGATGAGTTGTGCTTCAAGGATAAGTTTGGGGTGCAGGAGGCCCCAACCACTATCCTCTATGTTGGTCTCTCTATGCTTTAATCTTAGATGCTTGCTTGTGCAGGGGCAAGCTATCATGAAATGAAGTTTACCCTCACAATCTTGTTGCAGCTTGAATAGGGATGGGAATTAACCGTCTGTTTATTAGGTGTATGTCTGTGCTAGCCTTGAGTGCTGGCCAATATCATGACTCAGTCTTCCTGTTGCTTCTAGAAAGCCAACAGAAACTCAAGACACAGATTTTATACACTTGCCCAAAATGTTTTGCATGGACTATTATATACTTATCTACACCTATTGTCATGAGCTGATGACATCAGTGGAGAGTCATGGCAGCTAATCATTACTGATATTCATGGGGGACAGTCTGCTACTTTTTGAGTGATCATCATAAGGTTATCACCACACTCAGTGTCATGTTAGGTTTGGTTTTGCTGGGAACTTGCAGGATTGTAGCTTCAAAGTGTTTATTGTGCAGTTTTCTCTGCAGGCTTATTGATACATGCAAAGCTTGCACTCATTGTGACCATTATGTTGGTTATTTGGGCCAAAGGTGTCAGGATTCTTAGAAAATTTTGGATTCCTGCTGAATTTTGGACTGACTAGAAGGGTCAATGCTACTAAAGAAACAGAATGAGCTGAATCTGGTTGACAGCTCAAGAGATTTGAGTCACAAGAGACACACTTAGGAACTCATTAGCCCTTTTGTGGCCAAAGCAGGTATATCCCCTCATGTGTCAGACCCACTTTTATGGGTTACTCAATGAGTGCACCTGATTGTTCAACATCTATCACTATTAGTTCATACTTTTTCCTGTACATATCTTCATACTGCTTTTCTGTATAAGGGAAGTTGTTGCAGATGGTATATGTTTGTAACAGAAGAGTTTGTGTTTGCTTTTTGTGCAGTGGATAGCAGCAGCAGTGAGATTATGGGAAGTCGAACAAAACACAGGAAAAAAGTTCTATGATGGGTTACTGGTGAACATTTTTGGTGAGATAAAAACAATGCTGGGACCAGTTTAGGATTTCAGATTGCTTCTCATTATGCCTGGATACCTTCCCTGATCATCTGCCAAAACTATTTGCACATTGCAGGTTTTTCTCACAGTATCTGGTTTTGTTGAATGTCTTTGGTAGCAGTAGCTCTGACAAGCATGGGTCATTTATCTATGTTGTGTGCTTATTAGAAGTGACCATTATCAGTCCTTGAACAAACACAAGGTTGGAGGTAAGATAAGAGAGCTGAAATTGGTGGCATGCCAAGGATTTTGAATAATTCCTTGATCTATCATAGTTTTGGCTTGTCTGTTTCACTTTCTACCAGTATGTTGCACATCAAGTCCTATATGAGAGAAAATGTTTCACTGCTGATCAAAGACAAAATTGAACTCCCTGAAAGACTTGTGAAGAATTGTTGGTATTATTTTCAGGGTAACATTGAAAGCTGCCACACCTGCCACTTTGGCTTTAAAAGTTGACATGTGCTTGCTGTGACACTGAATCCAATGAGCTCTAGTTGTGTCAGTTCAACCCATGCTTGAAAACAATATTCAAAGGTGGAATTGCAAATCTTTGATCAGATACTGCTACAACAAATGATGAAGAATAGAGTATCAGGTCTTGCTTTATGGCTAAAAGGATCAGAGTACAGGTCACAGTGGCATGTTAGCTCTTGTGTGTAGTGATGGCTTTGGCTATGGTCTCTTCCTCTTGCTGCTGCAGCCCTGGTGTATGTCACCTTCCATCTCTCCCCTCTACCCCCTCCATCTAATACCAGCTCAAACTTTTCTCAGTCTTGCCACTTGTTCACATGTCAAGCAGAAGCAAATGTCAAGCTGGACTGCAAGGAGCAGATACCAGCCCTGCATCTAATCCACAGGGTACCATGGATTTCTCCATGAAGGATGAAGGTACTAGCCTCTTATACTTTGAATATTCCTACATAAAGTTCAATTTGTCAATTGCTCATAAAAGTCTCCAACAAATTGTTTATAAGTATCCCATGTGTGAGAAAATTAATTTCAAACTTTGAAGCATCTCATTTGTGTAGGCTGGAATAGCAATTAGTTGGTGTGAGACTATTGGCACTGAAATTGCATCTAACAGTGTGTTGATGTTGAGATGCTCTGGAGTCTGATGTTGAGATGTCCCTGGACCACGAAACTTCAGTGCAATAGACCATTGAATGTCAGCCAGCAAGTATTGAAAGAAATCCTCCATTGAGAGTTTGCAGAGTAGGAAAAATGATGCCATCTGTTGACAAAAAACTTTTCTGTTGCCTGATTGATTGGGGTAAGAACTCAGTAACTTATTGGGTCACTAGCTGGAGTCAATGCTGTTTACTGAATCTTTTTCCAGAACTTTTGATCAGAGCCCCTGGGTTCTGATATCTGATATCTTGAAAGAATTGGTGACCTAGTTGCCCTATATGGGTAGTTCCAGTCCCTGCACATACAAACCTGTTTTTCAGTAAGCCTTCACATCTAGCCTAGAGAGAACTCAAAACTGCTTGCATGCGGGCCTGGAGGGCTGTCTACAAAGGGGTTGATTTCTGAGCATCAGGAACAGTCCAGATCCATTGAACCCAGTTATGTAACAAGGGGTGCACTGTGTTGGGCTTGGCTCACCGTAAGTACTGACTAGTAGCAGGACATTGTAATCCCCATTCAAACTTCACTGTTGTCAACACGGAAAAGCAGAACACATGTCATGTTTGACAAAGAACAGGAAGATCAAATTTTCACATTTTGATGCAAATCATCAGATTTGAGCTTAGCACCAACACTGCTCACCATAAGTTCTGATTGGTAGCAGGATGTTATACTCCCTGTGCATGTCATGTTCTGCAAAGAACAGAAAAGTTCAATTTTCACATTTTGATGTTAGTCATCAGATTTGAACCTAGCACCGACATTACTGCAAGAGCAATTAGTTACCAGCAACTCCCGAATGCAGTGTGTTTTTCTTTCCAACCATAAGCTGCATTGACATTGTCCAACCTTGTGGCTGAACCATGTGGCCACCACTTTGAACCCAGTGAAGTTTGATGGGGGTGTTTAGTGTCTCATATGGATTCCTCCAGTTGAATAGTGGGTGTCAAACCTGGGCTTACCTCAACAGAGATTAGCACTAATGGCATAAGTGAAAATCTGCACTGATTGCTTGGTGTACACATAGTTGACCTAGAATGTGCTTGCTGACGAGATTAGTGTTGATCTAAAAAATGACCTTGGGGAGGTCATGTTTTAGATTAGCACTAATCTCTTGGAGCTTCTCCTTACACTTTACCCCATTGCATTATTTTTTTGACATAAGCAATAAGAAAAGAGATTGATGTGTAGAAAGGGCATCAAAGTGAAATGGAGGATAATCTCCTCTCATTGGTTCCTTTGAAATTAGCATCAATCATAATAAGCAATGATTTCAAAGACATGAGAAAAAGTTTGACACCCACTAATGTAACTCTTGGGTTGCCTTGTACTTATGCAATTGGCCTCAATGTGATCTGCCCACAACCTCCAACAGAAAAACGACAGCAAAATGCCTTGACATTTTGATTACAGAATACATCATCACTCACTTGGACTTAAGTATCACTCATGAAGGCAGTGTGTCGAATAGGTTGTGACAACAATGTTCATCTTGCATCCCCCAAGCATTTCTTGTGATCCTATAACAATTGCATAAATGTGTCCCTTTATCAAGTTCATGGGTGCTAAAATGTGCCTAAAGTTACCCCAAAAAAATCTAATATTCTTCCACTTGGAGGAATCAAGATAATACTTATGAGAGGTTTTTGTAATTTCCACAAATGACACCATTGTATTCAACAACATCAAACCAATCTTTACATTCATAAAATTGACTTAGAAAATAATCGTAGGTAAAAAAGCCTTTTAAAAGTAATTATATTCATCCAAATTAATAGACAAATGTAACAAAACAAAGTCATACAAAATTCAACTCTTTAGAAGTAAACTTTTTTATTCAACAAAACTCAAACTTTGAATTATTTAAAACATGTTTGTTTCTTGATTCCTTTTTTGATTGTCCATGGAACATAAAATTGGAGTGCATTATGAAATGTCATCAATCATTACACAATTCATGTAAATTCAAAAGAATCAAAACAAAGATGTTACACTATCATAATTTGCTAAAAAATGACATAACAACATTAAATATATTATAAATCAAACATTGTCCATTGATAAAATTCAAATTTTATCATTCAAAATAATCTATAGAGGAACAATATTTGTAATAACTAAAATCTTGTATCCTAAACTAGGAATCACGAACAACACTATCCATTACATTCAAAATATATCACTTGCAATTTCCAATAGATTCAAAATGATGTTTTGATGCACTCACTTACTAATTATGTTTTAATTAATTTTGATGAAATCATTCAAAAACACATCACATTTACAAGGCAATGTAAAACTCATCAATGCATGTTGAATACATTTAACAAGATATTCAACACAAAAGTTTTGTGTACAAGCTCATTAAGGACTACTCCACTTTGATGCAATTGGATATTATTCCTTGACCTTGCCATGGCTTGACAAGCTAAACATTCCTTAGCCCTTGAACTTCATACTTTCTCCCTTGTGCATTAGCCATGAGATTTGAAGAACAATGAGAACTTTGTTGAGGACTACTAAAATAAAGATACTCCATAATTATCTAAGCACATGTAAGCCACAATAACAAACCACATGGGGCATAAGGGAGCTCACACAAAATTAAACCTAATAAATGTATAACATTTGTTACATAACTTTAAGGACCTAACACTTGCAACATTAACAAGCATAATTAGGCAAATTCACAACCCATCAAAACCCAAGATTCCACAAAAACCTAACAATAAACTTGGAGCCAAGCAAATGGAATGCCATGTATTTGCTAATGGGTAAATTTCTTAGTATATATAAGTTAAGGGTCTCTAATAATTTATTTAGTTACTAGTAGTAGGTGTAGACTTATCGTCTTCTAATTGCTAAAAGATGAAACCACTAAGTTGGCTAAGGATAGGGTGGTTGGAAAATGGGTTGCCACTATGTAAAAACTTGTAGAGAAAATTTGGATGAACTCCTTATTTTCACTACTAGAATTTCAATTTTTCAAACTGAAAATTCTAGTCAAAAAGACTAGATTTGGACAAAGGCTAGAAGAACCCCCCCTTGTCATTTTGGACAAGTTGATTTTAACATGTCCAATGTGACTAGGAAAATATTTTTTACCAAGCCTAGGTTGGCATTCTTGACTATCCGAATATGTGAAAAAATTTGACCTAGATGTTCATGTTAAAGTTTTTAAGGCTACCATTAGAACAAATGGAAAAATAGAAGATGCAAAATTTTTTAATATGTTTAGTTTTACCCTCAAAGACATTGTGTATAACTAGTGTAACAATTACATGGGAGACTACCCAAATTGTACTTTTGCAAAATTATAATTAACTTTTTGTAAATGGCTCATAACAATTCAAAATGACGAGCAAGTTTATTTACAGTTGAAAAACATGAAGTAAGAGAAAAATGAAAAGGTGAAAGTTTATTATGAGAGATCATTGAAGTTAACCAATAATTTTCCACACATGACAACATATAATTTTTTAATTATTCTCTTCAAATCTAGATTACAACCATATCAGCGTGTAACAACAACATGCATGAAAAAAGAAACCCTACAGTAACACAAGGAAGAAATTTTGGTTTTTAAAGACAATTTTTTTGAAATTGAGGCAATAAACAATTTGTTAATACCACACAATAGTAAAACAATACTAGCTCAAAAACCTCAAATAATTACAAAGAAAACAAGAATGTATTGTACAAATTGTGACTAGACAAATCACAATGTTGAAACATGTAGAGTCAAAAGAAAGGAAGAGTATGTTCCAACAATTTCTGAAGTTATTACTCGGCAAATTAGAGTATAAAGACCTGTCAGGTATTCCTATCATATCTATGATGAGATTGGACATAAGATTATAGATTGTCCTAAGTACAATGACATGCATAACATGTTTAAAAACAAAGGAGTGAAAACTACAAAGAAACCACCTATGGTAGAACCCAAGCTTGCCAATCCTTTAATTCATATAGTGGATGTCAACGTGGCCATCACCAAGAACAAAGTTATCGAAAAATAAATGTTCAAGGACAAAAAGCCAATCAAGAATAAGTATGTTGTTGATTGGGAAAAGGAGCAAAGAATACAACAATCTTTTGTCAAGACTATACATGAGATGTAAGCAAAAGACCCACGAGAAAGTCAAAAATCAAAAGGAGAAACCACAATGGAATACAAATTGGGCATGGTTACTTGAGATTGAAGTGTCCACAAAAAAAATTATACCACAAAATTTGTATGTTATTCCTAACAACAAAGTTATGTTTATGGAACAAATATTCCAAAATATCATTAAATAGATGTTAAAATCTACCTATACCTTAAAGTTAAGTCAATCATTGAAAATAACACTAAATCTTAAGAAATATGTGGCAAAAACTAAAGCCAGAAAAACCTAATATAAATACTAAAGTGATATCAGAACTTAGTGTAGCCATGGTGATTGAAACACACTTTAAAGTTGACATTGTAACCATTAAGGTAGATAACTAGATGGCAATTATCCAAGTATAAGTTGGAAAACACATTATTAAGGATGTTCTATTAAATGGAGGAGTAAATGTAAACATCATAACAAAATTAGGTTTACCCAAACCCATACCACCTTAGAATGGCAAATCAAAATATGACCAAACCTTTAGGAATCATCATAAATCTAAAAATTCAAATACATGGCATACCGTATGTAGCCACATTTATTATTTTGTAAAACAATGTGGTAGATTCTAGTTATTCCATGTTGTTGGGAAGACCTTGGCTCAAAGATGCAAAGGTTACACATGATTGGGGAAACAATGAGATTATTATTCAAGGCAATGGAACAATACGAAAAATATTAGTTAACAAGAAACTAGTAATAGAAACCAATAGGCCCCAAATACTTGTTTGTAATTATTAGCAATGATTTTGATGTGGCTTGGGTGTTCATCGTTGTTGGGTTCTCATCTACCAAACTACATGTAGTACCACGTACCTGAATAGTTAAGACATGTTACAAATTGCAAACTACTATCAACAAGTTATGTGAAAGATGGAACATACATATAGAACAACACCTCATGATCATGAATTTGTGTGTGTGTATTAACAAATATGAGTACATGAGTATCACTTGTCCTAGGCTGCTCGGTAAAGATTATTCCCTTCCTATCCTTATATCTCCATTTTTCTCCTTGTTTTTTCAAACCTTCATATAACTAGGCTTACATTGTTCTGGTAAACCCATGAGTTTTGTAGGTAAATGTGTTGACAACTGAACCCAATAGGTCCTATCAAATATCACCTTATTGAATATTAGTAAGGTGTTTACCTTATATCAACTATAGTTCAGTTCGACAAACATATTGCCTAGTTTCAACAAGGTCTTTACCAAGACTTCTACAACTACACACTACTCCCTATTTGACAAGCGTTATATTCCTAACATTATCCCCCCTTTAGGACCTTAGTGTCCACACAAGGTCATCAAATTCCTAAATAAATATATCATTTGTGCAAAGCTACTACATGGGATCAAAAGATGTTTGCTAAGGTTAAGAAGTCGTCAATATTGTCATTGAAGTCAACCTTTGATGTAGAACTCTCCCTTGGCACCATTCCCGACAATTTTTTTTTATATGCTTTGTCCTTCCTTAAGACCAATGGATGTGGCAAACATTATTAAAACTCGAACATCAAACTTTTTGAGTTTCTACAAAGTTGTTTTACTAGATGATTTGTTTTAAGGATAACAACTCGTAATGCTATTGGGGTCCTTTCGAGATGTGCTTTGGCCACATGTAGATTTAGCATTTTTGTTGTGCAATGCCAACTTATTGATGTCATTGCTTCTTTTACTACATCCTTGACTACACATCTTTCCAGTAGATCCTCCAACCTCTATGCCTCCATGGAATCTTCCTTTACCTTCTTTTCAATGATATTCACTATAAGGTCCCTTTTGGCCATGACAAAGGTCGACTTGTGACTAATTGTTGTGGTGTGCTTCAAACAGTACTTGTTATCCACCACCTCCAAGTTGTAGTAATATCGCAATGCATACGCACCTAAACAGCTAGTTAAATGTTTTAACACACCATACCCATGGCCATCATTAAAAACAATGTAACTGCAGATAATGTTATACACTAGGTATTCTCAAAACTCCCTATCCTATATCTTCTATGTGTGTTTAGAATCTTCAATGAAGATTTTGGCATTGAACATTAGTGGAGCAATTCCTATCGAAAAGCATGTCTACACGTGGTAGATGAAGTAGTATTTTTTTGGATGGGGAATAATTGGTAAAATATATTCCAACTCCTTCAAAATGTGTAATGTGTCACATAGGCTACAAAGTTTCATCCCCACAACTTATGCATCAAATGTTGGAAAAACAATTTTTACTAGTTCATTGCAGATGTGAAGACATATGCGACTTTGATAGTGATTTGTCAATGGTGAATGTTATCATGGTGAATAATCTTGAAATGGTTATTTTGAAATCCTATCCGTTCCCACACTTTCACCTTCATTGTGCCTTTTCTCCCCACTCTTACCACTCTCCAACTATTCCTTCCCTTCAGTCTACTCAACAAACTTAATGACTCGTGCACATCATTTTGGTCTTCCTCCTCTTCCTCTGGTTTTATGCCTTCAAATTTTTCTTGCTCCTTCAAGCTTGCATGCGTTGCATCAAGCTACATTATCATGTCTTGCATACTAACTATAATGTGTTTTAAAGATGTTTTGAAACATGAATAATTGGACAAATTAATGATGGGCAACCAAGGAATTGGATTAGAAAGATTTTCAAGGAAACATACTTGATAGAATTTTGACCTATTGGAAATCCAATTTGTAAAAGTTTATTAAACACAACATTGTGTTTCATTGGCAAGACCATCATTGTAGGCTAACTATGTCAAACTTACTAGAGGACGTCATATTTTCTCACATAAATTTTGCAAAAAAAAAACCTTTTAGATTGAAAATGAAATCTAGTCTATGCATTAGCATTCATTTCAAATAACAATCCTCCTCCATATTACCTACTGGTGTAGCCCAACTCACAACAAAATCAATGGTTAAAATATAGTGATCAAATAATCACATCACTATGTGAGTGACGATAAAAAACATGACATTTTTTTTGTGCAACATTATTTATTACTTCATTGGTAGTGGTTTGTTGGCCAAGGCATAAGGCCTCAAGGACATTGGGTATTTTTAGATGGATGTGTTAGGCAATTCGAAGGTGCCAAGTGCATGTATTTTGTTGTTAGGTATCTTGGTCTTATAAATGGTTACAAGATGTGATGGCAAATTTTTGGCACACGCCATGGAAAAGGTAAATGCAACATTATTAAGGTTTTGGTTTTGCTCTTATTTGAATTAAAAATTTACATTGATTTATTATTATTATTATTTATTGTGCACTAGTTATGTTGACCTACAATATTGGGGCATGAGATTTAGTTGTTTCATTGTAATCAATTATGTTAGATCTCATGAATACAACTACAACAATCAAAGTTAAAGAACACATTTTTGGGAACAAACACAACATAGGAAACATGAAATAAACAACGATGGCTAATGATCCAATTTTGGAATGTTTCAAGATAATGGGATGGGGTAAGGGCAATTTTAAAAAGGTGCTTGAGACGCAAACAATTACAAAACCCTAAAAGAAGATTGCAGTGCATTCGAAATGCACATGGTTTCTTTCCTCGAAGAAATTTTGTCTACATGAGTTCCTACTTCTTACAACCAAACTAGACCAAACATTATAAAGAAATTTTGGCACAATGCCATTGATGATGTAAATAGGTCCAATCGACATGGATGTGATAGTATACTTGAATCTTCAAATTTTCATTCAATTTACTCAATTTCGATTGTTGACCCCACATTGTTCATGGTGCAAGATCTTGCTTGTTTTTGTCCTCCATGTGTTATGGAGGAATGGGAAACATGCCAAAATAGGTTTTATGTTCTCCCATGGAGATTGATTAAATTAAAGCCTAACAACATTAGATTGGTGAGAGAGCAGAAGATGCAGCATGAAAAGCATGAGGAATATGAATTTGGAGGAGAGTGTCATGACCTTAGCTTTGGGCTTGTGACCAAAGTAAGGGCTTACAAAGGTGCGGGTCAAAAGTGAAGCCCATGAGTCACATTTCATGCTCCTAGGAGTGTAGGAGAGTGTGAGGGAAAGAACCCACACACTCCAAAGTGGGCTTTCACTTTGAAAGTTAAAGTCTTAATGGATTCTTGAATCTTCATAAAGTAATTTCAAAGGTCAAAATTCATTGGATTAAAAGGTTTTTTATACCATTAGAAGTCTCTTGAGACTTAAATGTCTAAAATGGGCTTGCATGACCCATTTGAATACTTAAAACACAAGTTGACGCACCCCCAAGTTCCTTGTTAAACCCAAAAAGGGTCCAACTATGTTAAAGAGCGGAAGTAGTTGGAACTTGGTGCCACTCCCAGCTTCCAGCACTAAAGGGAGGTGAGAGGGGCGTGCTGAAAGCTCCAAGATTAGACTAGGAAGAGGGACAACTTATTTAGTTACTCGGCTCTGCATCAAAAACCATCCAACAAGTTGGTTAGTCCACATTCAGAATCACTCTTGGTGTTGGGACAATCCATGGGCAACACGGACTCACTTGATTCACCATGGGCCAGACTCGAGGGAAGCCACCACCTTCCCCCATATAGTATTCTTTGCGTTGCTCCACGGCACCTGCATCCAAATGGCTTTTAGTTCCGGGACTCCCAAGGAGGAGTCTCGAAACTGTCCCGGTTTGGACTCCCGGGACTTTGGGAGCTTATAACTCCCAGCTTATACCTCTGATTAGGATGAGGTCTGAAAAAAACTTGTAGCTCTCCTCAAGATCTTTCCTACAGTGTGTCGCACTCCACCTGCACACACCGGGGTCGGGTCAATTCTCGACTTTTAGTGATCGGGAGTCAAATTGCCAATTTAACTCTTGGCCTTTCTTTTGACCATAACTTGTGTTGTAGATGTCCGAATGGCTCATGCAAGGTCATTTTCAACATCTACACCTCAAGACCTTTCCAATGGTATAAAGAACACTTCAAGGCAAGGTGTTTTGACCCCTGCAATTGAGCTCTGAAGTTTTGGGAGTCCCGAAGGACTCCAAGTTCCCACTTTTGGGAATGCAAGTCTCATCCTCACACTTGCTTCAAAGTGGGGTTGCGACAGAAGTTATGGCCAAAAGAAGGGCCGATAATCAAATTGTTAATTTGATTCTCGACCACTAAAAGTCAAGAATCGCCCTGAATTACTTACGTTCATGTGGCGTGCTACATACCATTGAAAAGATATTGACGAATGTTACAATTTTGCTTCAGACCTCATCTCAATCAAAGTTTTGAAAAAATAATTATGAGCCTTCAAAGTTGTAGGAGTCCTAATTTTAGGAATTGTGGGACTCCCAAGTTGGGAGACCTGGGACAAAATGACATTTGGATGCAAGCCCCATGGCCAGGCACAAAGAATAATATAAGGGGCAAGGTGGTAGCTTTCCCCAAGTCTGGTCCCTGGTGAATCTTGTGAATCTATGTATGTCCGTGGTTCATTTGTGCACCAAAAATGTTACAACTACACATTAACTAACTTGTTGTTTGCTTTGTGCAAGCTCATGTGAATAGTTGATTCGCTTGTCATTCTTCTTAGTCCCTATCTTGGAGTCCCAGCATGCCCTTTCTTACCCCCAAAGTGCTACGAGCTAAGGAGCGCATCCGAACTCCTTTTTTCGTTATTTTCACCTTCGAACTCACATTTGAGTTTATGAAGAGTTTGGGGGTGTGTTAGAAACAGTGACAAATTGTCTAATATATTATAGATTGGCGATAATTTTGTAATTACAACTATGGAAAGGAATGAGGAATGTGTTGATTTTTATGTTTTGCAATGCCAATGACCAAAATTTCTAGTTAGTGAGTCATTTACTTGTGTTTAGGGTGGTGAGTTTGAAGATGGTGATTTTGTTATGGTCGGGACATATTACTATAAATGGGGGAGGGGTTAATTAATATTATGTCTATTTGAACAATTCCAATGTAGCATATGTAGATGTTCATTTGGTCAAAATTATTAAGTTACCCATGACACTACATGTCGATAATTGTGTCAAAGGAGATTATCCTATTTACAAATTGTCAGTAAAACATGAAGTTATAATATATGCTCCATTGAAAGAAGATGACTAGGCCTCATGTACTACCAATTTTGAAATTGCACAAACATTGATCAATGTATAGTGTACCAATCATTTCAACATAAATTCCTTGTGGGTTTGTAAAATCATGTTTTTTTTCAACCTATAAATCATCTTTCATGAGACATACAAATTATCTTGGCTACATGACCTTTATATTATTCATTCACAAAAAAAAATTGTATTTCAAATTACAAAACATTGTGCAACTTGTGAAAAATAAGGTAAATTTTATGGAATCCTTTATAATTATTAAGTCAATTAGGTCCTACCAAGTTAATTTGAATCATAATCTACAAATCAATTTTGATGATGGGTAATCCTCATGCCTAATTTGGATGCCATTTAGAAACTCAATTGAATTAAAGTTTAGTTGGGGGATAGGTTGTTTACAACTTTATGTCTCAACTAGTTTGTTGGGAGATGATGAGGTCAAACAAGGAGTAATGATAATTTTGTTTTGTTTCATGGAAGTGTTGGCTACTCATGTGCAAAGGAAGCAACCTCATGATTTGGTGGACAAAGAATTGGGAGACAAATTAAATGAAACAAATTTTTGGTACAAAAACAATCCATTTCTTGTTGGAAAGCCCTAGAGCCATCAATTGCAAATGTTAGTTATACATGCAGTTGTTCCAGCAATAAAATGTATGCATATTTTTTCTTCATTAGTCTTATTTCTAGATCTCTTTACTTTTAATGTGGATTATTTAATATATTTTGTTGCAAATTTGAATACTTAACAAAGGTGATTTTGGATATTGATCACTCTCCTAATGTGATGTTTTTCCATCAACCATGATCTGCAAGAATAAAATTATTTCTATAAAGTGCATACATATTTGAAGAGCAAATCCTTGGGAATTTTTTTTTAATCAAACAAATGGAACAAACACAATATTGTCAAAAAATGAAACTTTTGTCTATGTCACTACAACCTTTTATTTATGCATTTATGTACAAATATATGTAAAATGTTACTATAGACATACTTCTCCAAAACCTACCATGGCAATATGGTAGACAATAGAATTTGTTATCTAGCTAGCTCCTTACTTAAGGTTGATATTTAAAAAAAAACCTACATTCCTTTATAATAGGCATTACCACATAAACATTCAAATCTTTGGCACTTGTCTTTATTCAAAGACATAAACTATTGTTTATTTGGGTGCATTGTATAAAAGACATCAAGCCAATGTTGGAGCACAAGCATCATGTATCATATTTTTTGCAACATATTCAAAGAAATTCCAACTAGAACTTTAATCTTTTTTTCAAATAGCAACCAAGGTAGTTCGTGCAAATCAAGTGCATTAACAAGAGTCAAAATTGAATGGGGTCTTCGAGGCCATGTCCACCCACATAAGACTATGTGTGTACCATTCAAGCTCAATCAATAGTGAAACACCGATCACATGGACTCTTGGAACTATAATCAGTAGAAGAGGAAATCTATTGTATGGTATTTTCTTTAAAGGTATGATGGAACTCAAAAGATTTTTTTTAAAGGATGTCAAGTAAGTCTTGAACTTAATAGGGAAATTTGTGGTTGGTATGAAGGTAGATGTGCAATCCCATTTAGACAAGTGGCTTGGCAAATGCTCTCTCATGGCTATCTACTACCTCCAATGTCAAATTTATGACTACAACAAGTTTTGCATGTACTCGTTGTCAAGTGGTACATCGTATCTTTACTATGATTTTTGGGGAGTTTATTTTTGCATATCGTGGAAATGCAAAAATAAAAAAACTTCTAATTGTTTATCCACACACTGAAACACCACATCTTGTTGATTATCTTATCTCGCTGATTCTGTCGTTTTTTGAGAATTCAACAAATGTTTAAGGCATTTAGAATCAACTCAACCTTTTAGAATGTTGTTACATACTTGTGACAAACATTTTGCAAATTGTAATTAGTGTTCCATGCCAAAATAGTGTCATGATGTGGAAACACTTTTAACACACTCTTCAAGCTTTTGCACGTACATAATTAGGATTCAGAGACTTAATTAGTTGTTGAAACTTTGAAAATAAAGGATTTAGTTAACAACATAAGCATTATGTTCTATAACACTATACCAAATTGCATTTGTAACACTATGTTATGAACATGGGACTTTATAGCTACAACATAGTGCTCAAATCCTTGTATAATTGAAAATTGGCTACATCCACAATTCTTTTTCAGGTAATGAGCCATGTTATCTTAGGCATAGCCCACAATCCACACTTGCATCATAACTACATTTAATAGTAAACAAACACCTATAAAATCTACATGAAGTTGTGCAACTCATAATTATCCATAACAACAATTTGAAAAACACAACCTTTTAATTGCAATCAATTGTCAAGCTACTAGTTGACACACTTCTGCTTCTAGGATTAAATTATCAAATCACAACTTTGGGCAAATGGTCAATCAATAAAGGTTGGATCATTGAAATGGAGGCAACCCACTTAAAGATAAACATTAAACATAACCAATTCCTAGTTGGAAACATTAAAAGCAAGGGAATGAGACCACATATGATATCCCTACACATGGCCTCTTTTATGAATAGCAAAATATCATGAAACACACATCAATTCATCAACATTTTTAGAAGCAAGAATCCATGTACAAAAAACTTATTATATTTAAAATTAATAACTGGCTAATTAATAGACCAATAACAAAAAAGGAAAATCTTGAAAGATAAGTAGATCAAATAAATAATAGACCATACAAATTATGGATCTATTAAAGTAGGTTAGGTTCCTTGGCCTCTAGAAGCAAAAGTATGCAAACTCCAACTTTTGCAACCAACCCAAAAGATCTCATAACAAAAATTGTAGTAAAATAAAAGACCACATTAGTGAGGAAGAGATATATTCCCACCTTGAGATAAATGTAGAAAAAGAAACCCATTTTGGTTTTGATATTAGAAGGAAACTATGCTTCAAAAATTGGTGTAAATTATGATCCAAGGAGCTATTGCTACAACAATAATAACATTTGACAAAAAAAAGGAAAGAACCATAAGTTTAGAACATGATAATTTATTTGATTCTACTAGGATATATTTTTCATGAGGCATGATACTCAAAATGAGTTGTTCAATAATCAATTAGAAACTTAATGCAAAAAATTGTCACATTTTACATACTATGATTTGTGAAGTGCAAGTTAGCCAACTTTTTACTTGTTTAACATACCTCTTGATGCATTTGCATTCACATTTCATACGGCACATGATTTAATAAATATCACAATGTGCACATGCAAATGAGAAGTTAGACAATTCCAAAATTGTCATAATAATGAATCACAACAAATTATTAGCTCACATGATTGTGGCAAGCTTGTTAAAAGGTTAATACCAAATGTCTTGTTTTTTATGGTTGTCATGTCCTCAATTTCAAGAGCCTTATGCTTATGAAAGGAATATATGGCTCCCATTGGAATTTCATTAACCTTTGTTGTGCATGTTGGACTATTCATTGCCTGAAATTCTATTATGGTAGGGTCATTTACTTGGTTTTCAGCTTTTTCTTTAGGCTCCTCTAGACTAGGTATGTCACCTTCAAACTCCTATGCATCAACCACATGGCAACAAATGCTAAAACTGAACTAAACTTTTCAAATCATGCATAGTTGGACCAAAGTTCAAAATACAACACATGACCAATATTGATTGAAAAAATTTAACTTGTACACGTGACCTTTGTTAATTTAGTAGTAGTTGGAATAATCATAACATGTAGCTCAATTTCTTGATCATGTGAATCATGTTGGGTGCTAATGGGCAAGGAAAGTGCATTAGGAAGGGATTTTTCTTGGCCATTGATGGGGGAGACAATTGCATTAGGAAGGGGGTCAATGGAAAATGTATTTAATTAGTCATGTTCTACAAAATCTTCATTGATATTTTATGTCAACACTAATTTTAAAGGGGACACAACCTCATTGGGGGCATTAATTAGTGTTGCAAATCTTATAATAACATTTCTTATAGATGACACTAGCCCAAGAAGGCTATTATATTCTATCTATAGGCTCATTAAAAGTTGTAAAACCCATAAATTTAGAAAGCTCCCCTACAACATTAACATATGCACTGTCGCAACCCCACTTTGAGGCAAGTGTGAGGATGAGACTCACACTCCCAAAAGTGGGAACTT